>Ga0123357_10006165_pt1 | contig 14539 bp, 8 predicted proteins | sample TergutEmb28metaG_FD_89873 | JGI IMG/M metagenome (GOLD analysis project Ga0123357, IMG submission 89873) | Embiratermes neotenicus P4 segment gut microbial communities from Petit-Saut dam, French Guiana - Emb289 P4 | ecosystem: Host-associated > Arthropoda: Insects > Digestive system > Gut ...
CAACACGACCAATGTGGTAATTCAACAGAATAGTCGCAAGCTCCTGATGATGGATATATTAATGTCCGAAACATGTTGAGCACATAAGAAGTGAAATAAAATAGCAAGTGACATCAAGTTGGTTTCTTATTCTTCAACTATCACAATGATGCACGGTCAAATAAACATAAAATGCTCCTATAGTCAACAAAACTTTGGTGTTCCTAGCTATACTATACAGGTGAATACACTATCTTATACATGTGTTAAATTATTCTCAGTCTAGTAATAATAATAATACCTCTGATGAATAATAACATTACTATGGACACTAATCTTGTTCTTTTTAATTTCAAGAAGGGTGAATATGAGTTACCTTCTAAGGCAACCCGGAAAATGCAACAGTCACCGAAATCCCTGCTGATGTCACATGACTGCCACAATGACATACGTGGGGAGTGGAGGTACAGATCTGCTCATTCTTACCCTCACATCAGATGGGAATTTTCAGCTTCATACCCTGGCTGCCTCCCCCGCCCATGCCACCGCCTCATCCCATAGAACTGGGAGGCTGTGTGGGCCTGTTATTATACACTGTCTGTCTTGTTAACATTAATGAAATGAATTTATGGGTTGAGTAGCAACAGTACATATGTTCTTGACAAATGAATCATGACAGAATCACAAGTTTGCTAATAATACACCAGATAACAAATTGACAATATCAATTTCAAAGAATGTGGGATCATATATGAATCTTCCTGTGAACAAGCAAACTATTACATGCCAGAATATTTCCCACTCCAAACATTTTACTAATGCTACATTTGAAGACTTGCAAACAATAGTGTGTGTGTATATATATATATATATATAAATACTGGACAAGACCAAAGTAGTAACAGATCTATTGTTTGTTTTGAAAACAAACTTTCTAACTTCAAAATACAAAGGTTAACGACACATCTGCGACCTCTAATTACACCAAACTGTGCATCCTAACCAAAATGTTTTCAGTTACTGTCACTGTATAAATAGGTTTACGGTATAATATGATCACTTATTTTTTATTCTAATAAAAAGATGCTAAGGACACTCGCATTGTGGATTCAAGATTCAAATCCCCTTTAGAGTTTAGATGTGGGAGCATGACCTGTCTTTGTGTTGTCCTGTGTAAGTTGTTAATTCTGCACTACAACACACCAGAAGGCCTAATTCATAAAGGTTTATGAAGCAAGAAAAGATGTTCGAAATCAAGTACACCCTGTAGATCTGTGTAGTCACCTTGCTGGAAACATTGTATGTTTGGACTTAACTACATGCTGAAATAAATGGCACACACTCCTACACATGAAAATTAGTGACACTTGGTGTGTGAAGCCATGTACAATTGTAGAAATCTATAAAGGTTTCAACACTGACATATTCTGCAACTCTGCAGATGGAGGAAGCACAATCCTCCAGCACACTGGTATATTTCTACCAAACTACACAGCATTACATCCCAGCACAGTTATCTTCGTAGTCACCATGGTCGGAAAACTCGGAACTCACATTCATACACAATCTTCCGAAAATCAGTCGATCTGCCTCAAGTTTAAGCACATTTTTAGGCAGTGTTCATTGCTCCACAAGAAATATTTTTTTCCACACACAAACTACACACAACACCTCTAACAGTAAGCACCACAGCTTCAGATATATGACCACCCACTCACAAAGAAAGAGTTGACAAAATTAGTGATAAATACAAAAACATTTGAATGGACCATCTGTTTGTCTGTCGGTAAGTGGCCTTTTTATGTGGCTAGTAGATTTAACTAGTACTTCTAAAGCCCTGGAAGGCAAAATAATTGTGAATAGAGACAGTATGTTTAATTGCTGGAAAACCCATTGCAAAGCAATGTTATTGTGCTTATATTGTTATGTGTTCAGCAGCTAAAATATTATAGTGTCTATGATAGGAATATGAATGGGTACAGAGCACTGGCGGAATGAAAATGACAGGGTAAAACTGAAACACTGGGGAGAGAGAGAGAGAAATCACATCTTTAACCATCACCAATCCCACTTGAACTGGCCTGCAACTGAATCTGTATGTGTATACACTTTAACAAAATAAATAAAAACACATCTGGACCACATCATTTGCTCCCTAAACTGAAACATCAATGAAATTCGGACAGAAGCAGAAATCTGGCTGAACTAATACAATTCTCAAATATAAAAAACTATGCCTAAATCGAACAACTGTCAAGACCCACACTCAACTCCAACTGTCATCAAAATCCAACACTCGAAACATTCACCACTACACTGCACAACAATTAGCCTACATCACAATTCATTATGATGCCAAAGGTATCTACAACACTTGAATACAAAGTACAACGGCAGCAGCTCAATAAGTATGGCTTTCTGTGTAGCCATAATGCCCATACAATGGAAAGTGAAACTTCACATTAGATCAAAATTGCAGTGCTTGGTTCTGTGTTGCTTCTACAGGAAACTCTCCTGCAGAAAATGCGCACTACTGCAATTAAATACACTATCACGCAGGCTCTGATGATATCTGAGATTTTAATGGTGGTGAAGCTTTACTCTGAAGTCAAATGAATTATGACACCATGTAGTCTGACAGATTGTTACCAGTGCTGTGGAGCAACCAATAACTGCCATCTTCACCGCAGACAATGGCACCAGGTTCTGTGGAAGCACCAGTAACCTCCTAACAAATTAAATGTGTCATAACCTAGAATTCCAAAGTCTACAACACATGATTTCAGCACAGTAATAAACTCATCACCAGAACTACACACAAGAAACACGTGTACATACACTTCCTTCACAAAATGCAATGTCAGACCTTCAGGCCTTATACAGAATAACAAAAAGGTAATGCTGTTCCTTTCAATGATATGATGGTATATTGGTGGGGTATAAAACCATAGCTCCACTCATTCTAAATGTCAGCAAAAGACCGAGGTGAGTGGTGAACATCAGGCCCCAGCCGATTTACCCTCACGCAAGAACCCCGGCACTCAATAAAAAAGGAGGCAAAAAATACATTTCTAAAATCTTCAGCCACTTCATACAAGTAACATCATATAAATGCATTAATGTGACGGCTTTGCACAGCACAAAATATTACCAATTGTGTTTGAGAGACATCAACCACACATTTTTATAAAATGACACTTATGCAAATGTTAGGTGCAAAAATTACAGTAGAACTGGCACTTGAACTTCATTATTTATGCATTTATTTACATATGAATACAGAAAAGAACCTGATCTTCATACATGTTTTCTAATAATAGCAGTACACTTTCAAACAAACACTAATGCCCCTATGTATGCTTATACCAAACAGTACAACAGAACTATTTTATGCATTAGTACAATGTATCACTAACACAAGTTTGAACTACAAGTGCATGACACTGGTCTTCCATACTGGTGACTGACTAAATGAGCTACACCTCTACTCAGCAACAAATTTCATGCAATATTAAAAGAAGTACTGGGCTTCTTAAGAAATTAAACATATTCACCTAGGAAAGGCATCGAAGAACCAAGTCCTCTTAGTGTTTGGAAAGGCAACTCTCATTCCCGACATAAGTGGTGAATGCAGGATGACAGCTCCCACTTCATAGCGTGATGCTAAGTCCACTGTCGGAACAGTGCCAATGCTCTGTCCATATAGGATTATATTCTCCGGCGATATTCCGTACCTGGTGCGAAGAATATGCCATGCTGCATCGATGTCAGCATACAAATTCTTTTCTGAAGGTTTCCCTGTACTTACTCCATAACCTGAGTAGTCATAACTGAATATGTTACAATTTATGCGAGAACCAAGTCCTAAATAAAAACTACTCATCTGTCCCAAATCAACTGCATTACCATGTGAAAACAATATTGTAAACCGCGCATTTGTACTGCACCTCACAAATAAACACGCAATGCGATTCCCCCGCGAAGTCCGTGTGAAAAAACCCTCAATATTTTCTTTTTCTCGCTCCGAATACTGCCACTCCGCTCGCTCAGTAAGGTTCAAACTGAATTTCGAACCCGTTTCGTCCGCCAGAAAATTGTACGTGGGTTCGGGTGGCAGGAATGCCAGTTTGGCAGCTATTCTTGTTGGACAAGGAGGACAACAAAACAAACAGCACAATTCACTTAAACTCAAACCGTTCATTGTTAATCACGCCTACACTGCCACAAATTCAGTCTACCTTCACTAATATTTAAATTATCAAATTATTTAACAAATTTCTACTAGACAATACTGCATTATTGACTCATCTTCACTCTCATTCAGCCATCGTCAATTTTCACTCTACACTCACGGCCCCTTGCATGTTAAAAGTACATGTAATGGTTATCTGTGGGAAACCGTGAAAGAACTCGTGATTGAATACTCAGAGTATGAATCAGAGGTGATTCAGAGTGCTACCGAAACACGTCGACTCTTAGATATAGAATTTCTCAACTGTTCGAAAATGTAATTTTTATTACAAAACTAAATACGTAATTAATAAAATTCAAAGAACCGAACATTACCACTACACTTAAAAAGCAACGCAGTAGAACAACGTTTAATATAGTGCAGGACACAGCCACAGCGCTAGTGTAGTACAATCGGGATCATCAAATCTTTGCTGAGGACGCGTCGAAACCGCTTCCCTTAAATGCACAGTAAATCATTTTAGCTCCTAAACATCGCACGTAGTACGACACATTGACCCTTTATACTGCCAATCTTAACACTTCACGCATACAACTTTATACTTGATCAAGTTAGTCTGGTCTAATAAAATTTCTTCTCTACGCTAATAAAATTACTTCCGAAAATATCGAAATGAGGTTAAGAGATCTGCCTTCTTCTGAGATGTTATGCAACGTGTACTGGCAATTCCTTACCGAAGATTCTGGACAATATTCCAGAAACGCGCATATCTCAACATCGCGGCGGAAACCTGAAATAACGCGTATTAGGTTACGATGTCATTGCGACGTTTCGCCGTATTTTACGTATATAGTAAGCCAGCGAACAGTCCTTCCCGGAATGGCTGGCAGAATTTGCATAACTTTGCTTCCTGCTAATTTAAATTGAGTGCAGGGAGATATCTTCTTAAACCACATCCGTACATATTAAGTTCAACTTTGGCGAGTACATGTAGTACAATAATCTCGATATTAACAAGAAATGAAGAGGGAAATGTTCAACTTTGTTAACATTTTAAAATTAAGACTCTGTAGTTTAAGAGGGTAGCTTGTGGACATACTATATAACCTACGCAATATCCTTTCTGTCAACAATTACAAAGCATTTTGACAGGTGAAACTTTCAGAATATAACCATTTAACATAGACAAAATAAATGTAGATGTATAAATACTAAGTTCTTCACAAATATAACAAATAGCCTGATAATAACAATGCTTAGAAAATATCCACAGATTATGCAGAACACAAAAAATATAGTGAAAGTTTCGAGCAACTAAAGAATGCCTATTGAGACTGGCTTTACAGGCAGATAGTAACCTCCCACAAAACTAAATGATCACAACGTGGATGATGGTGTAACAATAACACATCTAAACACTTGAAAAACAAAAACCCCACATAGAAAATTCGCAAACTTACTACAGGAAAAGCACACGGATAAAAAATTCTCCCTGAAGTGGCTTTCTGCAAGCTGTAACTATCCCAAGACAGCAGGTTTTCCAGTTGCCATCGAAGACCAGGTGATCAAAACTATAATTTCTGAGAATCACTGCTTAGGAGAAGTGCCTGACAGATGCAGAACACATGAAAGAGTGGGCAAACTGTACAAATAACAGCTGGGTGCTCATCACTATTTGAATTCACATATCTCGGTAGACACAACTAACTGGCAAAAACAACTGAGCAACAGATCGTCATAAAGTATTGCCACTTGACAGAAGCACTCCACCATATTATAAATAAAAACCAGAACTGATGCTGGAATCAACTAAAACGATTTTACACTCAGACAGGACTAGCATAACTAAACAAACAAAAAAAAGGTATATTTCAACAGACCTGACATTGACAGGAGAACAAAACAGCACTTATAATAGCTATAGCAGTTCCCTTGACCCATAACATTTCTAACACCTAGGCAGAGAAAACTACAAATATGAAAATTTGGCCCTGGAAATGTGGAAGCTTAACAATGTATTTAGATATCCCCAAGTCAACTCAGTGGAAGAAGTGTTCCCCAAAATCTCTTAAAATATCTACAGTATATAGGTCTAATCAAAAACATCTTAACAATGAGGTAAAATGCAGTACTATTAAAAACGTGCCATACAGTGCACAAATTCCTAGGACATGTCCCTTGATCTTAGGACATGGGTGAAGGTTTATGGCAGATAAATGCTGAGAAGCTTGATTAAGTCAACAACAACAACAACAACAACAACAAGACAGAAGCATGGTTTGGGGTAGAAAAGACCAGTAACAGGTTACAGAACCAAAGGAATGATGATTTCGATGATAATCTTGAACATATCTCCAACTGTGAACCTGCAATGTGACTTTCATTGCCTTACATGGTTTGACCATCTGAAGAGAGGTCAAGATGCAAAGATCCAAACATGCCTGAATGTTATGTCACATGTCCACTTCCTGCCTTCTTCAACCCAGTCATATTTTTTAGAAAAGATGGACAGTAAAAATGTTCTGAATGCCAGCAGGTATTCCCACAACTCAATCTATTCTTAACTTACTTATTAATGTAATTTTTACATTTCATTGTCATTCATAAGCATTTAACCACTGTCGCAATTTAGAATGACTTATGGACTATCTCAGCAGGAAGAATTCTTCGTGAGAAGCCAACATTCATTCAGCAACACATAAAATTCCCTGCCTGCTATGGCCCCAAAGGTTCAGTACATGTTCGTAACAGTCCACTGCCCAATCCTATCATCAGCCAGTTATATCCAATTCACACCTTCCTCACAGACTTCTATAATATGCACTTCAATATTATAAACCAATACATGCCTAGCTAGTCCAAGGTGCATGTCCCCTTCTGCTTTTGACACCAATTTTGTAAGCATATCTGTTACATAACATCCACACCAAGCATGTCGCACATCTTAGCCCTCTCCTCACTTTGTGTTCATAATGAAGATTCAAGTCATCCAGAATGTTATGCAGGGTCACTTTCAAGAAAAAAAAAAAAATTGCTTGGCCATGAAGATGAACAAGCTACAACCCTTCAAAATGACACAGCGTAACTTCCCAGACAACTTGACTCTTCCGCACCATCGCTGTTAAAAACTCAATCTTGCAGCCAACTTCATTAAACCAATTACTAAAGCTCCTGTGTTTTTATTGAATAAATTTACATCAGCATAGATCACAGCAAACCATCCAATTTCAAACCCTCCTGGTTTGCTTGGACCGCCTCATTGGTATATTCTAATGCTAAACTGGAAGGCAACAGAGTTTAAGTATTTACACATCGCAAACCACTCTGAATAGGAACTGTATCAGACAAACGTTTGCCCATCAGGACATTACGAGATTTTCTGCCCGTCCAGACCAGCCCTGGGGCCCACCCAGCCTCCTGTAAAATGGGTACCGGGTCTTTCCCGGGGGTAAAGTGCGGCCAGGGAGTGCTGCTGACCACTCACCCCCTTCTAGTGCTGTGGTCATGGAAGAGTAGAGCTATACCTCTACCCACCCTCTGGGCCACACCGGGCCTGTAACGGGATCACTTTACCTTTACCTTTACAAAGGAAGTGCAGCTGTGCAACAACAGACTCAACTACAGGTAAAGCACAAAGTGAATCAAAAAATCAGAACACCATATATATGTATATATGTACATAATTATACACTGTGCAGCTTTTACATTCCTTGACACAATAATCATAACAATTTTACATTTAATAACACTTGAAGTAACAGAATCTCAAACGCCGCACATTACATATCACTTATGAAATAGAATCAGGCACCAAGTATGTAAGGAACACAACAGTGGAAGTGCGATTTACTAATATTTGATTAATATAACCATAAATGCTGTATAAATGTATACATATGAACGCCCTGTGCTATCAATTTAAGTTTTAAGAAAAACCATCTCTTATCAGTGTCCATCTGTGCAAGCAAAAACATTCTGCTCCTACAAATGAGCCTTCTGTTCTTATTAGCATACATTCATTGCAAATAGAACTTCATTCAATTATGGAAAAATTAAAGGTCCCTGAATGAAAAATATCACTCATAGCGACAGGTGTAGGTGACGATATCAAAGGTGGGCTGGTGACAGCTGATGTGACGTTATGTGAAGAAGAGATGGCATAATGTGAAGGATGCACTTCAGCACGAATTTTCATACACACTTGACTGGCTATAGCATGCACAGATTAAAATAATGTACAATCAGTAGCATATTACACAAAACTACAAGCTTAAAAAAGCTTTAATTTACATACTCTTATGATATTGAGATACAGCTAAGGTTTCCTAGTAAAACCCACAATCAAGATGCGAGTATTGGAACATTTATTTTTTTTGGAATACCTCATTCAATTTCTGCCAGCCCGAAAAATATTGTTTTTTAATGATTCAATTACATTAACATTTCATGTGTTGTGTACTCCTCCAGTAAAAGCCAAGCATTTACAAGCAAATAACCAAAAATCTCTACACGATCACCCTTCGTAACTTTGTTGTCCAGACGCGCTCAGTCTGGTAGGTGATCCTCTTTCAGGAAATGGGTGTGGTTCACCAAATCACACATAGTTTTAATTATTTCTTTTTACTTGTGTTTTATTTACTCAATTTATTCGTGATATAAATAATGGAGTACTATATCCAGTTAAACAACAAGATCACTTCTAGGAAAACCGACAGTCACTTCTCTGTACTCCCACTTACACCACACTCGTACACGACTGAATTCACGCTGGATTGCTAGCGTCCGTTGTCCGGTGCTAAAGTTTACTCATTTAAATCTCTCCCCTCCTACCTATCACCAACGGTCCTGAACATACACTGACATATTAACTTATAATGCATGCCATGAACCATCAGTAACTGATGCCAGCAATCCTAATAAACAACTATACTAAAAATGACTGGCTACCAACCCCAATATGAAGTGAAATGTTCCCTGGGCCTTACAATTTATGTTACAGAACAACTGCACTATTTTCCAGGCTGATATTTAAGGCAATGTTTCAAAATGCAGCTGTGCATGCATGTATGCACGCACACACATCTTTGTTTTTGAGATTATTAATGCTATTCTCTTGCTACATCCTACTCCAGTAACAGACATTCATGCAGGGTGTTTCAGGAGGAATCTCCCATGCTTTGGGAGAATGTCTGTTAGATTAATTTAGGTCGATATAACCAAACATACCTACCTGAACAGTTGAACGGTTAGAGATAATGGTGCGTGAAAAATGCGGTCTTCTTGAAGTTTAATGTACTGCACCCGCTTAACACAGTATGTTATCTACACGCTGTGAAGCACCGTCCTTGAGCCAACAGCCAAGCCAATCCAAGCCAAGCCAAGCCAGAAGGGTAAGGACAATTTTTATAAAACCAGTGCATATTTTTATTGCTTAATTAATGTTTTATGGCAATCATATGTTAGTTGGATGTAAGTACAGTTGTTAACATTACAGGAACTACAATTTCCTCATTATGACATCTATGTGCTGATTAATAAATGTAGACCAGTTCTCATACCTTAGAACTTACCTCACAATTATCTCTGTAACTGTTCAACTTTGGACACAGGTAGTTTTGGGTACATGGAAGTAATTTAACTTAAGAAACATTCTCCTGAATTATGCAGATTCCTCCTGAAACACCCTGTATACTTGCTAGTGTCAATAAGGCAACGAATTTCAGGTTAAGTACATGACAATGAATTGTACAGCTGGCATGTTCTACAGAAAGGTATTTTCTATGTCACTCAATTTCCCTTTTATTACATGTGTTCACACTGTACACCAGTGGTGAGGGAAAATAAAGAAAGGTTATTCATACATCAGCACACAGCAGTGGTGTATACTAAGTAAGCAGTTGGGTAATATAATACAGCTGTTACCTCTCTCAAGAGTATGATAATTACAGGATTTTTTTTTAAAGAGAAGGCATCACGAAGTGCTCTAATGAAGTATATAATATTGCTCCAATATATATTTGTTGTATGGTAAAGGTAAAGCTGTCCCGTTACAGGCCTGGAGTGGCCCAGAGTGTTCCAGGAAGTTAAGGTTTCCAGATTTCATGACAACGGCACAGGATGGTGGCAAGGTTGTCAGCCTTACGCACCGGCCGCCATTACCCCCCAGGAAATGCTCCTGGTACTCATTTCTGTTAGAGGCTGAGTCGACCGCAGGGCCATAGCGCGATCGGAAGGATTTTATGTCAATGAAAAATCCACTGACACCAGTTGGGATCGAACCAGTGACCTTCCGATTTGTAGCACAGCATCTTAGCCACTGTGCTACCGCGGTCCCAATTTGTTGTATGAGTTTATTATATATTTTAGGATTAGATTCATTCAATAAAACATACAACCATTTTTACCTCAATTAAAAGTATTGAGCCCTCGGTTACCTATCCTACAGGGTAGCGACTCTTGATGTTAATCCGAGGACTGGCACATACACTGCCCTCGGTCGTTTGAGCTTCCGAACTTTGGTTATTGGGGTCTTGTGGCAGGATAAGTAACACAAACAAGATACAATGCCAAATAAAATAACAAAATAATTGTATTAACAAATTCAACATAGAACAATGGTAGAACAATAACGAATGCAATGAAAACGGTTACTTCAAAACTTAAGCTTCAACCATGCACGCGGCCGATCATAAATTTCCCAACACAAACATGCAGCTGTCGGCTCAATGTAAGTTTACAATAAGTACAGAACAGACACAGCCAACCACAGAAACAGTACAACAAAACAGTACTACGTCGGCTCATGTAATCTTACATCACAAATACTTCAAATCCACAGCCAATCAGAAAACATGTATAGGACTTGATACATCAGTCGACTCGGCATTACATTTATCGTGCATAATAAACCATAAAATCAATATAAGAAGCAACAGAATAACCAAATACATCACTCTGACTCGAGTTGAATAAACTAAATATCAATTGTGGGGAGGTATGCTTGTACCAGCCTCTGCCGAGGCAGACGCTAGGCCGACGTCAGGGTTCATAGCCAAGTATGACCAGACTCCAGTTTGAAAAAAAAAAACAATATGGTCTGAAACCAAATTTTACCTGCCGACCATGCCTTCGATCGCCTGCGTAGCTCTGCTCGGAGAAACAACAGAAGAAGAAGCTTATGGCTCCTAGCCCGGCCGGAGAGGTCCCAGTAGAGGTAGAGTTGAATCCAGGAAAATGAATCAGTAATACAAAAATCGAAACCCAAAAGGAAAACTCAGGCCACACCCTTGCCTTTCACTTTTCCCCTAGAGCAGCCAACGGGCAGACGATAACCTCACACAGGGAACGGTGAAGGGGGAAACAAACCGGTCTTGCTTGCCAGAGGGCAAGCCAGGAGCCGACCCAGAAGTTGACGGCTCAGTATTTCTCTGGTTCTTACATATATGAAACAGTAAGGAATCTTCTTATAATAAAACCAACAACATGCACTAATTTCTCACATTTATTTTTGGAATAAATCTCTCCACGTTTCGGACAGTTCCTCTGTCCATCATCAGGAGTTTTTCACTGTACTCATACACGTTTGCCGACAGCTTGCGAGGAGGATCAGGACCACAGGTTATCTAGGACGGATCTGGCCTGATCCTGCTAGCACGCTTACGACATATACCATTGCTGTGTGTACAGTGAAAAACTGCTGTTGATGGACAGTGGAACTGTCCATAACATGTAGAGTTTTATTCCAAAAATACATATGAGAAATCTGTGCATCTAGTTGGTTTTATTATAAGAATTTATCATGATGCACGGTCACCTGAACGTCAAAATAAGGAATCTATTAAATTTACATTTTAAGAACATAACCCATTCCATGTATTCAGTAAACCCATGTACTTCAATGCCTGCCTTCACTACTACATAGCCCGTAGGTTAGCTATCACTCTCAGCTTACCTTTAATCAGGGTACATTTCAGGCAGACAGAGCAATGCCTTGCAATAGTACAGCACAGGGTGCCATGCCAGGCTCCTGCTACTGTTTGCACACCTTCAACCTTGAGACCGTACTTGCCTCTTTTATGTTATCACAGGGTGCCTTTGTCTCTTCTCACCCATTTGTATTACTGGCTATTCCAAGCCAGAAACCAAAGGAAGGGAGAGCTGGAGTCCATTTCAACACCCCTCCACCACTAGATCCAACAGGACTAGTTAATTACATATGCTTCTTGGAGTGAGGTAGTAGAAAGTGTGTGTAGGAAAAGAAATACCTACACAGCTGGATGACACTACATCAATTAGGCACATATATAAATTTAGTAAATAAAAGCATCAAGGTATTCAAACTTCTTAGTAATACTGTGTTCTGGAATGGAATGAGTGGTCTTTACCAATGAGACTTGCATTCTAAAACTCTACCCTTCTAGAAATGCTGGCCACTTCCTACCTTCAACACGATTTGCGTAGCATCACATAACAAACATCTAAGAAGCCTAGTCACTATACCATCTACATAAACTATTAATGCCCAGAAAACAGAAATAACTAGGCATTATCTGTTCCTTATAATCTACTGATTTATGAACATTTTCTGACTGTACTAGGCTTGGAGTAGTAAACACAAAAAAAAAGACCAGCCTTCTGTGGCCATCACATTCTCCAGTTCTAGCAATATAAGAAGTGTAACTCACAGCCATATTTCACATCATAAGACTAAAGCATTATGAAATAACAGGCTGACCCACATTTTGAATACCAGGAGTCAAATCTGTTGGTTGAGATTCCAGTTCTGGATCTGAATCTACTCTTTCATAAACAGGCTCACAATCTCCTGCAAGAAAGAAAAAAGAGAGAAAAAAAAAAACATATTTAAACCTTATCAGTTTGATTACCACGATCCATAAACTGCAACTAGTTAAGATTACGAATAATGCCTTTACAGGTACAAGCTATTATAGTGCAAGGTCACACAATGATTTGTGAGTGAGGAAGTGTCATGCACACTCAAGGAAAGGGTTATGGGGGGCCTACTTTATACTTCAGGCAATATGCGGAAAACCATGACAAACCACAGTGAGGACAGCAAGTGCCTGGGCCAAAATGTGGCCCTAAATTTTCTGAATACAAAAGAGACAATCTTCTAAATACAAAACAATCACTCAAACACACATTTGGTATCATCCATATATCCAAGCACATGTGCTACATCTTATCCGTTCTAAATACATGTTGTTTATGACAAATGTTGTTTTGGAATTCAAACTGCTCATAACACAGGAAACTATCTGTACATAAAGTGCAGGATTTTCATGTTATCCACCCCATGCAATGAGACACACTTCCATTCACAAAGCCATCTGCATAATACAGTATGTACAATATGAATATGCTTTATTTACTCTGACATGTTTCAGCGTTCAAACACCATCACCAGGGGGTGTACACCAATATGTTTAAAATCCAATGGATATGATACAACTACATTAAAAAAACACAATGTATTGTAATGATTTCACAGCCACATGTGTACAATGCATGTAACACTATAACAGTGTTATGTACATACAATTCCATGTGCTTAACCCTTTGACGCCTAACGACCCTTATAGGGGCCGTACCGCACCGCTAACCTCTAAACATTGCATTTTATATACTTATTCAACAAATATAGGTACTGAATATTTTAAACATGGTATATACTCCCCATTTCTTTCTCTTCAAAATGCAGTTTGTTTCATAATTCTAACGTATTTGGTTCCTGTTTTATTCACATTTTATATACAGGGTGTGCTCAAATTAGAAAAAAAAATTCCGGCACCAAACGGTTAATATACAGTCATCTCACTGTGGCCTACAAATATCCATTGTCTCTATCTTGACTTGTAACGGATCCTGCCTGTGTGTCATGCGATGTGTGACATAATGTGGAATTTTTTTCAGGAGTAACTACAGTATGTTTATGTTACACATACTGTGTTGTGCAGGTGTTGCCTTTGTACATGGAAATGATACAAGTGAAGGATTTTAAATACTGCAGGATGCTATTATAAAATCCCATTAAATTTTAAGCTATTAGAACTACAGCGATACCTCGGGTAACAAGTGACCCTGCTAACGAATTTTTCGGCTAACGAAGATTTTTTTGCTGTATTTCGGACTCGTCTAACGAATATGGATTCGGCTAACGAATGTTTTAGTGGATGCGCACGCTAACATAAAGCATCAAACATGAACGGTCGGGCCATTCCAGGTGCTTAAGAGAAGTTCAATCAACTTTGGACAGATTTTTTACTTCTCCTTTAGCAAAGAGACAGAGGCCAGCTACTGAAGAAGAGGAGACTTACCTTGAATAAACTTTGAAAATTTGGAAGAAGA
>Ga0123357_10006166_pt1 | contig 14538 bp, 14 predicted proteins | sample TergutEmb28metaG_FD_89873 | JGI IMG/M metagenome (GOLD analysis project Ga0123357, IMG submission 89873) | Embiratermes neotenicus P4 segment gut microbial communities from Petit-Saut dam, French Guiana - Emb289 P4 | ecosystem: Host-associated > Arthropoda: Insects > Digestive system > Gut ...
AGAATAAAAGACCAACTTGATGTCACTATTTTATTTCACTTCTTATGTGCTCAACATGTTTCGGACATTAATATATCCATCATTAGGAGCTTGCGACTATTCTGTTGAATTACCACATTGGTCTTATTGTTCTTGGTTCGATGTGTGTTGGAGTTTCGGTGTGGTTGGGTTGGAGTGGTATCTGTGTTGCAGGCTTCAGCCTGCAACACAGATACCAATGTGGTAATTCAACAGAATAGTCGCAAGTTCCTGATGATGGATATATTAATGTCCGAAACATGTTGAGCCCATAAGAAGTGAAATAAAATAGCAAGTGACATCAAGTTGGTCTTTTTTTCTTCAACTATCACAATGATGCACGGTCCAATAAACATAACATTCACTTTCCGTTTGTGTTTAGTGTCCCCAGGAGAATTTTAGTATTATTACATGAAATATCCTAAAGATTCATTCTAGTGTTACATAAGGTAATCATCACATGTCATTCGTCACCTTACAACTTCTGCAGTAAGGAAAACATTCTTAAATTCTTTCAGAATCTATCAGTCATTTCGAATAATGCACCATGAGCGATATCGTCAGTCACTGGATTCTATACAATTATGTAACAGTTGTTAGAGAAAATATGTCATTGTTAATTGCATTTGTAATATTTGGTGTACTTTCTTTATTCTATTTGATTTGTGCTTACATGTGTATGATCTAGAAGGCTCGAATCTCTTGAGATATGACATCACGTGAATTGGTAATTAATTACCGGTGTTTCTACAGAGCTTGCGTCTTCTTATTGAGTCTACGGAGTTCTGGTCATTACCGCTGTGAGTACCTCAGGGTTTTCATTATATGCATCTTATTAAAGCTAGTCTCTAACCAACTGATTTATATTTTTTCTCCAACTCAGCAGAAGTGAAAACAAACTCGTAGTTTAACACATTAACAATCAACGTAGGGTCACATCCCAGAAGAACCGAACCTTCATCAACACCCCTGACTGAGGACCCAGCAACTCACGAATATTTTCTCATTCACGTTCGTGAAGATCATAGTTTTTAATCCATGGGCTTAGATCCTTTCAATTATTAACTTAATTTATTGTCTAGAGAAAAGCGTTTTCCATTGCTATCTAGTTATTCAATGCACATTTATTTTGCACTATTTCTGCATTATTTACTATATGATTGATTTTTTGTTTTAGTTAATGCTTTATTTTTTACTGGGTTTATTAGCAGACGGAGAAAGAAAGCCGTAACAATTTAGGTAATGAATCAAATAATAGTTTTTTTTTTAGTTTTGTTGTAAATTTACGTCGTTTTTACTGGAAAATCGCTACTTCAGACGATGTTTTTTGTCAGTATGACCACAGACAGGAGGAGTGAAGAAACCACCGAGCATATAGTGTAGTTTAGAACGTTATTTTGACTGCCATTTGAACTACTGACATCGTGTCTGTAAAACATATTATATTTAAACCCCGATTTCCCTTTCAGTTATAGCGGAACTCTGAAAGTTTGTATAGTAACAGAAATTTCAGCGATAAAGGAAACATGTGTTCTCGATACGCACGCAGCGCCAGTGTTTGCTATCTATATATACAGCTACAAGAGAAACTGGTTTCTGGCCAAGACAGAAATGAACATAACAACTTGAGCGTGGCCCGCGCTCAGTTACACTGCATCTATTCTGCTATCTAGCCACGGTGTTTTCTGTGTTGAATAACTGGACTAGAAGACCAGCCCGACCAGATGCTGTTCCTGTCTGTGTGAGCACGTGACTCTTCAACAAAAGTGTCAAGTCCCACATTTTTCAGCAAAGAGAAGATTATCTGCTTTCAGACTTAAGGTCATTTGTACAGTACATTTGAAGGTAAGGAAGTCAAGGTCGAGCGAAAGATCTCTATTTGTGTATTTGAAGACGAAACTTAAGAGGAGGTTCTGAGATTCACGCTCTCTTCTGCTTCAGAGTAGAGGCACAGCACATAAAGAAAATTGATAGGTTGTTACCAAACTGTACAGTGTCACATCACAAAAGGGGGCAATATTCCAAACCGGTGACTTGAGAGCCTCGAATAAAATAATGTATTTTTGGGATTGGTGTAATAAACAATAAATAATGTGACGAAGCCAAGAAACTTTTAAAATATTAAAACAAAATGTATTGAATTATATCACTCATCCGTCACGCGGATCTCAATTCCGTATAGGAAATTTTATTTGCGACTTTCATTAGTAAAGTTTTCCCGTTACAGGCCCGGTGTGATCCAGAGGGTGAGTAGAGGTATAGCTATATACTCTTCCATGACCGCGGCACTAGAAGGGGATGAGTGGTCAGCAGCACGCCCTGGCCGCACTTTACCCCCGTGAAAGACCCGGTACGCATTTTACAGGAGGCTGGGTGGGCCCCAGGGCCGGTCTGGACAGGCGGAAAATCTCGTCCCCACCGGGATTCGATCCCTGACCTTCCAGTCCGTAGTCAGTCGCTGTACCGGCTGAGCTACCGGGCCGACGACTTTACTGAATCAATAAAGACTATATTCGTTCCTTTGTCATTCCTTATGAGTTTACTCCTTATCACTTTAACGTGTCCTTTTCTTCGTCTTTTCAAGCACAGTACTTGTGTTCTTAGAAGAGAAAGTGTGAAACACTTCTAACCAGTGCAGGAAATACAAATTGATGCATTTTAACGTTTATAAGCAAACATAATCGATCGTACAAGAAATAAACAAAACAATTTCCTGGAACTTTACGATAAGAAAGAACGAAAAATTCTTATGCTAAAAATCATTAAAAAATATTTCGAAATTAAAGGAAATACAGCTCTTAATGTCAATAGAACATCAAATTAGAAATAAAGAAAAGCTTGACCTTGACGGTAACATTACTCTCTCTCATTACATTATGTTCTTTTTTCCCTTCACCGCTATAAAATCTGAATGTTAAAATCTGCAAAACTATTTTAGCAAATGATTTGATAATGCCGTTAACCTAACAAGTAATAATATATGTTTTATATACCATCCGATTTAACATTAAACAGTTAGGCATTCTACCCACAAAGTTGATTTGTCTCAGAAAACCAACGATATTTGCCCTAAACAGAATTAAGTGAACGGGGTTTTTTATAACCAAAATGGAGATTATTAGTTTTCAGTAAGAACTGTTCGTCAAATAATATATACGAGGTTAGGCAGTTAAGGGCTTAAATTTGGTCTCTATGGGGTTCTTTGAGGACAATATTTAAACTTATAACAGAGCAAGAAACAGAACAAAGAGGGATGTTGCAAAAGAGCGTCTTTAAATTGCAACCGAAGAAAGATGTTTCCAGCGTAATAAAATAAAAATATAATAGGCTAGGCACTCAGCATGCGTTGAAGATGCGAGAATAACATACAGTTGGCAAAATTGGGATGACCTTATTGCGCAAGGGAAGAAGATGTTAACGAGAACATTTGTAGAAGAGAGCTTTATAATGCGGACTGCACGTAGCTTGAGCAATAGAGCGAGAAGTTTTTTGAATATGATAATGAATATTTGGGCCCCATAAAAAGAGATAAATTTCTGGTGTGTTAGGGCAACTCTCACGTTGCCAAAGAAAGCTTGGGTGAATGAGGTTGGTGTATTTAGAAAAAAAGAAAGGTCATTCACTTAACAGTTGAACAGAAAGACTCTCAGATCAACAAATATTCCACAGCTCCTTAGAATTAATTTGAACGGTGATCAAAATTTATCTGCATTTGGGTAGTTAGAAGGAAGACTTGCCTTTCGTCAGAAAAGATTACGTTCTGTCTTTTATGTCCGTAGTTAATTAAGCTGTCAATTATTGCTATTAATTAATTACAAGAAATATCAAATTTTTGCCTTTGTTTCTTCGACAAAAGTACCAGGATGACCCTGGAGCCAGCTCGTCTTCCTATTTAGCGAGAAGCCATGATCCTTTCCTGGAGGTAAAGATGCCGGAGCTTGTGGTTGACCGTTAAATTACATCTCGTGTCGAGGTGAGGATTGAGTGGAATTACATTTCTGCTCCGCCTGTACACTTATGTCTTCATGTCGTGCACAGACAGTACTTTCTCCTTCATTTTGAATATTTAAGCAGCATTTTATTTGATTCAGCACATGTAGACCCATTTTTCTTTGATTATTTTTAAACGTCTAGTCCTACGGTCTTTATGCAAACGTTTTTAGGCGCATTCACGAAAATACGAAAAGCGACAATTAGCTCCGTCATTTCCGTTCGTCTGTCCGTCGCTGTTTGTGTGTCTCTCTGTCTGCCTGCCTGGTTCCCACTTGAAGGATTTTAATGATATTTGAGAATTTTTGAAAATCTGTAGAGAAAACTCAAGTTTCATTAAAATATGACAAGGATAGAGGGTAACTTAAATGAAGACTTAAGAGCATTTATGATATCTCGCTGACTTCTTCTTGGGATTAAAATGTTCCGGACAAATTTGTAGAGAAACTCAAAACTCGTATGTTATGTTACGTAACTTTTTTTCCTAAAATCGTGTCTTTTATGAGTTAATGTGGAAAAATTTGTTTGAGTCGGATTGTTCACAGGTAACAACATAATAAGGCGTATGCGCTTTGTATGTTGGATAATTAAGGGTACAGACACATGCTCAAAATACGTAATTCTTATTGTTTTTTCACGTCGACAGTGTTCATGCGAACGCGCTTATGATTCACGCCACACGTACCTTTCCTATCTTGTTTCAATTAATTTTGTTCATGTCACATTTTTCCATAATTTAATTATGAATCCGCTAGGATCAGAGAAGAAAAGATACTGTTCTGATAATGCAAGTTATCTTGCTATTTGCAGGGTTGGAGAGATGACAGAACTTGCTCCACGACAACGGCCCTTGTCATTTAACTAGGTGACTGGTAATTTCACATGACAGTCGCAGTTTAACACACGTAAAGTCCCTTTCTTTCACATTACGACCTTGATACAAAATATCTTAACTGTACTCGTAATGAAAATCCCGATATGTACCATTATATATTTTCACAACTACTCTTTGATATTCATTTGTCTATCTATGTAAAGCGGCTCTTAGACAGTTATTTGTTTCAATATGGCAGTTGCAAGAAGAAAGCATGGCTTAAGAGTTGATGCGTATCGTAATATGCTTTAAAATAAAGGACCAAATTCGACCCAGGAAACATAAATGAGCTCTGCTTATTACAGTATATGTGAGGAAGGATATATTAAACCTAAATGAGGAGAGCTGGAAAGTTAATTTTAAATGCTGAAAAAGTGAATCTGATTAGACGCAACAAGTAGGTGTCAACTGTATGCTTGTTTTAGGGTGAGTTTTAATTACTATTAATTTTTGATAATTATTCCACTGTGGGACGAAACCCTGTGTACTGTCTTCAGATAAATGGCCCACGTTTATATTCTGCAATGTGATATTCTTCATTACAGAAAGTAACCAGATCCAAGGATGAAGGCCTGAGCTGAGGTAAGCGGAGGAGTTGTTAAGTCTTCAGTTTGGCGGTCTTTGCGGGGAGACAGACGTAAGGAACAGGGCACGCAGTACAGAGAATGTTGTTGGTTCGGAAATACCCTGAGGGGCTCTCTTAGTTGTCTGCTGCTTCTAAAGGCCTCGCCTCCTCTTCGTCTAAAGCAACCACTGCCGCCATTACTTTTAGAAGCCGTGTCTTTGGCTTTGGTTCTTATATACGAATGGATGAAGAAAACGAACGAACCGAAGCCTCTCCTGCAAGGTAAGCAAGGCAACAGCAACTAGCAGCCAGACAGAAACGTGCATGCCAGTAGAGCTGTAGTTAACAGTGGAAGTAGAAGGTTATATCGGGCAGTCTAACAAATGTTAAAGAAGTACATTCATACAACCTACCAAATCATATACATTTCGTATAAAATTGCAGTATAACATCTCTTCGAGTCGATGTATTTATGAACCAAACCTAACTCTGGAGGTTGTGTGATAACTGTTGATCTCCGTTTTCTTCTTCACCAGCTTTATTCTGTCAAATGCTTCGTCTTCGACAATAGTGGACAAGTAATCCAATCGCAGTGCCATTGGCTAGGGCAGTTGATCACGTTGTGTGTCGCGCTTCTGACTCTCTTGCTCTCTAGAAGTACTCAACTTGCCATTTTCCACGACATCATATATATGTGTGTACTTGTTTTACAATTTCTGCTACAAAATATTTAAACACTATAAACAATATGGTGTGAAGAACAATAAATAAGTGCTGAGTGCCGTCAATTTGTTCGTCTGTTTTCCAGGTTTAATTACAAGTAAGTACCGCAATATTTTCGTGCAGATGTTTATGTACCGTTTCTTGATGAATCTCTAGTGCCTTTATTTTAGAATTTAGTCGTCAAGTACACTCGTTGCACTAAAATAAACTGTGTTTTCACATTCAGTGAATAGCATGATGTATCACACGTGTTGAGGGAGCAGTGATGGTTATTCTTCTGCACCCTGTGAAACGCTTCATGCGATACAAAAAGAAAATCCGTTTTTGAAGAGAAATTTAAAAAAACACCTCTTTATCAGTGATTACTTCTGTATACAGTCTCCTTTATAGTGCTGAGATTCACAAGTGTCATTTTTCCGGAACCTAATTTCTTCTCTTCCACGTCCAAACCAAACGAAGTACGGAGGTACACTAAAGGAACAGAACTCACCTTGCAACAGCACGAACCTGAACTTGTTAGTGGAAACGGCGGATATGAAAGGAACAGGTTGGCACTCTTACATGGGGAACTAACTAGTTGCAGGGGACACCGAACACTGCGTTGTTCAAAACCGGTGTTACATGTTGGAGAGCAGAAACCAGGGGCCCTGCTCTAGCTGGTTCTAACATTCCGTTACTGCCCACTGCTGCAAGCTTGCCTATATTTCCCCTTATAGAGGCACATACACCTGTGCAGTGTTTCTATATCTGTATAGTTACATAAGGGTCTCTAATGTGTTAGCTAAGCAGCGAATATAACAGAACCAGAAAAATTAACAAGGACAGTTCAAAGAAAACAGGACCTCCCCTACGTTGAACCTGTCGAGTAATGTACCCTTCTTCTCCCCTTCCATTCCGCCCAAAACAGTAGAAAACAGGTTCATCATAAGCAGTTCCTACTATATACTTTACTACAACATCTACTGCATCATTCGTTATTCGAAGTATTTTAAACAGAAGGAGAACCCGTTCCGGTTTTCTTCACGCGAGTCCTTACATTTATACTTTGGATTGTCTAGAGAACCGGTCGCCTACTTTCCTCTGCACATCTTCACAGAATCACCACGTGCCATGCTTGTTATACAACTGTCCCAGTTTTATCAACTTCCCTTATTAATGAACAGATTCAATCGGGGTTGTTCCATTACAGCAACTATTGCCATTCTCATTTCTTTCATGCCATCACCTGGAACAACGACAAGCAGGTTCAAACCTAAACAAATACCTTTCTTCAAAAAACACTTTTAAACAGATATAATTCAGTGACCTATTGCCTCTTAACAAATGGATGTAACTGAGTGGCTATATAAGCGGTATGTATTAGAAGAATTGCAATACAAACAGAAAGTGCAATAGTCTTAGGTTCAATTACAAGCAGGTAACAGTGCCATTTCCTTGTCTGATGATACTGACAGAGAGTAATTATTTTCAGGAAATACAAATAATTACACAATGACAAAAAGGGGATTGGAAAACCCCGTGACTGTTCCCCAAGACAGTCCGCCGTCGCCCCCAGCCCCTATGGCGTCCCCGGTGCCCACCTCAACCCCACCACCACATCAATCGACGAGTCCGCCCATCATGCTAGCTACAATGACGCCTGTTAGTGTCATTGGACTTCAGAAAGATTTTGGTGATGAAGACGGTGGAAACCAAAAGCCAACCCCCATGTATCAGACACACATAATTGCAAGTAACCAACTGAAGGATGAGTTTGGGCCTGAAGAAGAAGAACACAAAAGTAGTGGCGTCACGTATGAAGAAAGGGTAGGGACACCTCGTGATGAGGCGAATGGATTGACTGTTGCATCAAATGAGGCGACGCCTACAGCAGGGACTTTACCTGAAGTTCATCTGGTAGACTCTGGAACTGGACCAACTGTAGTTGCCACAACTGGATCTGCCAATAATGCCACCGTTTCTGTCGTGGTCCAGCAACCACAGATTCTGAATCAGGCGTACCAACAGCAGCACGGCGGAGGGACTACAGTCCTGGTTCTCTCTGAACTTGTGGAGGATATGCCACCCGTCATCGGTATCAGGTAAGGCTGTTGTCAGTTTCCAGCCGAAGAGTGCAAAGTTTGATATGGGACGTCGGAAGTTGAGGGAGAAAGGGGGCGCTGCTCCTTGACACTTCACAGATTCTTATGGCTGAACAAGAAGGGAACAAAAATCTTAGGCCCCAGGACTCCGTGGTGACCAATTTATGCATGGCGACACGTAATTTTTGTGGGTCCTGTGTACAGAACTTGTTTCATGTCAACCTTTTGGCGCCCAGGATTTTGGGGTTGCTATAGATTTTTGAAAATTTTGTGCAACCTTTTCCAGAATAACTTTCTTCACCCCTTTCCAAGTTACAATTCAAGAATACTTCCGACGTCTCTAACTTTTATTGAATAGGCATAAAAATGCACAAAGAAATGGCAAAGGAAATGGTTTTCTGTTTTGAAATAACCGACAAAAGAAATAACATTTTTTCTGTAATCTTAACAGGAGGACTTTTTAAAACTTGTATTCCTTTGCAGTTTCTAGTCACAAGACAGCTTTGCCCACTTGATATTTCTGGAATTTTACACAAACTTATTTACCTGTAATTTTGTGCCAAATTACGGCCAAATGAATTATTTGCATTATGTAAAAGAAAATTCAGTTTTGCTGTTTGAAACTTTATAGCCAGAAGAAAGCAAGTTTTGGCATTGCTAGTCTACAAACGAAACTTTTTCAGCTGAGATTCTTATGAAATTACTGTGATAAGCAAATATATCACTATTTGCTGCACCCTAATATATAAGGCACTTCATACAAAGAGTTCTCATATTTGATCCCGTATCAGAATTTTCTTATTGAACTCCTTGAAGGAACGAAATTAATCCTGTAACAGAGCTCCTACATGACGATAACTTTGTAGGAAAAAATTTCTGATTATATTATTCTTTAATTTCTTATCTATTAACATACCCAAACCACAGCCGGCGTACCACATTAAAACCGGATAAGAGGCTTTCCCCATTTACCACTTGGACTGAATCTCGTAATACATAATCTGCCTGCAAAAGTTCAAGATTTCTTTGTTTATTTATTTATGTGATGTTTGTGTGACCGTGCATCACTGATACAATGATATAAATACCAACTAGATGCTACAATAATAATTTATTAATAATTTCAATCAGCTCAACATGTTTCGGGAGATAATTTCGCCCATCCTCAGGAACACTAAGCTGTGTTTACAATTTGTGGTATAATGCAGCTTGTGGTATAAAGCACCGACGATGTTGCCTGCAGGCAGCATAGCCGGGGCATTATACGACAATCTGTAAACACAGTCTAGTGCTCTTGACGATGGGCGAAATTATCTCCCGAAACATGTTGAGCTGATTGAAATTATTAATAAATTATTATTATTGTAGCATCTAGTTGGTTATTTATATCGTTGTATGATTGTTCAAGATTTCTCTCTGTCTGTTACAAAACTGAGGTTTGGTTTCCGTCTTCAAGACAGAATGTCGTTGGCTTTCATTCATATTTACATACGTGCATATCTGTCCACACTGTACTTGTTCTTTAACAAGTTCAACTTGTCAAACAACATACGACCCAGCCAGTCTTCGCGTCTTTTAGTGAATACAACTGTTCGTGATTATACAGCTCTTGCAGTCTGCGGTTAGACAGCAAATATAAAATACTCTGGAGATGATGCAAAATAAAATAAAAACCAGAAAAAATTCCAAATTATTTATTTAAAAAGGCCTCTTCTTACAAAAACTTTTTTCCTCTCTAAGAACCGTAAATTTTGAATGTCATGGAGGTAGCTGAGTTCAAGAATTCCATCTTGAATTTTTAACGACAAAAGTTGCAATAAAATGCAGCTCCCTTCCCCCCACCCCAAATGCTTGTAATGGATCTATTGGCGAAATTACATTTTTCATGTTTTGTGGCATACAACTCACTTCTCCTCACGTAATGACCTTCAGTTGGCTTTCTTAATGTAGCTTTTTATTTATAGAAAAAAAAAACATTAAATGTGTCCGTTTTCTTAAAATTCTTGCAGGAACCGCGACGTTTATTTTGCCGGACAGTTATATGCACAGACTCGCTCATATTTGTCTTTGCCATGACATTGCTGAACGCACGAGAAATGTAAGCTGACCTTCAGGATCAGCAGAAGTGAGCTGCGTTAATTCGTAGTTTATTGTAGCTTGTGGTCATTCTAAGGTTTCTTGTCAATAGTAATTTGTTTGTTATTTGTTTTGCAGTTGTTTATGTGGCGTTGTAAGTAGGATAAGATGATTGTAGTGTTGAACATGCGTGCGAGAGCTGACAATTACTAAATAATTTTGAGTTTTAAAGCTAGATGGAAAGAGTCTATTCGGAAGTCCTAGGAATAAATGTGAGATAATAACACACTAGAATTTAAAGAAGCAGGTGAGCAGCTGTCCAGTGGAGGAATATCGCTCAGGAAAAAGAGAAGTGTGGTAGACTGTCATGAAAACGTTAAAAAAGTTCAGTCTGTTTAGAACGACAGAAATGGGTGACTAGCTGTGCACTGGGGTGTTGGGTAACTATCTGTACCACACTGAGAGCGACTGAGTTGCTGTTGTTGTAATTATGTATGCTTTGAATACTGATTATATGCAGAGAATTTTGTCTTTATTAGTCTGATTTCTTCTACCTGCTCATTGTCAGTGCAGAGGATTATTGTTGCACCTGATCACACTCAGTGAAACACCGTGCGCGCGCGCAAACACACACATACACACACGCACTCACATATACACACACACACTCATACCACACACACACCACACCTAACACACATTCACACACACCACACACCCCACACACTCACCCACACTCCACACACCACACACCACACACACACACGCACGCAAACGCACACTCACACACCACACCTGACGCACTCACACACACCACACATATCCGACACACTCACACACATCCCACCACACACTCACTCACACACCACACACACATTCACTCACACACCACACACACACACACCACACACACACACAACACACATTCACACACCACACATACACACACACCACACACACACACACACACCACACACACACACACCCCACACTCTCACCCACACACCACATACACACACGCAAACCCACACTCACATACACCACACCTGACACACATCACACCTGACACACACCACACACACCTCAAACACTTACTCACACCCCACACATACACACACACTCACTCACTCACTCACACACCAGACACACACACACTCACACTCACACACTACACTCACACACGCACGGTGTTATCCCCTGGCCGGCAGATTGGCCCCTCGCAGACACTTCTAAGTCTGTACATTTACGTGCTAAAGACCGAAAGCTTATTAACTACATACACTGGTGCATGTGTCTTACATTATTGTGAAGGGTTCGTACATTTCGGCAGGAAGAGGGCATGGTTTGAGAATCTGTCCTCCTGGTCCATCTATTTAGATTTAACTTCATGCAGATAAGGATTTACTTAACAGATTTCGAATTAAGAGGAGGCCTACAGTGAGAATTTACATGGTAGGCTTTGAATTGAAAGGGATAACCGACAGTACTACTACAGGACACTGTGTAGAGAAATAGTTTGTCTGTTTTGTCAAGGTGTATGTGTGTAGGTATATATATATAATATCAATGTATTCTCATAATTTTACTGATATTAATGAAATTATAGAAAGAGTTTATATGATACGATTACATATGCTGAACATACATGAAACTTTCACAGTTGATATAATCAGTAACGTTTAAAATGACGCTATTTTGTGTGCAAATGTTAAATTACACAGTACTGCAAGCCAATAGCAAATTTCCATCATATTTCACCATGGATGTCCCATGGTGTAAGTGTAGAGACAGATAAGAGGAATTTTAATGAAGAGGGAGGAGGTAAAACGCAGCGGTGTGTACCTAATTCGAGGCATTATCCCGGGGTTTCTAGCAGGGACGGAAAAAAAAAACCACGAAACCAACAAGAACAGTTGAATGATTAGAATATTCAATGCAACTGACGTAGCATTGCAAACAACAATAGGGTTAATAGTCATTAGTTTGTAGGTTTTATACCTACTAAGAAAGATTTATGGCCGATCCGGTTGGCCCCGCGTAAGGTTTCGGCCTGCAGCCTCTCGTTTTCTGGGATTATGGGTTCGAATCTCACGGGAGCCATAGATGTCGAGTGTTGCGTGTTGTCAGGTGGAAGTCTCTGTGACGGGCCGATCACTCGCCCAGAGAAGTCCTCCCGAGTGTGGCGTTTTTGAGTGTTATCGTGAAGTCCTGGCCCACTAGGGACTAACGAGCTATAAAAAATAAATATTCTATAGGGGCCAGATAGCGTATAATTTTCTCTTCGCAGAAGTTCGTCCAGAGCGGCGTGGGGTGGTGTGGGGCCCACCCAGACTCCTGCAGTGTTTACCGGGCCTCTTACAATTGACGAAAAGGGTGGGGCGTAGCGTGGACTACCCACCCTCATTTAGCACCAAGGTTGGGACAAACTTAACCTGTATCTATACTTCCTATCTATGCATCTATGCCTTCATGAATTGTTGTAAAGGATTTTACTTTAAAGACTATACTTACTTACTTACTTACTTACTTACTTATTTACTCCATGGTGCAGAGTCCTTCTTGAGAAGCTAACTGGTTTGAAGCCAGTCAAGAAATTCCCCGCATTTCACGGAACCCGAAATTTCATTACCGCACTCACAAGCGTCCGCCAGCTCTCTCTACCCTGGGCCAGCCCAATACAGTCCATATACCCACATCCCACCTCCTGGAGATCCATCCTAATATTATCCACCCATCTACGCCTAGGTCTCCCCAGTGGTCTCCTTCCCTCCGATTTCCCCACCAAGATCCTATACGCCCCCCTCTCCATCCATACGCGCCACATGCCCAGCCCATCTCATTCTTCTCGATTTTATCACCCGCACAATATTGGGTGAGGAATACAAATCACTTTAAAGACTATTTTATGGGAAATTCTTTTGTACATAATATCAAATTAAAAAATATATTAATTAAGCTTTCCTGATTTGGCAGTTCTTAATATATACGATTTAATTAATTTATTTATTTTATCCTCCGTAATTTCTGACTATTTTCGTTTACATCCACAAGCAGTAAATCTAAATTTTACAATGAGAGTGTATATGTTACTACAAGGTTACTTTGCCCTATCACATGTCAGAGGAGCTGCAAAGCCACGAGACTCTAAGCATCAAATAACGCGGTTTCGAAGCTTTTCAAGCAGCATGATTTGTTACTAAGTACACTGTGCTTAAATTTTTTTTTTTCAATAAATGATGCAAAATGTTTTTTTAACTCAAAAAGAAAGTCTGAGACCAACATTGCTGCATATGCCGGCCCATTCTGAAGTAACTTTGAAGTTACTGTTTGTGAGAATTCAAATTTTGAATAAAAAGAGGAAGTTAAGAAATCACTGTACTGCTTTGGAGTTAAAGTTATTTAAGAACATTGAAAAATTTTAACTTTCGAGAGGAGAGGAAGAAATGTGCTTTCAGTCATCATGTAAGGAAGAGGCCTGTAACTCACCGGGATTCTCTTCAAATAACACATTGGATCCATTTAAAAGTACCAAACAGGGACCGGAGTTTGAGGCTTTGCGTAACTCAATAGAAGCCTGAATTTAACAGAAGAAATAACGTAGGTACACTGTAACAGTGTAGCACTTTAGCCTAATAATTGTTATAGTGGAAGCACAACAATGATTTCTTTGTGTATTGTTGAGCTACATGCCACTGTCCACTACGTAAGAGGAATGAGTGTCGCACAACAATGTTCTTTTGGCAAATCTGTGACGCCGGCAACAATAACACTTATGTAGGTCTTATGTTTATTGGACCGTGCATCATATTGACAGTTGAGTAAAGGGAGACCAACTTGATGTTACTTGCTTTATTATTTCTTTATTTAATGCTCAACATGTTTCGGATGTTAATACATCCCTCCTCAAGAGTTTGCGACTTATTTGTTGAGTTATTTCATGGGTTGTATTGCTCTGGTTCGATGTGTGTTGGTGTTACGTTGTGGTTTGGCTGTGGTGTAGTGGTATCCGTATGCAGGCTGAGGCACACCACACCACCACAGCCAAACCACAACGTAACACTAACACACATCGAACCAGAGCAATACAGCCCATGAAATAACTCAACAAATAAGTCGCAAGCTCCTCAGGATGGATGTATTAACATCCGAAACATGTTGAGCATTAAATAAAGAAATAATAAAGCAAGTGACATCAAGTTGGTCTCTCTTTA
>Ga0123357_10006168_pt1 | contig 14536 bp, 8 predicted proteins | sample TergutEmb28metaG_FD_89873 | JGI IMG/M metagenome (GOLD analysis project Ga0123357, IMG submission 89873) | Embiratermes neotenicus P4 segment gut microbial communities from Petit-Saut dam, French Guiana - Emb289 P4 | ecosystem: Host-associated > Arthropoda: Insects > Digestive system > Gut ...
GCTCTCACCCCCTTGAGGCGCCAGTCTGGCGGCAGAATATTGCATCATGTGACGCAATGTTATGTACAATGTAAAACTTGAAAATTACACAAATAAATACAGATTTCAACCCTTGCATGAACACCTTACCTGACCCCATAGAGACAATCAATTTTTCGATTAGCTATATGATGTTAAACTGCAATCTGCTCCTTTTTTTCTAAGTATCCATTTTCTTTTCGAAGGGACTACACCGCTGATTATACTTCTCCTTTGCCACTGCCTACACCTTTAAGAGTTCTTTCTACCCGCAACATTAGGGAAAGAGGAAAGAAGACATCAATTTCTCAAGCATAAACATCCATCTCTTAGAAAAGTTAATAAGGCGACTAGCAGCTAGCTAATGTCGCCCACATAAAGCTCACTACACATCTCGTCGTCGGCCTGTATTATAAAAGCTGCTGATTAGTAATATTGCTCCAGCTTTAACTAAAAAGGAACTACCGTGAAGTTATCCTGACTTAATAGTGCAAGTTCAGTATTGTGCAATTTGGAATTCTAAGATATGCAGATGTATTAAAAGTTAAGTATTGTGCATTATTTACACCACGAATATATCCCCTTATCTCTTGTTTTACTGCTTCTGTCAAAAGCCTCTCTTCCGCCTATTATTTCAGCACCAGATTCATGAATATTTTCTACCAACAAACTTAAGGGAAGCCACCAATTCGAGGGTGGTAGTCACTCAACCGTACTGCTCTTCTCGCCTAACGGTGACACAAATTTTGAACCTTGGAATCTAATATTCTGGTCTTCTGGGATATGTATGTTGTAGAGACCACAGCTTCGGAGGAAACTGCTGCATTCTTCTTCAGGCACATCCAGCCTGAATATGCAAGCAGCACATTCCTCCAAAACGTCGGTAATCTCCTACAAAAGTACACGGTGTAAGAAGCTGAAAGGTCATAATTGTTATCCAAAAATTGCGTATTTCTTTGGTCTCACGGAAAAAGTTGGTAACTAAATTCTTGAAAGTTTTGTGACAGTGGATGTTTTATTCACAGAACAATGTATTTACATTGCGATGTATATACAAACTCATTAATTGTTCTTTGACACAAAAATTACTTCATACTTGGTTACAGATTGAATGCATAGTAAAAGTACTTTATTAAAAATAACGTAGATTTGCACTGAAGGTGATTTTCGTAGAACGACAGTTTATAATCTCTTGTATAATCAACGATTTGTTAAACATTGGTAGGTAATAATCAATTTTCACAAGCTCCGGAAAAAAATAAGAGCTTTTGCATGAATTTCTACGGTAGCGTTAAAATGTGAACTGGGCTGTGTAAAGCAGTCGAGCCAACATATCAGCCAACAATAGAACAGGAACGTAGCCATCACTAGTTATGTGTCTGTTTCGGTTACACGCCTTGACGTGGCTCCACCCGCACAGTAGCCCTCAGGGAACAAATGAACAAGTGGTATGAGGGCTAATTCTTTTCCAGTACTGTAATGTGGTGCAATTTTTCATCTGTAGCCTTACAAGGCTGCTACCGCTTATATCTGCTGCGTTAGTGAACAAAAGGACACAAAGCGATGAGAGATGAATTAGTGATATGCTAGGCTATACTCAGTATTTTTACACTAATGATTGCGCATGTGATGATGCAAACCAAGAACAATATATATATATATACACGTATATTACACGCATCCAACATCACAATCATAACGTCTGACAGTGCGAAAAGTAGCCAGACGTTGAGAATGATTCGACGTTGTTGCACCGATGAAAATTTAAAATAAGGTTTTCTGGATGAAGATGCCGAGTAGTTACAAAAGCTTCGGAGAAACATCGTGCTTCCATTTTCACGTTATAAATCATACTTACTCTGAATATAGGAGCAGCAATTTACTCTGAAATGAGCATTATGAGCAATTATTTGTGTAAATTTCGAGACTTTCAATGGGATTGAGTTGGCACCATATAATCTGCTAGGTGGAAACTTTTCGGAAAAACAAATTACGTCCATTTGCAGGGTAGAAGTCACTTCTACATTGAAAATGGAGGCAACAGATTCCCACGAAGCATTAATAACCACCTACCAGAAAGCACACCGTGATAATCCGGAAAGCTACAACTGAAAGTGATAAACATTATCTTTATCTTCAATTACAAATGGCCGTGCTATACCACAAGCGCTGGCTTTGCACGGGAGAGTCCTATGTTCGCTCCCAGGGCAATACATGTTTTTCCTATAAGAAGAAAAAATGGAAAAGGGTTTTCTCCGAGCACTTCGGTTGTCCAGTGGCAATTATCATACCACCGGTGCTTCATATTCGTTATTTTCTATCCGCGGCATGGCAAATTTGCAATTAGAGACCGCAGCATCTCACAAATATAGCCTTCCACCAAATATTTGGGACGACAAAATGTAAGGAAATTATAGGGCAGGGCACGTAGCAAGCACAAGGTAAGTGAAAACTTTTATGCATCTTTAGTGAAACCTCATGGAATAAGTTGAATTCACAAATTCTGTAGCTCATACATTTCCTCTAACCACTGAATTGAATAAATAATAGCCAATATTTTACGTATTCTAGGTTCTCCATAGGAACCTCCAAGTCTTGTAACACGAATATGTTAAACATTCCCCAAGAAGGAATACAGGTCGAACGAAAGCACCTTGTACTGTGAATAAATAAGACAAAATACAACTTCCAATACCATAAATTAAATAAAAATTTCAAAATTTAAAAAAACTGTAGTTGAATGCATACAAATGCTGCATTTTCCCAGTTACTTCAAAATAATGTCAGTAAAGATCGAATATTCAGGTCTTCTGGAATATTACGCCATGACGACTGGCAAATAGTTGCAGAAGTTTAAAGGGCTGTAACATTTTCACCTTCAGAATAAAGCCGTCTTCGAAGTGCAGCCACACAAGACAACGCTGATGCATAGTGCAAGAAACCCAAATCGTCCGTACCTATGTGAAATAACCGCATCTTTCTTGGAATACTTGCAATTAACCTAGAAGTTGACGGTAAAGTAAATCAAAATGTCAGTAAGTATTTACCAGTCGACACGACGTAAAATCCCAGAAGATTTGAAACTTCAGCAGAACCTCTATGATAACTTCAGATTTTGTAAGGCAGAAATCGTTTGTGTTCCCATTATACACAGATATGTAAGGAAACTAAGATTTATCAAAGCGACTTCACTTGTTGTGTATGGTGAGCGATATGAAATGCAAACCTGCAAATGGGACTTCGGCTTGTCCCCATGCCATTGATGACACATAGCTCTAAGTGCGAATTCTAAGATGCCTACATAACAACGGAAAGGCGCAGTAAAGAGTGAAAGAGTGCTGTACGAACATTTCGGCTTATATGTGAACTTCATTTCCTCTTCATGTAATTGTGTTACACTTACGTTAATGCATAAAGTCTTACGTTGACAATCGTGCTTCCAGAATAATCAGTTCTAAAGTGGGTATCAATCTGAAGAGAGGACAGAACAGGAAAAGGTAAACCATTTAGGAGATTCTCGGTAGAAATATTTTTGAGGTGAACAAGTTAAATTAAGTACAATTCCCTATTTTTATCGGAAAGATTGATGCTAAAACTTTGGTTGACTAGACTGTGGTTTCTCTCAATCGATACGGTGATTGTGTCTTAGTACTGGAAGACTTATTTCTTGCCTTCCTGTGCCAAACATCCCTTGTACATTAACACCACTCGTAAAATCCATACACCTTCTACTCGGTACTACGTGTAAATTCTTTAGGTAAAACAGCACAGTGTAGTACCCACAGAAGAAGGGTAGAGACATTTTTGTAAAATTAATACTGTAGATTACCATAACAAATAAATAAGCCATAATTATACTCTCCTTCTTTATTTTATACGCAAGCTATTCGCAATTTTTTTTTTCGCTCGATCAATTACCAAGTTTCGCCTCATCACTTCTTCACAGCAGCAAATTTGACTCCTCTTTAAAAACTTAATCCGCATTATAACATAATTATTTAAAAATTCTGGTATATGACTTCGCAAAATATTTCCTCTTCTTTTAATTATAAACAGTTCTATGCATTCCATAATAAATTAATAATAAAAGTCTAATTATAATAAGAAGTCATTTCAGTTTTTAGATCTAAAAATTTTCCTCGAGATTTATAGTGCTAATTAGAAAATTAAAAATTTCAGGATTTTTACTCTGTCAGTGTTTTACACAGAATACTATTCCAACCACAAGACCTAAAGCGGAGAAGTATGGTACCAGTGGTGACGCTTCTGACTTGTATTCGCAAGGTGCTTGTTTCGAAGATAAACGGTCAAGCCGATTACACTGAATAAGGTGTTCAGAGTCTTCCCTTAGTCTCTCCAGATAAACAGCAGGAGAATACCAGGTATTAAGCTGAACTTGTTTCCATCCACTTTCTTCCCAATTCATCATCAATGAAAAATCATCAGTCATTTGACAAACAATCTTGAGTTAGGGTTCCTACAACCTATAAATAAGAAAAGAAACAGCCAATAAATTGGCAATATTATTATAATCAGAGTTAATACACTTGATTTAAAATTCAACGTTTAGGTCTTTAAAATGCTTACACGTATTACTTGGCTGCAGGCCCAGAACCCTGGTTGTGGAGTATATTCTGCACAGTGCTTTCGAATTTAGTTTGAAACTCTTTACCTTTCCTTCCATTCTCAGAACGAACGTAGCATCTTTCTCCCTCTGTGAATAAAGTGCTATACAAGAAATGGATTTCGCTACTTAGCCCATACTGAAAATGAAACGCGACCACTCCGCTCGAGTATGCAGAATAAAGGAGTCTAAGGGGTAAGATTGCATTAAGTATGTTTACCAAAGAATTTCACTTTATTCTTGAGCTTATATTTTATATCTATTTCGTAACACGAAACTTAAACAAGAAAATAATCCCCGTTTCGTAGAATAACACTTCTCAAATCCACATCCTTCTTGTAACAAACTTTGTTTCGCTAACTTAATATTTTGATGAGCTATACAGTGGCGTGCTGCAGAGAAACAGTTTTAAAGAGGGTTGTTATTCACGCAATGAGCGTCAGTAGCATCTTATCCAAATCGTCCTTTTTCTTTCTTTACTCACCTTATTACTTCTCTCTCTCTTTTATTTCTGTACACCTCCCCAGCTCGGCAAGTTTTCTTGCACCCCTGCAGACAAAGAGACCAGCTATACTGCGTGCAGTCGATCTTAGTCTTCGTGCGAAGACATTCAAGAGAAATAGTGCTGTCACGTGAAAAGCCATCATGACTTATAAAAATGATGGTTGCGGAGTTGATGGCCGATAGGGTAAGCAGGAACGCAGATATAAAACTCAGTTCGGCTATTCATAAATTGCTGTCACGTGTCACGAAAGGGGGAAAAGGAAGGATGAAAGGTCCACTGTCCACTGTATAGTAAGTTACTTGTTTGCACTTTCCGGCGTAGAAGAAGGTGATAAGTGTGAGTTGCAAACACTACACGGCTACAATTCCATTTATGGCTCGATAAAGAACCCTGAATGTAATGCAAAAACTGAATCTTAAATGTTGATTTTGGTTCATTGGCTGCTCGTATGTGCAGGAATAGACACTAGAGACATAGAAGAAATAAGAAAGGAGTGCCTATACTGGCACTTAGTGAAGAAGTGCAGTGGCTTACGTAGCCAGTCAGCAGGGGAAGGGGGGGGGGACCTCGATAATTTCTCGCCATATAATTTTTAGTGAATTTATTCCAATATTTTATAAGAAGGGACCAGAATATTGTCTTTAGTCAGAAGAAAGGAATGCAATCCGAAGAAGCCCACAACAATTCTTATATTCTGCACGTTAGGGGCACACCACAGCTACAGGGACCCACGCCGTGTTTCGGCAGGGACCTTGTCTGCGCCACTACACAAGTGACACTTTTTGTTCGATGAATAAAGGGCTGGAAATAGCATCAGGTAATTAAAAGATAGTCCTTATGAGACATGTAGCATATAAATGACTGTAGAGGGGTGAAAAGTAGTGTCTCAGAGAGGGGCTGGGGAGTTTTTATTTATTAGTTGATGATGAAGTGAATGAATAGGTTGTCTTCGGAGAAAGGGGTAAAATTGTTATCAAAGGGAAGGGCTACAGGAAAATAGTGCAGTAGCTACTTGGTACTTGCAAACCATGTCAAAATGCACTCCAAGTAAGGGGGAAAACCAAGAAATGCCGTGTCGTTGTGGCCGGACATTCGGGATTCTTTTGTCTTCTAACCAGCAGTATTGTAAACAAAAGAAAGAACCATCCGCAAATTTCCCTAACACCTACGTTTATTATTTTGTTGATAATGACGTTCATCTAAATGATACATGAAAACATATTTCCTGCCTCGCAGAAATACATTATGTTTCCGTTACAAAGATAAACCGATAATTCTGTACAAGAAAAACAGCGCTCTTTATTTTGAAAAACATACCAGTCGGAAGGTTAGGAATGCATATCATCACTTCAAAAGCAGCTTTGTTTCCTGGTAACCAAACCTTTACCTCAACAAGAGAGGTACTCGAAACACGGAAGAGGTAAAAATGAGATTTGTAAGAATGCCATTGGGACTTAACACATTACTGTACTGCTAAAGGAACTCTTAAAATCCGAAAGACACTGAAAATAGACAAAAATAAGAGAAGATTTGAAATCACACCAGAAAAAATTGTTATGACACCTGAAATTCAGGGAAACGAATCGACTACAATGACTGGCTGTCTAATAACAGCCAAATGGACGACGGGATATAGGAAGGCCGAAAGAAAGATGGTACGAATAAGAAAACTTCAGCTTTAAAGGAACGAATTTTAGAACCTATACCTTAAACACGTTCAAGATGATCAAGGCGAAGCAAAACCACTATTTTGGCAAAATCCACACTTTCTGGATACTGAAACAGGTGGTGCCTAAAATTACCACTGTGCTTTGAAGAGAATAAGCTTTGGAATTAGATTCCAAAAAATGTATTTTTTATCTTCTCTGTGGTGCAGTAAAACCCATACCTTCTCCAACCAAATGATTAATCAAGTACACGTACTGTGGCTCAAACTGTAAAAGCTGTAACAAGAGCAGCAACATGGGACCCAAAACTGTGTCGCAGGTGTACGTTCAGCCACAAGCTGCCATTATAGTTCCAGGATGTGTGGAATTATTTATCATGGAAGCAAACTGGAAGTGATGTAGCTAGTTAGTACATACTCTGTTTAACAAATGCGTTTAATTACATTTATTTGCATGCATGTTGTATTGCGAGTAATATGTGTGCGCGTTCTGCAGAGGGTGGGTGGGGGAGTTTATACATCCTTGTGTGAAATGTGATTTGCACTGACAGTCAACGAACACACATGGAAAAATACACAGGGTGAGTCAGAGAGGAAGCCACGAATTTAATTAAACTTATACATATAAAACAGGAAGCATCCCCTTTAAACAATTTGCCTTTTAGTCGTTTCGAAAAACACGGTATTGCACAAATCTCACAAACATCATTTCATAATAATTCTGTTGCTTGTACAAGAATAATTGCTTTGTGTTTCTAGAATTGTGTGTGTGTCCGTGTATGCACATGGTCTATAAGAGCACGCACGAACTCACACACATTCACAGTTTTCAAATTACGACTTTTGAAACACACATGCAAAAGCCGGGAAGCCTTTTCTGGGTTTACACAGCGTTATATAAAAAATTCCCGCAACATGACTCGCCAGTGATAAGGTATAAATAACCAAGTCTTTATTTGACGACGGCTTTCCCGTCCCATCCCCAACCATCATACAAGCCGACCAGGTTGAACTATTGTTTCTGAAGAAAAACCGAGTAGAGCATTTAATTTCTCGTACCGTCACCTTCAATTTCTAGCCTCACATATTTATTTCGCCGTGCCTTCGCTGAGTGCATTACTGCCTCACGCCCGTGTAGCATAATTCTATCCTTTGACAGTGTGCGGTCGAGCTGCAAGGTGCTGAAGAGTCACTTTTAACTCTTCCAAGTCCAGCTCCGATTTCGAATTACAGCAATTCATAGTCCGCATGTCCGTATTAGAGTCAAGCACCCCTCACTCCACGCTCCAAACAAGTCCTCTAGTCCATGTCTGTAAAGCTTATTATGTTGTAATCTATCGACAACATCGTCGCTTGGGAGTTGGTGAGGATGGCCGCCAACAAGTTTAAGACTCATACATGTTTTCAATCTAAAACTAAGCCAAATTAAGAACCTGGCTTATTTTTAAAGATTCAGTTGGTACAGTACAGTAAACACACTTCATTTCCACTACAAAATCAGTCAGTTAATGTCGGTGGGCTGAACACAGAGCTCTTGCATTTACAACCCAGTAAACACAACACAAAAATTTCACAGGTTGAGGAAAACTGACTACTCATTTGTGGGCGCCTTCGCCTACTTTCAAAAAGGGGCCCATCTGCTTCACCATGTCCACCTGTCCGTCTGTCCGCATGCATCAGTGCAGCTTCCACCGAAATTATTTCCGTGAAACTTGAGGTTGGGAACGTTTTCTCAAATCTGTCGAGAAACACCAAATTTGTTTAAAATCGGGCAATTTACGAAGAACTTAAAAAATTATTTCATATTTTTGGCAGCGACGTATGTATCACAACAATATAAAAACACATTGCTGTTTATCCATGCCAACGATTTAAATATTTATTACTCGTTGACAGAGATATATGACCGTAAACGGTTAAGAGCACAGTTTTGCGTTTATGTGATAGAGGTCACACGAGAGATCCACAATATTACGATACGCTCGTATGTACATTGCCTACCTCGTTCAGTTATAATCCCACTTCTGACATCATATCCTGCAATATTTTTCAATAAGTTTCGACATATAGATTTGTTAGTTACTAAGTCAGATGTGGTGTACCTGTTATAATTCATTTCTTCAATTTACTTTACATTTTAAAGAGTTTCCTTTTGAAAAAGGAATTAAAGAAAATGAAAGGGCACTTTATTCCCTTAAAAATATCATGATTATTTTACTCAATGACAATTCTAAATATACATAATATCGTCAGATGTGTGTTTTATACATTACTTCAACTAGAGCCAGAGTGTAATTAGTCTTTATGTCTAGCCAAGTTTCCTTCATTCAGGACTCAATTTAGGCATATGAGATCAAAATATTTGCCAACTCTTGCGCCCTTTCTTTAAAATTTGAAGCCAATTAACTGATTTTCACGGAAAATTGCCAAGAATATAAAAACGCTACAAGCCTTATCAAAACCTTAGTTCGTGATTTTCTATAATCAGTTATATCAAGATGTCGAAGCTTGAGAATGAGATGAAAGTGCAACACTAGCATCAATTGTTTTATATTACTGAAGGAATTTACGAAAATATAATTACTGAAGGAATATACAAATTTTGGTAATGCAGTACACTTTTCAAACACGAATAAAATTACCGATAACCCGCAAACATATATTTTTTAATCTTTCTCTTTTGTAGCAGTAACAAACCAACCTTTGCAAAATACTCATGAGAAATTTGGTACGTAATTTATCATATACATACGTACACAAGAAATACCACAAAAACCCATATGGAATTACAGCTATTATCTTCCTTTCCAAATCTCCTCTTTAAGCTTCGAATTTTTAAAATTTAATTATTGTATTAAATATTCTACAAGTTTTAGAACCTCTCAAGGAAGGTCAACAACATTCAAACGCTGGACAGATGTAAGTAGGTTTTCGAGGTTTTATTTTTAACCTGGAGTGAACGTTCCAAGTATAAGAAGGAGTGTTTATAGAAGGAGTCACTCGAAATACTTATATATTAGTTAATAACCTTGAACTTGTGAACAGAATTTAATTAAACGTCGAATGGTATTCGAGCTGCACCCTATCTGCATTACAGAATTTCCTCATTGTACACAAACAATTTACTCACTAACTCAGACTCCTACATGTGAACAAAATTTGCGTCACTTTGAAATGTGTCAATTAGAAACGTGGCCTGCGGAGGTGACAAATATGAACTCAGCTGTTCGTGGTTTAACGGCACGGTTACGATTCCATTTAAAACCATCGTCGTGGGATGTGAACGAAAACCCTCTTTCGTGTTGGGCTGTATGAAGCCATCGGAATACAATCAACAGGTACTAATGCCGGGAGCGTGGCATCGCCAACAATATTATTGACCAGAATTAATATTTCATCTATTTTGATATTGTGTAAATTGAAAAGAAGTTTTCTTCTACACGCATCCTGTATTACTAGATGCCTGTATATCTTTCCTTCCTAGAAGTTACCAGCCTATCTTTTATTCTTTATGTGTTCAGTAGTTTCAGTATGTTGGTTGCGAACATATTAGGGAATGGCACAGAATATTATGGATGTACAAAGATTATGGGACAGAGAAAATTATTAATGCACACAACTTCTTATATTAAGCATGATTTGTTTAAGTGATTTGGTGGGACTGTGATCCTTCTAAAAGACAAATGCTCGCACGTGTACACGCACGCACGCTCACAAATTTGGAGTAGGGACTTTAGAATCAAGTGTTGGAGAGAATACATTATGCGCTGCTAAATTATTACTAATTCCAGGCACGTACATTGTAAAGTGTACATCGCAGACTCTTCGGCACAAGCAGAACAGGTGCAGAATGGACTATCGAAAATGCCTGAAGAATAAATTATTTCTACGTTTTAAATGTATGGGACATTTTTGCCCATATTGTTACATCGTTGGTTGACTACTGCTCATTAAAGGCACAATTTTCATAATTAACTCCACATAACAGAATTTCGTTGAGATAATAATAGTCACAGAGATAGTCATAATATTTATTCCCATCCTGAAGAAAAAGGCAGTAACTAGTTCTGTTCAGATCCACAACAATACACCTCACATATTTAAAATATAATTTAATATCTTACTCCATCCTCCGCATTGGTCTTTCAAGTTATCTTCTTCCTTCATAGATTCCTGCTAAATTATTTTTTCTCGGCCCCCATATTGTTAAGTCCACAGTAATTTGATTTTGACAACTTGCGATTACAAACAGTAGTAGTTAAAACGAAAAAATAGGAATGTTATGAAGGCCTGCCTCAGTCACAGTTTACTAAACCAGTATTGTGCAAACTTTTTCAACCGCGGGGAACTCGTATATGAGTGAGTGGGCGAAGTGCCAAAAATAATTTCAACCTGCGTGCACTAAGATGCACACGAGCAAAAATTAAGTTATCACGCCCAAAACTTGGAACCATAAGACCCCCCAAGCGTTGCCAAGCAGGGTGTTTATAAATTCGTACGACGCGCAACCTTTGTTCGCATGGCCTGATCGAGTCCCTCGTCACCATCCTCCCCATAAGCCAGAAAAAAGACGGCTCGCCGTGACGTAGTATCGCGTGATGCGTCGAGCTACCTGAAACTCCTGACATCATCCGCGACTTTCTGTACTTGGGTAAGGCAGATAAATCTGTGTAAAATAATTTACAATATTTTACAAAATAAATACCAAAAAATTCCATTGCATCAATCATTCATTACATTTATACAGCATTTTCTTATGGTACTTAGGAAAATGATCGAAAACTTCTTCATAAAAATTGTCTTTTGAATAATCATTTTTCTCCTCACTTGGTGCATGCACATTCAGAACAATGATATTACACCAGCGACCTCTCAGATCTATATATATAACATCCTGTCACTCACAAAATCTACTCTCTTTACTACAGATACTTACCTGTGGTTGTCAAACATCCTGCTCCGATTTGATGATTTTATTCTCTTTTCCATAGAAAAAATAAAATCTGCTGCTCTTACAGTGCCCCCTTTGTCCCACCTACCCTCCTATGTACCCAATAAATCTAATTTATACCTCATTAATTCCCTAGTAACTGTCGTAATTGACCCTGACCTATAGAGGCTCCTAATATTCCATGTACCAAACTTGATGTCCGTTTTCAATTGCTTAGTTCGCACCAAAGGATCATTCCAGGTCTGAGGTAAATGCATCCGTTTCGTAACAAAGTCAGTTTTTACGGTGAGGAAGGCACCTCTCCAACCACCATGCTAGACGACCGTAACTTGTCGGCTTTCCGCGACTCCTTATTCGCAGCTACCTTCCATATTGGAGGCCCTTTCTCCATCCACAAACTGAAGACGTGCCATGCCCTGGTGGCAGGGACCAATTTATTATGGAGGTTTTCACTTTTATTCTTCTAAACCCTTTATAATTTTAATTCTCATAACCTAAGTTGCGATTTCCTCTTCTTACTGATATCGTTTAAGTTACGTTACTGTTAGTTTATTCGGCTATACGTCGCATTAAGTTTTTAGATCATAACGAATGAACAAGACGTGGATGAAAGAGATCGTGGTATGATTTAAAGGATCAGCCTTTCACTTTCCTGAAGGAACTAATCCAACTGAGTGCCTACAGAACACCAGCCATAATCAGTAGGCCTTTCCGAACTACTGGGTTGCAATTTTGTCTCACGTAAAAAGTCGCTGCTATTATAATCGCTTTACTATTGGGTCTAATTTGTATACTTGGTTTCCTGAAAATTATTGGTATGACATTTTACACTTCTCTAACTGTTGTATTCAGATAGATGGGTTACTGTTGCCTACATTATAATTAGAGTAATAAATTAAATTGCTACGTCAGCTCAGTGACGGGTAATCAGTGGACTGTACTTAAAGGCCAGATCGCTTTGTGTGTGCGAGTTTAAAAAACAGTTATTTAAAATTTGGAGTGTTCATGGTTGTATATATTTAGACTATTTTCTTCTGGGTTGTGCGGTCAAACCTGGACATGGAGGCCGGAAGTTCTTCCTAATCAGTGGTGTTCCGCTGACTACATGACCATCAAGCCTACAGATCATTTATAGTCTCAATATAATCAAATCTGCCACCGTATTTCCAATCTAAGTCTCCACTTTTTATGTTCTTCTTAACCTCCGTAGTATGGAAGTTAGGTCTCAGAGGCGGTCTGGTCACTGTAGAGGAGAGAAAAGTCTCTTGCCGCTTGTCCATAATCGAACTACGATTCTTCGTTTGTCCAGCAGGTTCTCCGTTCACTATATCGAATACTCAGCCCCATTTCCGGATAAAGAAAATAGTGAACGTGGAAAATGTAAAATCAGTTTGTTATAGTTTTGAGATAACCATTTCAGTACTCGCCTGTAGGAACTGAGAAAAACTAGGAAAAGAAAGCTCAGAATAGCCAGTATCCGAGTTTTAACCCAGCATCTGAAAGATATAAAGCAAAAGCCCTACGCACTCAAATGCTACGTAGCGCCAGAATATAGTGATGACATATGAGCAAGAAATCGAACACAGTACGCAGTACGGGATACGTTTCGTCCTGTTGATAATTGACAACAATAAAGCCTGTGAGTATTAGTGTCGCCTCTGGAATGTCTCCGTAGAAAGGCAGTATTTCTAATTGGTATTCTTAACGTATTGGTTTAAAATTTTGGCCTAGAAACCAGTTACTCTGACATTTTTTCTTTCGGTTTTTATAGTCTTTACAGGTAAATGTCGTCAATAAACAAAGGAAGCAAAAAGGATTGTTCTAACTATAGGGGCATTTCAGTGGCGAGCGTGATGAGTAGATTATATTGTAAAATAATTAGAGACCTTATAGAAGAGGAGAATAAAGATGAAGAAGAACAAAGTGGATTTCGAACAGGACGATCATGTACAGACAACATTTTTTGCATGAAACAAGTTATTGAAAAAAGGAATGCAACAAACCAAGAAACCCCTTTATTATTTGTGGATTTGACAAAAGCATATGACAGTATATCAATATCAGAACTTTGGGAAATTTTGGGAGAATCAAATATTAATAATACTTTAATTAAAGCACTGCAAAACCTTTACGACAATACAGCACAAGTGAAAATTGGAAACATACTATCCCATCCTTTCATCATTACTATAGGACTACGCTAGGATGTTGCATTTCCCCTACACTTTTTAAGATCTACATACGAAGAGTTTTAGAAGAATGGAAACGTAAATGCTCCGGAATGGGTATTCCTCTAGAAAATACAACAATGTATAGACTCCAGTTTGCAGATAATCAAGTAGTTTTAGCGGGTGACAAAGAAGATTTTGAATATATGACGCGTAAATTAAAATAAACTTACGAGAAATGGAGCCTGAACATGAATTTGAATAAAACTTATGTATTGGGGAAACGCACAACAATTTGAAATTAGATAGAGACAGCGAGATTGAATTTTGTCAAGAATATAAAAATTTAGGAGTTATTTTTGACAATAGCGGAGCAGACGACAAAGAAATAAGATCAAGAGTAATACAAACAAAGAAATGTATAGCATGTCTAAACGGGATACTGTGGAGTAAAGACATAAGAAAGGAGAGAAAATTGAACATTTATAATGCATTGATTAAAAGCAGTTTATTGTACGGTCCCGAAACATGGAGACTCACAGAAAATAATAAAAGACGGGTCGAAGCTACAGAGATGGATGCCCTGAGGAGATCCTGTAGAATA
>Ga0123357_10006169_pt1 | contig 14535 bp, 4 predicted proteins | sample TergutEmb28metaG_FD_89873 | JGI IMG/M metagenome (GOLD analysis project Ga0123357, IMG submission 89873) | Embiratermes neotenicus P4 segment gut microbial communities from Petit-Saut dam, French Guiana - Emb289 P4 | ecosystem: Host-associated > Arthropoda: Insects > Digestive system > Gut ...
AGAACATTGCCGTGAGGTCGTAGTTGCCTGCCATCGCGAACTCTATCGCCGCGTCGGTCGAGGTTCCGGTTGTCAGCGTCGGTACGTCTGATCCCTCGTTCACCTGCCAGTTCGAGAAGGTCATCGAATCGGAGGTCTCTGTTAGGATGACCGTAGTTCCCCTTGCGAGCGTCCCGTGGTACGGGTTGTCTTTATTTATGTTATATATGGAGCCTCCGATCGATGCCGTTATCTTACCGTCAGTGTCCGACGGGCTGACGCTCAGATCGAGAGTGAATGTCTCTATTGGGGTCAGTTTCACCGGTAACGCTTTGCTGTCGGGCAGAAGGATTTCACTTGGATAATTGTCAGATCCCTTTATCGAATAGATGTCAGGATTATCATCCACGGCGCGTATGACCTGCATCAGCTTGGCCCCTTCTGAGTCAACTGTGTATATTGTATAATGCGCTTCCTCGTTCGTCGGAACATTGGTGTTGGTTGGGTCTTGGAAGGCGAAGCCTCTGTAACCCTCAGGAAGCGTAAGCTCGGTAATATATTCGCTGCCAGAGTATACATCTAATATTGTCTGTTCCCCAGGAGGGATATCTCCGTTGTCGATGAAATAAGCGTTCACATAGTATCCGGTTCCAGCGTTGCCGCTGTCGCTGTCACTGTAGATCGTCGGAGTATCGCCTGTCGAATATGCCTTCACTGTTGCGGTGCTGTCGATGGTTATTGTATCGCGGATGCTGAGGTCGTAGTTGCCTATCCCCGCCGCGCCTGGGTTGAAATGTGTTTCAAAGCCCGCGGTGCCGCCTGTCGCAGTAACGTCTGCGTCGCCGGTGATCTTTATCTCGCCGCCGTTGCCGCTGATGCCTGCGCCGCCGTAATAATAGCCTCTGTCTCCAGTCGCGGTCACAATGCCGCCGCTGATCTCCACATTGTCTCCGATTATGCCTGCGCCACCATACGAGAAGCCTTGGTCACCCTTCGCGGTCACAAAGCCGCCGCTGATCTCCACGCTGCTGCCGCTGATGCCTGCGCCGCCTGCGTCGCCGCCCTCATCACCGCCGCCGCCCATCGCGGTCACATCTGTGCCATCCTCAATGGTTACCGTGTTGGTTGCGATGATACCCGCGCCGCCGTTGTACCAGCCGCCTCCGCCATAAGCATGCACTGTACCACGTGTGATACTTACGCTGTCTCCGCTGATGCCTGCGCCGCCGTCGCCGTCGCCGCTGCCTCCGCCTGTCGCGGTCACATCTGCGCCGCCGTCGATGATTATCGAGCCCACAGCGGCGATACCTATGCCGCCGTCCTTGTCTGCGACGCCGTCTTTCCCGCTGTCGCCGCCTGTTGCGATCACACTGCTGCCCGTTATCTCCACACTGTCGCCGCTTATTCCCGCGCCGCCGAAGCCGCTGTCACTGTCGCCGCCTGTTGCTGTCACGGTGCCGCTGCTATTGATCGTTATCAAACCTGTGGCAATTATTCCGGCGCCGCCGTTGCCGCTGTTGCTGTCACCGCCCGTCGCGGTAACTTCCGCGCTGCCTCCGATCGTTATCGAGCCTGTAGCGCTGATGCCTGCGCCACCGTTGCCGTGATAACCGACGCCACCTATTGCTGTCACAGTGCCCCCGTTAATAGTGATGTCCCCTCCACTGATGCCTGTGCTTCCGTCTACATAATCGTCGGCAGAATCTGCCGCTGTCACTGTCAGCGAACCGTCGCTGATGCCTCCGTGCGATAACGAGCTGTCTATTGAGATTGATGCGTTTGTGTCCAGGACAACACTTCCGTTCACGGTGCTATCCCCTTCGAGGAACAGGTCCACGCTGGCGTCACCGCTCAGTGTCACATTCCCGGTGATGTTGACATTGTCGAAGATTACGGTCATATCATCTGCTATCGTGATCGCATCTGTTGTCGATGCTACCTTGCCCATGAACGTGACCTCTCCCCATCCGAGGCTGCCGTCGGTATCGAATGTCATGTTTGCGGCCAAGATATTCAACAATAAGCCGTTTTCTTCAAAGATTATCGTGCAGTCATAGTTGTCTGCGTCCCCTCTTATGGCGTTGATCGCTTCCTGTATGCCTGTACCATCGAAGACCGTCAGCTGGCCGTCCGACTCGGTGACCTTAAAGTCAGTAGGACCGCCGGTTATGAGATAGATGTAATCCTTGGGGATCTCTCTCGCGATCAGCTGGTTGCCGTTATTTTCTGGCACTATTAGTATCTGATATGATGAGTAGGTCGGATTCAACGATTTTGTCTGCACGGCTCCGCTCGGGCTTCCGTCGATCAGTATGATATCCTGACCGGCATAGTTGCCTGGAAGCCCACTTTCGTCAAAGGTCACTTTGGCAGTTCCGTTGCCGATGTCTGATGTTTTGGTTACCGTCGAATACGTCAGGCTGTCATCCAGATCGCCGCGGAAGTCAAGCGTCGATCCTGTGTTGGACCCGATAGTGAAGTTCCCGTCGATCAAACTGCTCTGTAATGTCGAGGTGCCTGCAACGTCAGCGGTGTACGTAGTGAACGTGACGGTGTTCTTGGCGTTGGCAAGAGCCACATCGCCTTTGATCTTGCCGCTGTTCACCAAAGTGACCGCATCGGTATTGCTTGTTGCATGTACGCCGTATGTTTCCGCGCTTATGTCCCCATAATTGTTAATCGTGCCGCCGAGACCGAGATCAATGCCGTAAGCACCGCCATTTATGGTCCCGCCCGCATAGTTATCTATGGTCGCGGTCGTGCCTGCTGTCCTTATTCCGGCACCAGTAGTACCGCCGACGATCATATTGTCGTTCGTCACGCTGCCGCCGGCACCGAGGAAGATACCAAAGTTGTCACCATTTCCCTGAATGGTCCCATGGTTGGTTATGATAGGGGCGGTACTTGTGGAGTATATGCCGTTCGCACCGCCTGAGATAGTTCCCGAGTTATTGGTTATCTCTTGTGTGCCGTTTGAGATATTTATGCCGCTGGTGACTCCGTTGATAGAACCTGAATTGATAACAGAGCCGTCAGCGCAGAGAGTTATGCCGTTCTCAGACATACCTGAGATGGTGCCGCCGCTGTTGTTGATAGTGGCGAGCACTGCCCCCTGCTCGACGTATATTCCGTCGCCGCCGGTTATGTTGCCGGAATTGTTTACGGTGCCTGTCTCATCATATGCAATGTAAACTCCAAACCCGCTGCCTCTGACAATACCGCTTGCCTTATTTTCAACGATTGCGCCTCCCAAGACGTAAATTCCTATATTATCGTAGTTACCATAGGTGATAATATTATTATTCTGGTCAACTCCGCTGCCTATGATGCCCGAGTTGTTGACGGTGCCGCCTGTTATCTTGATGCCTATGCCGGCCCCTTTGATGACTCCTCCTGGGTTGTTGGTAATTGTGGCATTTGAACTGTTAACAACTATAGCGGGATTGCTGTAAGAGTATACAGTGTTCTCGATCAAAGCGCCGCTGTAATTGGTGATGTCGCAGGCGCCGAGAGATATGGCGGATGTGATCGATGATATGGTTCCGCTGCAATCCATCTGGAGTGTCCAATCACCGAGGGTATCCCCTGTCTTACCGGCGTAGTTATTGACATAGATGAAACTTGTTTCGCTGGAAACGCTGCTTATCACACCGCCGATGGTGCCGTAGTTGTCTACAGTACCGGCAGTGCCGTCTTCGTTGAAGTGGACACCGTATCCGTTGTCTGCGCCGATATAACCGGTGACGCCGTTTGTGATCTTGGCGGTTGTTCCAGACGCCGCCACTCCGACATCAAGGTGGGCAGTGTTGGTGAACGTGCCGCCGCTGAAATCGATCTGATAGGCGTATGGGTCGTATGTGTATTTCCCCATAGTCTCTCCACCCGCCGGAGGCTGCGAATATATCCACAGACTGTCGGCGTTCGTGACGGAGTTCACAGTAAGCGAGGCATCATTGGCAATGATCAGGTGAACATCGCCTGAGATGGTGAACGAGTTCACGTAGGCTAGGTCGTACTGGCTTAAGAGAACTATCGGGCTGTCGATGTAGAACCAGCCGTCGCAGGGGTTGCTCTTGTAGTCAGAACTTAGGATGTAATCATACGTTGTTCCAGATTCACTGAGCATGCTGTCGAAATCGCTCTGAGTGAGCTTTATCGCATCGTGGTACTTCGTGCTGCCGTCAACATCCACATATGGTTGGTTGGTAACGGTTGTCGCGATCAGCTGGTTGCTGTTCTTTACCAATATGTTGTATGTCAGGTATGTTGGATTCAGCGACTTTGTCTTCACGGTTCCGCTCGGGCTTCCGTCGATCAATATGATGTCCTGACCTGCATAGCTGCCCGGAAGTCCGCTCTCATCAAAGGACACACTTACTGTGCCGTTTCCGATGTCGGATGTGCCGGTGACCGTCGAATACGTGAGATCGCTTTCCAGATCTCCGCTGAAGTAAAGCGTCGAAACTCCTGTGGATCTGGACATGTCGAAGTTACCGTAGATCGTGCTTCCCTTGATGAATTCCACATTGTTGACCCCGTTGCCGAGCTTTACGTCACCGTCGATGATGTATCCGTTCACAAGGGTGACCGGATAGCCGTCGGCTGTCTGTATAGCCGCATTCGGGGATTTGACCGCGCAGTATATTGTTCCATAATTGTCGATCACGCCCCCTGTGCCGATTGTATTGATGCCATAGGCATTGCCTTGGATCATACCTGATGGGTTATTGGTGATCTGCGGCGGATACGACTGAGCGTATATCCCCGTGCCGGTACTGCCTGTGAGCTTGCCGTCCTGATCGACGGTGCCGCCGGTTACAGTGCCTGAGTTGACTATGCTGCCGCCGGTAGCAACGATGCCGTATATATCTCCCTGGATATCCTTGTTGTTGATTATCTGAACAGGGTTCGCCGGGTCGCTTGCGCTATCGGAGATTATGCCGGTGGCACTGCTTTGGATCTCGTTATTGTTGGTTATTTTAACGGTAGCGGTGCCGGAATTGACGGCTGATATCGCCGCAGATTTTTTACCAGTGATAACGCCGTCGTTATTGATCTCGCTGCCTGTGCTGCCCGGGAAGATCTGAATGCCCGTGCTGTTGCTTTGGATCGTACCGCTGTTGTTGATCTCCGTCGCACCGGCATTGATGCCTATCGATGCTCCGTAAATAGCGGTCTCGTTGTTGATGAGACTGCCGTCGGGCAGGTATATGCCGATGTTGGTACTCTCTATCTTACCATTGTTGTTCACGGTGATGTTTGTTGCGCCTACTGCTAATATCCCTGAATCATTGGGTCCTACTCCATTACCGGTTATGGAACCATAGTTGTTGACTATACTGCCGCTTCCTAACTGAACGCCTGTGGTACTGCCTGTGATGCTGCCGTCGTACGGCAGGTAATCAAAGTACCCGTAGAGAGTATCATCGCCGGGATAGAACTCGAGGCTAGTATAGTTGTTGACCATGCCGTTCATTCCGACGGATACGCCCATGCCGCCGCCGATCAAACCGTAGTTGTTGACCATGCCGCCCTCTCCGAGAGTGACTGCGGTCGGAGAGGTCGTGACTATTGCACCCGATACGCCATTGACGACCTTGTCAGAATCTCCGCTCATGGAGATTGGCGAGTTGATATAAGCAGTGTTCGTGATGGTACTGTTGTTGCTGGCACTAATGATTCCCGTGCCCGCAGCTGTTGTTAACCTGCCCATTGTGTTCGTGTCCGTGCTCTGCGCATACAACCACAGATTAGCATCGTCCTGAAGGGTCACGGTACCGAAACTTGGAGATATTCTGTCAGCTATGATAATGTGGACATCGCCGCTGATGGTCAGACTCGCCAGCGAAACTGTGCCAGTAATATAATACCAGCCCGTGGACAATGTCGATGGACAACTGGATGTGGAGTCGATTATTGTGTAAACCTTATCATAGTGATTCGGGGCGCCGTTAACATCGATATAATCGACACTGTCTAACATCAGCATCACCGGCAATGATCCCATGTTGGGGCTGAGGGAAGTCGGATAAGCGGATGACTTTATCGAATAGATATCCGGATCGTTATCCGCAGCGCGTGCGACCTGCTCTGGCTGGGCCCCTCCCGAGTCTACGACAAAAATGTTATAGTGCATCGTGTCGCTGGCATTGGTCGGGTCTTGGAACGCGAAGCCTCTGTAGCCCGCTGGAAGAGTGAGCTCGGTGACGGATGTTCCATCACTAGGCTGCACATCTAATGTTGTCTCGCCCGAAGAAGAGAGACCGTTGCTGTTAATGAAGTAAGCGTTCACGTAGTATCCTGTCCCGGTGCTGGTGCCGAGGATGCATATCGCTGGGAGGTCGCCCGATGAGTATGCTCTTACGGTCGCCGTGCTGTCGATGGAGAGAGTGTTCTCAGCCATGATGCCGGCGCAGAATTCACCTGGCAATACGCCACCTACTGCGGTCACATTCGCACTGTCTGTGATGGTTACGCTGTCGCTGCTTATTCCAGAGCCACGGCTGGGGTTCGCGATCACGGTTGCGCCATCTGTTATGATCACGCTGCCGCCTGTACCGCCATATCCTAAGCCGATGCCTGAACCGCTGTCGTCAAAGCTCGCGTTCACGGACGCACCGCTGATCGTTATCGTATCTGTGCCGCAGTCGCCATTGCTGCCGCCGCCGATTCCCGCACCGCCGGTATCGCCGGCCGCTTGGATGATGCCGCCTGTGATCGATATTGTGCCGCTGCCTTTATCGGTGCCGCCGCCGATTCCCGCGCCGCCGCGTCCGCCTTGTGCGGTCACGTTGCCGCCTGTAATAGTTATGGTTCCGCCGTCGCTGCCGTAGCCGCCGCCGATTCCTGCACCGTCCACACCTGTCGCGATAACGGTGCCGCCGTTGATCATTATGTCGCCGGCAAGTTGGTCCCTTGAGCCGCCGATTCCTGCGCCAGCGCAAGCTGTTGCAGTGACAGTGCCGCCGTTGATGATTATCGTGCCTGCGTCACTGCCGGATTGAGCGCCTATTCCTGCGCGCTCTATATGGGTATCTGTATAGGCCTCTAATTCTGAGTCTGGTATGCTCGCATCCACTGTCAGCGAACCGCTGCTGCTGCCAGGTGAGGCAAAGCTGTCTATTGCGATTTTCGCGGGCGAATTCACAATGACGCTTCCCTTCACAGTGCTGTCATTCAGGAGGGACAGGCTCACAATCGCGCTGCCGCTCAGTGCCACGTTACCTGTGATGCTGACATTGTCGAAGATTATGGTCATATAATCTGCTATCGTGATCGCATTGTCGGCCACAGATTCCAAGCTGCCCATGAACGTGACCTCTCCCCATGCGGAGCCGCCATCGAATGTCATAGATGAATCGGCTATCTCCAATGTCCCGCCATCGCCGAATGTTATCGAGCAATTGTGGACGATAGCTCCGTCATAAATATCCGCTTCGATGGCGTCGATCGCACTCTGGATATCTGCGCCTGCGAATACGGGCCTCGGACCGTCGACCGTTAAGTCTTTGACCGTGAAGTTCCCGGGGTCGCCCGTTATCTGGTATTTGTATTCTTTTTCCCACTCTACCGTCACGCTTAATATGGACGCCACCTGTATGACCGGGTTGCCGTTCCCCGCAAACACGCTGAGTTCAGGATAATATGCGTATGTTGAATCGTTTCTTCTCTTTTCAAAGACTGCTCCTGGCAGATTCATATTTGGTGCGGTCAGAACATCACTTGAGACCATCTGGAAAGTGGTCAGGCCGGTCGTGGTCGTTTCTCCGGACTTTATATCTGTGCCTATTCCTGAGCCAGAATATTTGTCTATATTGTAATAGCAGTCAGAGACCGCGCCGTTGTTCCACCCGACCACGCCGCCGATATTGACACCGCTGCCGCCGACCGAACCCGCATTGTAGCAGTCAGAGACCGGGCCGTAGTTAAATCCGACCACGCCGCCGATATTACTGTCATCGCTATTGTTGATTATATCGCCTGTGTTGTAACAGCTGGAGACTGTGCCGCCAGACTCGTTCTTTCCGACCACGCCGCCGATACCCGCGTTGTAGCCACCATCGCCGCCGGTGATGTCACCCATGTTGTAGCATCTGGTTACAATGCTACCCATGAGGTTCCACCCGACCACGCCGCCGATATTACTGCCGTCCCCGCCGGTGACCGTGCCAGTATTGTAGCAATCGGAGAATTCGCCGCCAGAATAACACCCGATCACGCCGCCGATACCGCTGTCGTCCCCGCCAGTGACCGGGCCCGTGTTGTAGCAATTAGATATGACGCCAGTCGTGGTGCTGCCCCCGACCACGCCGCCGATACTGCTGTTGGCCTCGCCGGTGACCGTACCGGTATTGTAGCAGTAGGAGACTTCGCCGATTGAAGAATTCCCAACCACGCCACCTACAGCACCTTTATCGCCACTGCTGACATTGCCAGTGTTGTAGCAGTCAGAGACCATGCCGACGTTCCACCCGACCACACCGCCGACGTAGCTGTCATAGCCACCGCTGACATTGCCAGTGTTGTAGCAGTCAGAGACCGTGCCGACGTTCCACCCGACCACACTGCCTGTATATTTATCGCCACTTATCGAACCGCCCTCGATGCCGAGGTTCTTGACTGTGCCGTTCATTAGGGTGTTCGAACCGATGTATCCGAACAGGCCGGTGTAATCGGTTGTTCCGCTTATGGTAAGGTTTCGTATAACGTGATTATTACCGTCAAAGATTCCATAGAATGGGCTCGTATCGCTGCCGATCGGTGACCATCCATAACCGTTTATATACGCTGTGCCTCCTGCAGCCTCATTCCAGCCTGCCAGATTGATGTCGCACATCAGTTTGAAACATACGCTGGGCTGCGGATTGGAACCCGTCGCATGCGCTCCGTTACGCACGTGGTTCAGCTGCTGCGCCGTGTATATGAGGTACGGATAGTCGGATGAGCCGTCGCCTTGAGCGAAATACTGCTCGTTGTCTCCGAGTGTGTAGCCGATGTCGGCCGTCGCGATGACGCTGATCTTGGACATGTCTTTCTCGAGGTCCGTGCCGTCGATAGCGAATACCGCAAGTTCAGGATAGAATGAAGTTGCGCAGCCATTTTTGGACGCACTGTAATCGGGCTTGACAAACGCCGCTTCGCCGCCGTTGTTCAGGGCATCGCTGAAAACAGTGGTTGTCATTTCGCTTGTGGTCTTACCGATCGCACCAGTTGCGTCTCCTCCACCGATTCCACTGCCAGAATATTTATTGCTGTTGAAATAGCAGTTAGAGATTGTACCGCTTTGATTATATCCAACCACGCCACCAACACAGCTATAGCCCGTGACCAGACTGGCGTTGTAACAGTTGAAGACTGTGCCCAGATTAAATCCTATAACACCGCCGACACCGCCGATATTATCGTTTTCGATGCCGCCTGTGGCCTGACCAGTGTTGTAACAGTTGAAGACCGTGCCTTCACTATACCCAACCACACCGCCGACATTATCATTTATGCAGCTGCCTGTGATATGACCTGTGTTGTAACAGTTGAAGACTTGGCCGGAGTTGCTATTCTGCCCAACCACCCCACCGAAGGGGTTGGCGCTGGTGCTTGTGTGACTGACATCGCCTGTGTTATAACAGTTTTTGACTGTGCCGCCGCTATTGATCCCGACCACACCGCCGGCACTGCCGATGCTATTGACATTACCTGTATTATAGCAGTTTTCGACTGTGCATTCTGAGCCGTTATTACGCCCGACCACACCGCCAACATAGTTACCAATGCCGGTGACCGAGCCCGTATTGTAACAGTTAGAGACTGTGCCGCCATTACATCCGACCACACCGCCGATGTAGCTGTTGCCACCGATATGGTTGGCAAGGGAACCGCCCTCGATGCCTATGCTCTTGACCGTACCGAGGATATATCCAAACAGACCTGCGTAATTGCCTACTGTGCTTATCGTAAGGTTTGTAATCACATTGTAATTACCGTCAAATGTTCCATCGAAATGGGTCGTCAAATCGTTGCCGATCGGGGTCCATCCTGGATAAGACGACAGATCTATGTTGTCCATGAGCATTATGGTTTTTCCGGAGAAATTCACCCCGCCGTTGACAAGCTGCGCCAAGCCCGCGAGCTCATCTGCGGTGTATATATAGAAAACGCTGCTGTCGGGGTTGTTTTCATACCATTCTGTGTTTGACGTGGGATCCGCCACTGAATGGGAAGGCGTCAGGACGACCGCCGCCCCGATGCACAACGCCGCGGTCAGAATGACCGCCAATGCCGACAGCATGACGTTCCTCTGCTTGGTCTTGTTCTTGATCTTCTTTCTGATACCATCAAAATGCTGCTTTGGCTTCATTGATAACACGCTCCGGCGTTGGATTCTTTATTTTGTTTTTCTGCCCTCTTTTTGAAAAAAAAGACTGCAGACCTGGAAAGATGCGTTCTGAGGGAATGCCTATAGAACCGGTCATTCCGCGAACGCGGAAATTTTCCGTACTGTTGTAAATACGGCTGTGTGAGGATCATCGGATGAGGATGTGCCAGAGATGTCAAAGACCGCAGGCTCTTCCCCTCTTCCGCGTTTATTATAGAATAGGCTAAGTTATGCTGAATGTTCATTGCTATGCGCTCCGGGAGGATTGTTTATTAGAAATAGTATCCAGAACCAGCCCCCCGTGGAGCCCCGCAGGTATGCCCTGCATAAGCTCGCTTTTGAAAATGCTCGAAAAGAATTTCGCGCCGATGATACTTCGCGAATCACCCGCGACAATGTCTTTATCTTTTACATGTCCGCCGGAGGACCATAACTGATCTGTGTAAGAACACGATGTCCGGCGGAGCAGCGGCGAGATGAAAAGTATTCCATATGCTTCTGCTGACAGTAAAACTGCAAGCAGTGCTCCGTTGAATGCTATGTCACTTTCGTCCATGTAATTTTCCCCCCACTATTAGGCCTGCTAAGCCTAAATTATAAAGGCTAATTCCTCTAGAATTTGAAATTAGTATATTAATTTAGCTATATATTATATATATCCACACAGACATAGACTCATGTTTCTATCTAATTTCATATTACTAGAGATTGCCTCCCGAGCAGAGAGGGACTCTCCGAAATATGCCGGCAACAAACAAGTGTTTCCGCTTAACTATATCGCAATATTTCAAAGCACCAATGGCCTCCGATTATCTCGGAGGATGGCCCCAAAGATGCACATTTCCCGAATATCCTATTGCAACCTGAAACGTGCCAACCTCTGTCTTCTATCTCGCATATCTGTTTCTTTTTCAGAGGCCATTGGCGTATTTTCTCTGTGCCATGCTTTCATCCGACACATTTAGGAGAGGAGATATCCGCTTTGCTTTATTCGATCCGGTTGGTCTTATGCCTATTGCCGCATATGCCACAACATATGCCAGCAACTAATATTCTCTCGTATTTAGCCATAGCAACTGATAGGATTGGATCTGTCTCTGTTGTCACAAATAGAGCGGGATCATGATATATTTATGATATCTGTGAGTGAAAGGGGCGATCTTCTGACGCTCAATTCGTTTATCGCACGATAGTGCAATCATAATTAGTTGATATTAAATATCTGCTGAGACATACCTGTACAACAGGTGATGGGATGGGTCAGAGAGGTCCGAAGAGTTCGTTCAAAGGCGTTACGTGCACCAACAGAAAATGCGATCTTTACGGTGAGTTCGGCAACGACAATGTCGTTGCCAACGGCACATACAAAACAAAAAGCGGAACTGTTCGGAAATACATCTGCAAACACTGCGGCGCTGTTTTCAATGACAGGACAGGAACGGCGGTGTTCGACCTCAGAACGAATGACGAAACGATAATGAAAGCGTTGAAGCTCGCGGTCAGCGGGATGAGCATACGCGCAATATCAAGAGAACTCAACGTTAATCAGGAAACAATAAGAAGGTGGCTCGAACGCGCCGCCGATCATTCCGAAGACGTAGAGACCGCCCTCATGAGAAAGGTCAGGGTCACCAAAGTTGAACTCGATGAGATGTGGACGTACATTCAAAAAAAAGATTACCGCGGATGGACAGCTTCTCGGACCCCGGCACGTGGGTCTGGACCGCGGTCGACCCGGCCTCGAAGCTGATAGTTACCTTCCATGTCGGACAGCGTATGCTCAAGGACACTGAGAGAATGATAAGAAAACTCAGCTACAAGCCTGAGAATATGCCACTTTTTGTCTCGGACGGCTTACGTCATTACAAAACAGCCCTGCTGAAAGAATACGGGATGCTGAAACGCGATAAGTATCCTCATGATAGGAGGTTTCGATACTCAACGGCAATGGTCCCGGCCAATAACCTCCGTTACGGCCAGTTCGTTAAAGTGCTGAAGGAGGGAGAGATCGTCAGAACAGAAAAGCGTTCGGTCTTCGGGAACGTAGATAAGAAAGATATTACCACATCTATCGTCGAAAGGCTAAACCTTACGCTGAGGCAGGAACTCAACCGTTTCTCCAGGAAGACGATAGGCCCATCCAAAAGCGCGAAACACCTGACCGCGCATTTTTCCTTTTTCGTAAGATACTATAATTTCTGCAGACCCCACAGATCACATCCGCTCGGCGGCATAAGATACGGAACGCCGGCTATGGCCATCGGAGCAACAGGCGAGGTTTGGAGCATCAGAAAATTGCTGTTCTTTCCCTATCGAAATTACATCAACTAATTATGATTGCACCATCTATCGCACAGTTTCGGGTACTTTCAGACACCTCCGGAATTCATTTAAGTATCAGAACAACAGGTAATTGTTTGGAAGATACAAATGACCGGGATCAACTATAACGGAACAAGTGCCAGCATAGGTGCGGACACTCGAGCGCACGAACCGGATTACTACGAATTCATCAGCATCAGGTGGTGCGAGCAGTGCAGGCGTGAGACCTGCATATGCCCCAAGTATGTAAGATCGCAGAGAGGGACGATACTTTGGATGCATGAGGATATGGGGGCAATGATGGTGTCTGCGGATTATGATATTCACCCCTGGGAAATGATCGGACAGTGCTACCATGAGATAGATCCGGAGAACGGCGTGGATTACGTATATCAGCTGACCGACTATCTGACGGGGCCTCTGCACGGCTGCGTGTTTCAGGTAAAGAGGGTCGGCGACCGATACACTCTGCCCGATGAGAACGGACATATGAGGCATATGGGATGGAAACCAAGGATCACATAACGATGATTTACGGGGCCTGAGAGCATAGCCTCGCACCCATCTCAAAAGCCTTCTGGCACTCTTCCGGGAATCTCTCCGCTTTTACCGCCGCTTTGTGTTTCTCGTCAAAGTTGGATGCGGCGTATTTCGAATAGTCGTCGAACTGGTAGTTATCGGCTGATATGAGATATTCGGAACTGCCGTTCAGGCGGCGCATGATGTTCTTGTTGGTCTCGAAGACATACGGATAGCCTGTGGAATCTATCGTGTCATGAGGCATACCCATCGTATAGATGAAACCGGTGGATATCCTGCCCTTGAAGTTCGTACGGCTGGGGTTGTCGTATGAGAGATTCATGAACAAAAGGCGCTCCAGGAAGGATTTCATTTCACCGGTGATATATCCTATGTAGATCGGCGAACCCAGCAGCAGCACGTCGCTTTCCATCGCTTTATCCAATATCTCGGTCAGGTCATCCTTCATTGCGCACTGTCCGGTGAAACCGCTGTTCTTTCTTTTGCAGAAGAAACAGCTGCTGCATCCTTTGAAATCAAGATCGTAGAGGTGTACCGTCTCGGTCTCCGCGCCGACCGACTCCGCCCCTTCGAGGGCCTTTTTCAGCAATGTGGCCGTGTTCCAGCCCTTTCTGGGGCTCCCGTTGACTGCTAATGCTTTCATTGTATCATCTCTTTGCAAATACGCCTCATATGGTGTTTATAGGTCGGATATGTGCATACGCCGATTTATATCTGGCCTTTATGCACACAGAACACAACCCCGAGGACTCTTATGATATTGGATCTGACAAATAACCTTGGTGCCATTTGACTCTGCCAGGTTTATTGGTATGGGCCCATGCAGTTTGTCTGCTTGTTATGTGTTTCTGGCTATTGATGTTTTTACGATGTGTGCGGCGGCAATGGTTATGTCAACGGGAGCGGGATCCGGTTCTGATCAGGTTGGATCTATCGAGGTCGATCGTTTTTCTCTCTCTCTCCATGCAAACATATCTTTCAGAGACACTAAAGTGACTCCGTCCTTTTTTGACGATTCGACCACTTCCTCATCGAATCCGTTCTTCGAGAAAAGGTAAAAGGATATGTGCGCACCTCTGTAGGGGGGCCTCTTTCCCAACAGTTCTCTGTACTCCTTGTTACCGATCTCGGAATCTTTGTATTTGCACTCACCGACGATGCAGTTCTTCTTCTCCGCCTATGAAGCGCCTCAAAATAACTATAGTCACGAACCAAACTTATTTGAATGATTGATACCATGCCCATAATATGGCCGGAGTCGAACAGATAGAGATCTCCAAACCTGTTGACCTGAAAGCAATAGAAAGCAGGCTGAGGGAACT
>Ga0123357_10006170_pt1 | contig 14535 bp, 13 predicted proteins | sample TergutEmb28metaG_FD_89873 | JGI IMG/M metagenome (GOLD analysis project Ga0123357, IMG submission 89873) | Embiratermes neotenicus P4 segment gut microbial communities from Petit-Saut dam, French Guiana - Emb289 P4 | ecosystem: Host-associated > Arthropoda: Insects > Digestive system > Gut ...
AATTTTAATTAAAATTATGTGCTTTTAAGATATTCTATGTGAAGTATTTTAGAAATAACATAATAAAAGTGCAAGTAGTTGGCTATATTTACATAAATAGACTTTTGCACGGAAAAATGAAAAAAATATATATATTTAAATATTTACTTACACATTTTTGGTCTCAAATCAGTCCCGTACAAAATTGGGGATAATTTTATTTTTGTGGAGACCTAAGATTTATATTTTATGCGTAAAAATTACGCAATTCCAAAAAAACTGTTCTTTCCTACGGGAAATATATAACCTATTTCTTCATTCAAAAATGTCATTGGATTTTTTAAAAACTGAGCCGTGCGGGCTGCTGAATGCAATTTTTGCCAACATTCCCTACGATTTGTGTGCGAATGAACTAGCCGGAGTGTGTCGGAAAGTCTGTACTGCGGATACGCCAGAGAGAGAGAGAGAGAGAGAGAGAGAGAGAGCGGAAAAGCGATGCCGCAATGGCCCTTGGGGTGCCGGTAACACGATAATGGTTAAAAATAGGTCTAAATTACAGTTGCAAAATTTTGTGCAGCGCCTTTATTAATGACACTAATTACAGTGTTGTGCCCTCTCCTGCTCGCCATCATTTCGCGGGGATGAAGACTGGTGGCCGCCTGCGAACAGCCACTCTTTATGTACCGTTACAGAATTTTTCATAAGGGCGAAACCGACGTCATACCTCTATTATGTTCACTGCCGACACATAAATTTAAACAAATAAACTAATTTTTTTGTAGATTATAATAAATTGGAGCATTAATTGAGTACTATCATGTGCGTAATTTAGCGTCATGCGAATCATAATTAACAACTAACTCTCCTTATTCAGTGCACTTAACTTAATGCATTAGTAATTCTGTTAGCACAAACACAGCACGATGGATTTTATATTTGGCATTTTACAAATGTATACGCGCTCACTGCTGGTGTCATTTATATAATAATAATGATAATAATAATAATAATAATAATATAAAGTAGATTTCGCGTGATCGCGACGGTGACGTCAACGGGAAATTGACGCCGTGTACTTTGGTAAGATGTATCCAATTGTTGGAGGTAGGTGTTACCTCTATATTCTACCCTGAAGACAGAAGCAACAGCTTCCGCAGACCAGTGGAACTGATATTCTTCATGAAAATTCTATTCTAGCTTTTCCAAAGGTACATCAGACTTTCCGTCTACTTCCTTTCCGAAAAATTATTTGCCTGTTTGAAGTGTATTTAACAAAGCTATCCGTAGCGCCGACTGTACGATGTACAATTGGAAGATTATTAGCGACCAATTAAGTAGAATTGCCGGCCCCAGTGGCCGCGCGGTCCAAGGCGTGGTTTTGTGACCGCTTGATTGCTGGGATTGTGGGTTCGAATCCCACCGGGGGCACGGATGTCTGTCTCGTGTGAGCGTTGTTTGTTGTCAGGTAGAGGTCTCTGCTTAGGGTCGATCACTCTTCCATAGGAGTCCTACCGAGTGTGGTGTGTCTGAGTGTAATTGTGAATTCTCGACAATGTGAAGGCCCTGGCAAACTAGAGACTGTCGCGCAATGGTAAAAAAAAGAAGCAGAATTGAAACATAAGATAATAGACGCATTCTAATAAAATTAACATGTCTGAATTTGCTCGGAGTTTCTGACGAATCCATGAATATTCTCAGTCGGCGTAGAAGAGAGAATATTCTGTGCTAATTTCACCATGGCAACAGGTAACACAGAGCTGCAGTATATACTATATGTCTGTGTCATGGATCAGGCGGTTATTTGCCGGCCTGTCAACGAGACACCCAGGTTCGATCCCAGACCAGTCTATGTAGGATTCGTGGTGGACATATTAGTAGTGGGACAGGATTTTCTTCGAGTGTTTCGGATTTACCTTATAAGTAATATTCCACAAAAGCTCCATACTCATCTTCGTCTATACATGTTGCTCTTAGTGGAAGGACAAAAAGACGAAGCCTGGGAACCTTACAAAATTAATGGTTTTCCGAGAAAAGAGGGGAGACATTGAACAGAAACGTTCACTTTTTATGTACACACATCATAAAAACAAATAGACAATTTTTTCATGTCTCATCAGCCCTATTGACCACAGGCCATCTCATCGCTGTGGTTTCTAGGCGACACTCAGAACCACTACACTCGGCAGGACTCCTCTGTACGAGTGATCGGCCCGTCGCATAGACCTCTATCTAACAACACACAACACTCGCAACAGACAAAATTAGATGCTTCCGGTGGAGATTCGAACCCGCAATCCAAACAAGCTAGCAGCACCAGTCTCACACCTAAGACCGCGCAGCCACTGGGATCGGCAATAGATGACATATAACTTAGTTAAACGCATTCATCCGGAAAATGCAATTACATAGTTAGCAAGATATGCAACGCATTCATAGCCATATCTGCCTGAACACAGTGCAGGAGATACGAGATTCCTCTCTCTTCATTTTTATCCTGTGACGCTGCGACCCCTACGCGGGCCATGGCCTCCTCATTCACGAGGTTTCTAGATCACACACAACGACGCATCACAGTCGGTAGGACTCCTCTGGACGCCTGATCAGCTGGTCTCTCTACCTCTACCTGACAAGACACAACACTCACAAAAGACAGATATCCGTGCCTCCGGTGGGATTCGAACCCACAATCTCACAAGGCGAACGGCCGTAGACCTAAGCCTTAGACCGCCTGCTACTGGGACCGGCACTCTGTTTTCATACATAATGAAATTTCTCCCCATCAGGAGCGGTGATTTATTTGGCCTGATTTTCGATATAAAATTATCATCTTTATCCTGTGGGAAAGATGGGCTTGTGTAGATATGTAATAGGAAGAAGATTGTGGACAATTCTGTATTTAGGACCTTCTCTATGTTACAAGTGAAAACACACTGTCCGAGGATTTGATCTCCCAAAGCAGCGAAAGCAAGAAGATTTCAGACAACGTTGCTCAGATTTCCGCGAGTCACATTGTATTATTTAGAGAGAAGAACGGGGCTACGTCATATAGGATGCAAGAGAAACAGACCAAAGTAGTGATGTGGGGAAAGCCAGAAGGCAAGAATCTTTACAGTTTCATTGAGTTAAACACAAACACATATAAATATGGTTCCAGTAAGCCAGAACTTATACACTGAAATCAATAAATACCTTACAAAATTTTCTCATGCCTTTTCCCCTTTCCACGTGTTTGAAGAACTGCCTACGCCATGAAAAACCGACTGCATTTTCTGTTCAATGCGGATTAAACTTATATATATACTGACTTTTTCTGCACTTTGCAAAAAACTAAAATAAAGTCTCCGTGATAAAATATTTATTTAAAAGCCTCAAATGAAACTTTATAATAAGAGATAAACATAGCAATAGAAAGAACAAATAAAGAGATATCAACCATTTTGAAAACACGAGTTGTATTGAAAAATCGGGAAAGGAAAAACTAATTTATTTGATTAGGGACGGGGTGGGGTACGTCAAAACACAGCTGTCTTGTATCCTATTTGTTATGCTGACGACGACATGTTTTGGCCACTAAGGGCCATCTTCAGTTCACAAAAGTGTATGTACTATGATCATATCTTATGTTTATTGGACCGTGCGTCTTTGTGATACTCGAAGAATAAAAGACCAACTTGATGTCACTTGGTATTTTATTTAACGTCTTATGTGCTCAACATGTTTCGGACATTAATATATCCATCATCAGGATCTTGCAACTGTTCTGTTGAATTACCACATTGGTCGTATTGTTCTTGGTTCAATGTGTGTTGGAGTTTCGGTGTGGTTGGGTTGGAGTGGTATCCGTGTTGCAGGCTTAAGCACAAGAAATTGATGCCACTACAACCCAACCAACTGTATCTCCAACACACATCGAACCAAGAACAATACGACCAATGTGGTAATTCAACAGAATAGTCGCAAGATCCTGATGATGGATATATTAATGTCCGAAATATGTTGAGCACATAAGAAGTGAAATAAAATATCAGACTTCAGCCTGCAAGACGGATACCACTCCAACCCAACCACACCGAAACTCCAACACACATCGAACCAAAAATAACACGATCAATGTGGTAATTCAACAGAATAGTCGTAAGCTCCTGATGATGGATATATTAACGTCCGAAACATGTTGAGCACATAAGAAGTGAAATAAAATAGCAAGTGACATCAAGTTGGTCTTATATTCTTCAACTGTCACAATGACGCACGGTCCAATAAACATAAGATATGATCATAGTATATACACTTTTGTGAACTGAAGATGGCCCTTAGTGGCAGAAACATGTCGTCGTCAGTATAATAAATAGGACACAAAACAGTTGTGTTTTGACGTACCCCAACCCATTCCTAATTACTTATAGCACAACGGGGATGATGCAACTAAAGATTAACGTATTTGATATCAAGATATTATTAAAAACCCTGAAAACCAAATTCACCCTAGGGATTATATTCAAACGTATTTTACAATGTAAACCAAATTCCTTATGCGCAGGTACTATTTGGCCTTCTACGGCTGAATGTCAGCTCCTAAAGTTTTGGGCAGATTATTTTTTAAATTTCGGATAAAAACTGTTTTTAATAAAACTTAGCTTGCTACATCAATTTTCAACCGTACTGATATATAATACAACATGCCTTATGTTCTTTGTATTCACTCCTACCTGAAGAGGGAGGCTGTACGACCCACGAAACGTCTGCTGTGTACCAATTGACAAGGTGTAATGCCTCAGAATAATTCGGCAGCACCGCTGAGAGCATCCCAAATCACTTATAATAAATTCACTTTCTCCTGTGCTTCATAGTCTATTTGGAATACCACACCCCATATTTTAGTGCAAGTTCTCGAACTATTCCCAGTTTAACTAATTGCCAATATATTATTCCAAATTTTACGTAAAATTATTCAACTGTAAAGAAAGCTTCTGGTAACAGAGAACAAGACACCAGTCTGCCTGCCTTTTTTTTTAACCTGATTTAATCATTTTCTTGTAAATAAAAACCTGTCCTAAAGACAAAAACGTGAATGATGTTCTAAATTTCAGATGTCCAGTCTTCTGCCTTAAGACCGTTGTGGCCAATCTCGCTCCGGACAGCAACCGATTCCAGAATATTTCACGACTTACTTTTTAAATACTTATCTATTAACCTTTTGGCGCCGGTATTATTTTTTTAATTTTAGCACACCCTCTATATAAAATGTGAATAACACAGGAACCAAATATGTTAGATTTATGAAACAAACTGCATTTTGAAGAGGATAAAACGGAGAGTATATACCGTGTTTAAAATAGTCAGTACCTGTATTTGTTGAATAAATATAAAATGCAATGTTTAGAGGTTAGCGGTGCGGTACGACCACTATAGGGGTCTTTAGTCATCAAAGGGTTAAACTTGTACTAGTAGCCAGTACAGAAAATTTCAAGAAGTTATAAACCGGTAGCATGAGTTACTGGACTTTAAGTGACAACACGCGTCTTATAAGGTAAACGTTGATTAAAATATTTTTGGACTATTTTTGTATTTCTCAAAAACGGAGGTGTATGAACAGCCATTGGAGTATACATCACACTGTGATCAATCAGCTGTTCATGAGACACAGCGGACATATGGATTTTAATAGTAATATTTATTAACTGCAATTGGGTTGTCACCAGTTGGCTGTGGTTATTTTACATGTATACAAAATATGAAATTGTTTACTAATAAATTTAAGTCGGGAGGGCTACATGAGAAACATGTAGTGGCAACTTGGAATCTTGGGAACCATCTCAGCATTGACCCATTATAGAAAGTGATGGACAACCCTGCTCTAAACTTTCGTGGTAATGGTTGCTTCGTTATTCTAACGTTTCATGTTGGAGAGAAAAGCAGAACAAATGAAGGTACTAAGTGTGATTGGTCTGGAACACAACCAGTAAGCTCTTACATGCAATTCTCCTGTGAATGCTGAGAAAAATACAAAATCCCGGGACAGCCGCACGACAAAATGCCGAAAGCCGTCATATAAATTAATTTTTGGGGTTAAACTACTTATTTCAAACATTTCTTCTTCTTCTTCCATTGGCATTTCAACCCACTGTGGACTTTGGCCTGTCGAACAATGCCCTTCCATTTTTTCCTATCTGCCACCAACTCACTCCATCTTCTCACTCCCAGCACTTGAAGATCTCTTTCTAATTCCTCTTTCCATCTTTTCCTGGGTCTTCCCCACCTTCTCGTCCCTTACAGTTCTTGAGTGAAGATCTTTTTATTCATCCTATCCTCCTCCACTCTCTCTAGGTGACCTAACCAGCTTATCCTTTGCCTTATTATCCATTTTACTATATTATATTTCAAACACTAATCTACTTAATTATGCTGTTGATTAATTTAATACTTATTTTTCCTCAAGTCACTTTAAACGTCTTTCGCAATCCATATATTATTTCAGTGTTTTTTGTAAATATTCGACATGTGTCTGTGAAAACACAAGAATCATATTGCCTTCCACAACCAGTCCGGTTAAGTATCGCTAATTCTAACTTTCCGAACGCAAATATCAAATCACTTACTTACTGGTGTCCACAGGACATGTTAAAACACCTCATTCCCATTATCATTCAAAATTCCTTTCCGAACGCGGCAGTGCGCACCAACATAATTTTGTGACGTAAAGCTAAAGAAACTTTGTCAATCTTATGTTTATTGGACCATGCATCATCTTGATAGTTGAGTAAAAAGAGAGACCAACTTAATACCACTTATTTTATTATTACTTTATTCAGTGCTCAACATGTTTCGGATGTTAATTCATCCATCCTCAGGAGCTTGCGACAAATTCGTTGAGTTACTTCAAGGGTTGTATCTGGTTCGATGTGTGTTGGTGTTACGTTGCAGTGTGGCTATGGTGGTGTGGTATCCGTATGCAGGCTGAAGCCTTAATACCACTTATTTTATTATTACTTTATTCAGTGCTCAGCATGTTTCGGATGTTAATACATCCATCCTCAGGAGCTTGCGACATCGAACCAGATACAACCCATGAAGTAACTCAACGAATTAGTCGCAAGCTCCTGAGGATGGATGTATTAACATACGAAACATGTTGAGCACTGAATAAAGTAATAATAAAATAAGTGGCATCAAGTTGGTCTCTCTTTTTACTAAAAACTTTGTCAAATTTGTCGTAATGAATGGAAGCGCCTTGTTTGGCATAGCTGTTCTCGACAGGCACATCCGGAATTACGTAAGACTGCGAGCGGCAGACACACAATTCTAGAACAAACAGCACACAAGAAAGTGAATCTTACTGTTGGCTCGTTAGCTTTAAGTGAAACTAAGAAGATAAACAACTGAGAAAGTACTAGTTTTTAGCTTCCATAGCATGGAATGTTTATGTTTAGCCTTTGTGGGTCTCTGCAACGTGCAGAATTACGGCTTGACTTTGGCGTCTCGGAAGAAGGTGCCGCTTTCCGTAAAATGAAGATTGGTTCAACCCCAACCTGAACTGCTTATGGTGAAGTAACGTTTCGAAGATCGGCAGTCTACGAGGAATGTGGCTAATCACATTGGTAATAATGGAGCAAAGGAATGGCCGTGTCCCGAGTCGTTACGAACTGTGAAAATTAAAATTTGAGAAACCAAGTTTTTCCTGTATACCGATTTATAACATTGTTCTTCCATCCTGACCCACATATGAGGCCTGTAAATAAAGTAATGAGACTGATTCAGTATAACTCTGTACTTACTTTTAAACTACAAATCGAGTTTGTCCCCTTCAAAATAGTTCCCTTGGGAGGCTGCACACATCCGAAGACGTTGTTCCCACTCTTCGTAGCAACGCTGTTAGTCGCTAACCGGAATCGCTTTAAGTTGGTCGGTTACAGCTTTTTCGATGTTTTCCACCGTCCCAAAATGGCGTCCTTTAAGGTGAAACTTTAGTTTTGGAAACAAACAGAAGTCGCACGGACTCAGATCAGGGGAGTATGGGGGGCTGTGGAGCAAAAGGAATGCCCTTTTTAACCAAAAATTCGATCACAGATGCAGTAAGTACTTGGATGGTCGATGCCGGTGGCCGTGCGGTCTAAGGTCGAGATTTTGCGGCCTCTCAATTGTTGGGGTCCCGGGTTCGAATCCTGCTGAGGCACGGATATCCGTTTCTTGTGTTTGTTGTGTGTTGTGTAGGTAAGTAGCGGTTTCTGCAATTAAGAGTCCTTCCGGTTGTGCGTCTCATTGTGTGACATCTACAAACATCAACACTGAGCTGACCTAGGCCCGATTTGGGCTGTCACAACAGAGTAGTTAGTAGTCAATAATACGTCAAACTCATTAAAGTTCAGGACTATACGGCAAAATGTAAGTAAAATATGTTGGATAAAGCGTGTCTGTGTGTGTCTGTGTGTGTGTGTGTGTGTGTGTGTGTGTGTTAGAATTTAACAGAACGGAGTATTTTACACCCACAGAACGCACAGGCTCAGTGAAAGCTCTCACATACAGCTGTTTAATTCGATGTGAATGGACTACTGTAAAATACACACGTTTTGTTTGGGATTTTAAACGATCGTATGATGAACTTCCAAACAGAAACGATGTAATACTTACGTAGCCATTCCCAGAGGGAACATCTGATCCCATTTTGAAGGCAAAGGCACTTCAAAGGAAGGAACCCTGTGGAATTTAGAAGCGTCACTCTGAGTAGCATATAATGAGAAGTGTTGTTTATTTTGGCCACTTACTCTAAGCTGTGTTACGGCATTAATATATATGAGGCTATGATGTACTGGCCATGTGAATTACTTGACGAAGTTGTCAGCACTCAGACCATACTGCGTAAGACTGTAAGCCGACCACAAATAACAGTGTTCTAGGATAAAACGCTATTTAAAAGACACCAGTTACCTCCATAATCTGGGAAGAGTGTATACCTCTCAGACTACGTGGCGTCTCCTTTCGCAAGACGGGCATGTCTGGCCAGATTGATGGATAGAAGGCTATTACTGTAAAAGGACTTCTTCTGCTAAGTCCATTTATTCTGATTCCGGTACGGTTGAGTAATTACCAAAAACACTTTAAAGGGTGTGATTTAGATTCAAGAGACTGGGTGATGGATTTGGTAAGAAAATTGGAAGAAATATTTTCTGTTTTAGGTGACCGTCAAGTGTGTTTGAATGCAGGCGGATTGCCAGTGGTTCAACTATGCGTACTGTGGCGCAGTGTTCCTCAACCTTTGTGAGACCGCGGCCCGGTAAATTCTTTTTTCATAAGACGAGGGCCCGTTCCCAACAAATTTACTCGTAAATACATCTCCATTTTTTAAGTTCATACATTAAACTAACATAAGTATTAATAATTAATTATGGCATAATCATAAAGAGTATTAGTACCCTTATGTATACGGTGTGGCAGGTTGACAAATATAAAATTATATTTAAATTAGTTATCAATCACTGGACTAATAAAATCTTGTAGCATATTGTAGTTTCTTCAGGCCAATATCTGGGTCTGAGTTCTTCTACACATTCACGAATATTATTCTCCTCATAGAATATTTCCACTATAAAACATTTATTCATGAAAATTGCTTAGAAAATTACAATGACAAATTCCATGAGAACTTCTCGCGGTTCGGTATAATTGATGCCAGGGCCCGGTACCGGTCCGCGGCCCGGCGGTTGAGAAACACTGCTGTGGAGGAAGCAGTTCAAATTCCAAGAGCATCACAAATATTTGAATGCATCTAAACTTGCACAACACTTTTACCATTACAGCACATTTTCGAAATAGGCTCCAACTCTTCTCTACAACAGGGTGCCACTCTCACAACTAATACTGTAAAGCTGAATTCCCAACAGTACTTCAAGCTGCGTGTAACAACACGAACACGATTGTGTAAAGAAGAAAAGAGGCATTACAAAACTTCAAAATTCTGTGCATTTCAAACGGAGGGTCAAAGACATGGCCGAGCGAATAATTTCGCTATAAAAATTGTAAATAAAATTTTATCCCAACTGCTAATTTCGTTAAATATATTTGTCTTTCAACTGCCTATATTCCGTTTAAATTTCTGCCATGAACCCTACATAATAATCCAAGTTAAGACAGGGGTGCATAACGTACAAATTTTGGGGCACTCCTTCCACGTGTTTTAGGATACAACTGTGAGTTAGGAGTTGGCAACTCGCTGGCAGCTTTCGGTCATCACTTTGTGTTACGCAGCCCACGGCCACATTCGTAAATCATACATGTGTGTGTGTGTGTATATATATATATATATATATATATATATATATTACACCATAAAATTACGCAATAATTTAGAATGTTATTTATACTACGTACTGTGACTTCACACATGATGTTTGCAAACCAGCCCAAAAAGGTGCACACTTCTGCTGTAACATGTAATGGCCACAAAATATAACTTATTTTTCGTTTTCTGTAAACCTCTCGCTCGAAATGACGGTGTGTTTTTAGATATTTAGCGAGTTACGGTCCTACATTTTTACTTAAGTGCCTGCACTTTCCGTGTAACATGCCCATTATTTTTGCCCGATTTCAACCAACACTCTACAGTTTGCACAAAATTTCAGGTAACTCTGAAACGTCAAATTACACCAAAATCATTTAGGCGACTCTCCAACTCGATATATGTAGTCATGCAGACAGACTGACAGAAGCTGAATATTGCAATATTTCATTGCGAGTAGTTACCAGCTGTTTCATTTTTTGATGCTGTAGACGTTAGGATAGAGGCCGATATAACCTTCATCACCTATGAAGCTGCCTTTTGTGGAATGATTAGCCGCAGACACTATGATGCAAGGCATTCCAGCCTTACATGGTATTAGGAATGCAAACAGCTAGCTTATATCCTGCAGGCAATAGGATAGCAGGATGCATACAGGAATGCTGTTACACCGTTTGTGTGGCCGGTACATTCACTCATCCTCTATCGACTGTTTGTGAAATCTGCACGGTAGCCGACAGTACCTGTGCAAGTTATGGGCGGCAAGAATTAATGTGGAACCCCAAAGTGTTCACGAACTCTGAACTGTGTTTATAGCTTCACTCCGTACATGTGATGCATTTACTAGCAAATACAGTACGACACAGACACGACACACAAGCTCTATGTCTTAATTTCTTACTTACTCCATAGAGCAGAGTCCTTCATGAGGATTTAACCGGTTCTCACCTAGTCAAGAATTTCCCCGCATTTTACGGAACCCGAAGGTTCATTACCGCAGTCACAAGTGCCCATCAACTGTCCCTACCCAGAACCAGCTCGATCCAGTCCACAACCCCACATCCAACTTCCTGAAGATCCATATTAATATTATCCTCTCATCTACGCCTGGGTCTCGCAAGTGTTCTCTTTTATTCAGGCATAAACTCTATAACTTCCTCTTTATTAACCACTACATGTTTCTGCAACATGTATTGAACATTGTCAGGTGAAATAAGGATACAGAAGGAAAAGTTGTTCCGCCTGATGTTGGTCAATATGTCTGACCGAAATGTCTAGCGGATAATAAAGAAAAATATATAGAGTTTATGTTTTGTGTTTGTGTGGACTGTATTTGCTAGTGACTACTAACATTACAGGATGATTTTGCCCAATTGCATTAAGCAGTTTACAATATAAACGATCTATGCTGATCAGATATCCCTGTCTTCAGAAGACATTACTGTCTTTACCAGTGAAATTCATATATATAGGCAATTAAATGTGTTGGCACAAGTTTATATCAATCTCAAATCAAAGGCAAGGAAAATCAGACACACCGAAACCTAATCTAATTGAAAAGCATTTATTGATTTGAAGTTATGTTTACTGACACTTTTAGTTGGGGGAAAGCAATTTCTAGTATTTCTCGGATAAGGTTTTTCAAGAGTCAGTTTAAGGCAGGATTGTTAAATAAAGCTTACTATCTGCAGCATAAATTCAGTTTGTTACACAGCCAAACACATACACCGACAGCCTTATCCCATCGTAAAGTATTATAAATAATCTGACGTTCAGGTGACCGTGCATCGTGATAAATACTTACAATAAAACCAAATAGATGCACTAATTCCTCAAATTTATTTTTAGAATAAAACTCTACACGTTTCGGATAATTCCCCTGACCATCATCAGGATATGTTTTACCGTACACACAACAATGATATACGTCATACAGGTTTGCTGAAAGATTGCGAGCAGGATCATGGTTCCACCATATACGACATACACCATTACTGTGTGTACAGTGAAAAACTCCTGATGATGGACAGAGGAACTGTCCGAAACATGTAGAGTTTTACTCCAAAAATAAATTTGAGAAATTAGGATATCTAGTTGGTTTTATTATAAGAATATAATAAATAAATAAATAAATAAACGTACTGTGTCTCTGAAACAGGTGCTGATACCCCACGTGTCGTCTCCACAACTGTCTTATATCCACGTTTGTGTATAATCTGATAATAACTCAGATTCCAGTAAAAACTATCAGTCGTACAAGCCACTGATTAAAGGCAAACAGCCACACAGAGAGGAGGTTTGTTGAAACGGCAGCTTATGACACTGCTGGGAGGCACAGGGGTAAAACCAACAAACGCCTTTCACTAGGAATTAATTATCTGCAAGCACAGTATCATGACCGAGTTGGCAACTGATTTTGTTACACAAACAGGAAAGAATATAATTAAATTAACATCATACCATTATAAACATTAACCCCATTCTTACAGAGATTTGTTTCAAACAAAATACTCGTATCTCTGTGTCGTTGTACCGCTATAATAACAGGAATTTCAGGAACAGGTTGAAAATAAAAATTTGGGGGAGAATTTATTTTACATTAGCGTTGTAAATGAAAGACAAAGATAGAGGGAGGAGTGTTTTTCCCAATGCCGCAACAGTCCTACTCGGGCCTAGACCGCCTCATTGTTAAAGTTTCGAGTCTACAATCAGACACGGTACCAGCCGTAGGACTCCCCTGGACAGGTGATCAGCCCGCCGCACAGAGACCTCTACCTGACAAAACACAAAACTCACAACAGACAGACATCCATGCCTCCGGTGGGATTCGAAGCCGCAATCCCAGCATGCGAGCAGCTGTAGACCCAAGCCTTAGACCACGCGGCCACCGGAATCGGCAGATAAGAGCGTTACTTATTTATATTGTCAATTGCTAACAATGTGCAAGGCCGCTGAGACGAAATGGAACAATGGTGGGATGTTACTGACAGGGGAAAATCGAAATATTCCGAGAAATTTTGCTGTAGCTGACTGCGTTAAAACTACTACTACATCGGGCAAACGAAGCGACACTGTTAAACGCGAAATATTGCTCGTAGCGCATAATATTTTGTCAGTCTTAAATAAATTAATGTTAAATAGTATCGTACTAGTGGACGAAGCATCCAGATAAATATGGAAATTTAGGATTTATATTAAATAATGGTTACCGGAAGTGAGAAAAAAGTTCATTACTGTAATTATGTCATTGGTTTAAATATCATATAGTTTCTGTATACGAGCAGACGTCTTTTTCAAAATGGTCATAACAGCATGTTATAGCCTTTCGTTATTTTCATTATCAGTATATCCTATTAGTCAAACGAGCTTACTTCATACTGATTATCGAAAAAAATGTGAATATTTATTGTGGCTGGGTTGCTCTACTCACATTCCTGTATAGAATAGCGCAGTTCCGTGGTAGTAAATTTGTTCCTATAAGGCTATGAAGATACACGGGAGGATTTAATGGACAACCCCATCCTTAACCTTAGCACAAGATGCGGCGCGTGTTAAGCTTCAAGTTCCAGCCGCATTTTCCCTTTAAAAGAGCTCACAACAGACACTGAATACGAGATAGGGCGAGATCCCGGTCCGGTCTGTTTGCTACGAAGAAACAAAACTGCGTGTTATGGGAATGGATCCACGATTCCTTGGTCGTCCAATCCTAACTTATTTACTACATTGCCTGGCATTTTCCAGCCCCTGTCACATCATGATACTGGCTCAAGTTGCAGTACACTTTGTGTCTGTTGTGTTACTTTTCCTCAGTCGTGATATTTTGCTTATCATTTCCGTTTCTCAAATATTTGTTCTGAAACCAAAATCCAGCATCCTTATAAAATCGCTGGTGGCGACAGCACGTTCCCAGTCGCAGACTCTGAGTGTGAAATTGCTTCGATCTAACTTTCGTAGTGGACATATCTCACGCTCCTTTCTTTCGCCCCCTTTTTTTTTGTTCTATTGCAAATGGATGACTCTGTTACCAGTCGATTGAACTCTACGATTGATTACGTCGTAATCTGCTGCACATCCTGTCGCCCGCTCTTATCTCCCTCTGGGTAAGTGAAAGCTGGAAGAGTTCCTCGAACGTGGGAGATGTAGAAAAATAGGCGTTAGAAATTGAATAGTTATTGATGGAAAGGAACGTCAAAGTGGTCCATTTCCTAAGGAATTACGAGTGTCGCAGAGAGGGGGCGGGAGCGCGCGGGGGGGGGGGGTGGGGGGAGCTGGTAGGGCCTTAC
>Ga0123357_10006171_pt1 | contig 14535 bp, 7 predicted proteins | sample TergutEmb28metaG_FD_89873 | JGI IMG/M metagenome (GOLD analysis project Ga0123357, IMG submission 89873) | Embiratermes neotenicus P4 segment gut microbial communities from Petit-Saut dam, French Guiana - Emb289 P4 | ecosystem: Host-associated > Arthropoda: Insects > Digestive system > Gut ...
ACGATACCAAACTAAAATCATAATTCCAGGTGATATGTGGTCATAGTTGTCCTTAGACTTCCAAGTACTTTACGCAGGCCGCAGCTGATCTGTTATCTTGTGACGTCAGAGCTACCGTGCGCTGTAGCGCACACGCCAAGGTCACTGCATTACCATTTCTAGTTGTCGGGCAGGCGCATTGAACAAGTATGACGTCACGGACGGCGTACAGTACGTCGACACCAATGAAGCCCACACTTTTCTCTGGCCATTATCTCCGTAACCGTTCAATTTTGGACATAGGTGTTTTGGGTTATATCGGTATAGTTTAACATAAGGAACACTCTCCCGAATTCTGGCACATTCCTCCTGGGACACCCTGTATATATACATCGATTTACACATAAAAATAATCTTTCCAAGTTCTTAACATTGGTTTGAAATGTTGAGTGTCATTCTGTAGAACGTACTTAATTTACGTAAGTTAAAAACCTGCTATTCAGGAAGACGTGGACCTAAGAGACATACTGAGAGTCAATACGAATATTCCACAAATAAAAATAGTGTTATTTGAATAGTTTGCATACTATCTTCAAGATAGCGAAATTCATTGCGGTTAGACTGCCTGGCCATGTGTCTAGGGTGTCAGAGATCACATCTACAATATTTCTGTGGAAAATACTCTTGGAGAGCATCTATTTAAGAAACCAAGAAAGAGAAGATGAGAAAACAGGTTAATGGATCTTAAAAAGACAGGTGTACAAGGACAGGGATATAGACAAAAATAATTTAGAATCTTGTAAAATATCCCGCTTTTGCCTAGGCTTTAAATGTCCGATTCTGCTGTCGTTGTGCTTATCTTCAATTAATTATGTGTGATATTTCTGAACACTACAGGTCATCCAAATGTTCGCCTTTTCATAACCCATGGAGGACTATTGGGTGTACAAGAAGCAGTCTACGCAGGTGTGCCCATGGTCGGAATTCCTTTATTTGCTGATCAAGAACTTAACATAAGAAACTGCATTAGGAGGGGTATTTCAATCATGGTGGAATATGACACTCTCAACAAAGAGATTATATCAAGTGCGCTGAAAACAGTACTCCATAATTCAAGGTAAGATGCAGTTATTATGCCAAACATCTAAATTATCTGAAGAATAAAAACCAACTAGATGCCACTTATTATTTTATTGTACTTCTTATAGGCTTAACATGTTTCGGGCACTACTATGCCCATCATCAGGAGATCGCGATTATAATGTTGATTACCACATTGGTCGTTTCGTTCTTGGTTTGCTGTAGGTTGGAGGTTAGGTGCAGTTAGGCTGGAGTAGTGTCCAGGCTGCAGGCTAAACCGCACCTAACCTCCAACCTACAGCAAACCAAGAACGAAACGACCAATACATTATATTCGCGAGCTCCTGATGATGGGCATAGTAGTGCCCGAAACATGTTGAGCCTATAAGAAGTGCAATAAAATAGTGACATCTAGTTGGTTTTTATTCTTCAGTTATCACAATGATGCACGATACAACAAACATCAAAAGCTAAATTATCTATCTGTTTTTGTTAATTTTAATTCAGTCATAAGCCGGTCGTTTGAAAAGACGTCCGGAATATACGACGAAAGCAAACTGATGTTACTGGTACATGGTATTTACGTATAACACACTATAGGCCTACTATCACATGTGGCACTAATTAGAGAGCATGTATGTTTGATTAACTAGAGTGAGTAAGCTACGAGCTAGAAAACTGGAGACTGGGGTTTTATTCCTGGCAGGTACTGAGTCTTGTGTGTATGTTCCATTGCTCCCAGACTGACTGTGGGGCCCACATAGCTTCCTACCCAACTGGTAATTTTAGGTCTTTGGGAGGGGTTAAGCCGCCGAAACGTAAAACCGACCACTGGCATCCATCTGGTGCCAAGTTTATAAATGTGCAAGTCAAAGTTTCACTCCCCCTGCCTTTACAAAGTGGCGCTTTATTAAATACAGGGATAACTTTATACACTTATCGAGTAGAGGCTTCTGTATGGGCAAACTGCCGTAAAACGTGTTTCATAATGATCTGCGTCTGTTGAAACAAGTGTCGACAAAATGTTGCAATTGTCTGTGAATACTGCAGTTGACTGCGATAATATTTTATTTTTAAGGAACTGTTTAATTTTGTGTTACCAGTACAGTTTGTCGCTATGCAGACTGTCATATTTCAATCAGAGCTGCCTTCAACCGACGTAGAGAGTTAGTCAATTCTAAGAATCATACACAAAGATTGGAGAAAAATTTTCAAGTTGTGAAAGGTCACAGAAGTTCGCAGAATCACTGTCGTCGATAATAAACTGCGATGTTCTAAACCAACATCCCACAGTTCTGCGAGTCACGAATAAATGCTTCTGAAATCGGCTGGTCACTGGAACCTGTTACTTATGACTTCGTTGGTACTATTTCAGTTACCGGCAGAACGTTGAAAAACTTTCACGTCTGTTTCGAGACCGACCTAAGGCTCCACTCGAGACAGCCATCTTCTGGACTGAATACGTCATCAGACATGGCGGAGCGCCACACCTGCGGTCTGCCGCGCTGGACCTGACGTGGTACCAATACCTACTGTTAGATGTCATAGCAGTAATTGTACTGTCCATTGCTATTGTGCTGGGGACTATGTACTTTATTTGCAGGAAAATCATCAGTATCCATTTCGAAAGTGTACCCAAGAAGTTAAAGGAAGCTTAAGAAGAAAAAATAAAACAATGATATGTATATCACATTTGATGTGGTATTGTAAGATTACAATTAAAATATACAGGTATAAGTGATGTTTTAACATAATTAAAATCATTTTCTGTCGCTTCAATTTTATTATATTTTCTGTAACTAAAAACAGAATGACAGGCAAATAGTTTACTAAAACGGCGCTTTTCACTTTGTATTTTCACGCAGCTTCAGATATGAAATTACGCGATAACAGGTGTTAAATTATAACACACGTGAAATGAAGCATTCGTAGTTACTTAGAAGATCTGTCACATCCAGCAAGCATTACTTTTACTGAAGTTGAGAAAATTACGACAATTTGCAGTCAGAATCGCAGTCCAGGGTCAATTTATGCCTCAATAACAGTGTTTATGCACAAAAGCCAGTAGTTAAAGTGTTGTGTGAACGGGTACTTTGTTATCGAAAACAGCAAATTGTGAAATCACACAATGACATAGAAATAAAACTCAGTCTTCGAGACACCCTGCTGTATGTGATATAAGGCAAAGCAGGGTGCTTTAGGAACCATTATATTAATTAATACAGGGAACATGATAAAAAGTATAAACTGTACGTTTCGTCCTAAATTTAGATGATTATCAGGCCAAATACAGGGTTATTCAAAATGATTATCGGGGTTTTAACAACTTGTCATACACAATACACTTGAGATAAGAGTATATGTGTTTTTGTTTTAGAACAACACTTCAAGTTTTTGTTACATGCCGTACAGGTGCTCTTTGAGAATTTCTAGATCCATCGGTGCAACTACATACTCCTATCTCAAGTGTATTGTGTATGATACACTTGAGATAGGAGTATGTAGTTGCATCAATGGATCTAGAAATTCTCAAAGAGCACCTGTATGGCATGTAACAAAAGCTTAGAGTGTTGTTCTATTAGATAAAAAAAATACATATCCTTCTATCTCAAGTATATTGTGTATGACAAGTTGTTAAAACCCCGACAATCATTTTGAATAACCCTATATATGTGTATTTAGGGTGCAGGTGACAATATAAGTATTCAACTTCAAAATCAGGCTTCTTTTTAAAATAATGTGAACATTCACTCTCATGTACGAACAGTTACTTCTGGGAAGACATCTTCGAAAACAACGAGAAATGTAAGTTAGTTAACTTCATGGAGCAGAGAGCTTCTTCAGAAGATAATACTTCCTGGGCTCGGCAATAAATTCTCCACGTTTAATGGAACCTTAAGTCTCTTCACAGCAGTGAATAGAGGGAACCCCCCGCCGTCCATAAACTAATCAAATTAAAAATTAATTCCGTATCCTACCGCTATGTTTCTTTAACATCCATTTAAAATTTATCGTCCGTCTACACCTAAGCCTGCCAAATCGGTTTTACCTCAAGGTTATCCAACCAAAATTGTCACTGCCCTTCAATTCTTCTCCGTACTTGCCTTGTTCATCTTGTATATTATCACGCATCATTTGCTACTAAAAATTAAAACTAACATAAATTAACATGTAAATTTTATCGATTTACATGCAGTCCAACTGAATCAAATTTGTATAACGCTTAAACTAAATTGGAGTGTATGTATTTTTCTAACACACCTATATGCTGGTAGGGATATATATATATATAATTTATTACATAAAGAACAACTACATGTTTCGGCACTTTACATTGGCCATCTTCAGGTTGAGAAATGAAAAAACTTAGTAAGCAGCTATACTCGACTTATGTGGGTTGTATACATTGGGGAGGTAAGAGGTGAAGTGGGTACGAGATCTCGCATGTGTTGTGTAGGATGGGTGGTGTGGGTACATGGGTTCTGCTATTATATGCTATTCTAGGTTAATATAGTTGGATCTACGGTATCATCTATGTTTGTAGAGATTGTATGTACATGTATACTTAGCTTATAAATATACAGTGTGCAATTTTTATATAAATGTAATAAATTCTATACATATCTCTACCATCATATAGTTGTGTTAGGCAAATACATAAACTCCAATTTAGTGTATTGTAAACACAACGGGAATAACGAACCTTATGATTTTACAACACGTGTTCATGAGCTACCAAGAAATAAGTTTTACATGACCTAGCTTTGATAGTTGCCTTTTATGGCTATCTAGGAAAACATAAACGGCGGTACAGAATTAGCAAGACTGCAATCTTGTATAAATTACACAAAAGTAACATTAAAAAGCGACATATTATTCTAACATCTATAACCATCAGAAAATTAAAGACCTTATTCATCGGGACTAGCGTAGCATCCACCTCACACTTAAAATGATATTCTGGAAATGAAATGGTTATCATTTGGAATAACTTGTACTAGGCAAGACTAAGGAAATATTTGTGGTGAAACTCATTTCAGGTTTAGGTAGTGATAAAGAGCTATTAATGACGCGAGTTGTAACATATTTTGGTGTCGTTTAACATTCATCACTGATCTTAACGAGTTATTTACTGTTTATTTCAACCTGTTATTCATGCACAAATTTATTTTCCCACTAACAGTAACTCAAAATGCAAGTAAACTAAAAGTTGTACTATAATCGTAGATATTTTGAACCAAATTCACCTAGGTCAAAATAAAACATGGGTCTCCAAATTTTCATGGCAAAGGACCGCCTCCGTTACTGTGGGCTGGTTCGCTGGCCGCACGGGGAAAACAGCCGTAATTGGTACACCTAACTGTCTAAATTATTGTGCAATTTTTGCAGTACATAAAAAGTTTACAAATGTGGCCGCAGGCCTCAAAACACAAGCTGGAGGACCGCATGCGACCCGCTGGCAGCGCGTTGGGGATCCATGATTAAGGTTTTAAAAGTTTTAAAACCTGTTGACTTATTAAGCATTCCATTAAAAATTAGGAGTCCTTAATTTTCTCATACACTTTTCTAGAGTCATTTCAAAGTACCAAATACAAAGTGTTTGAGAACACAGAGTACGGGTTTAATAATAATTAAAACCAGGAAATAAAGTAGGTAAGAGAAAATTTCTCGCTCACATTGAGGGAGGAACGTAGCTGATAGTGTCTGAGAACAGGGTGCTGAAGAGGATATCTGAGCCTAGGAGAGACGACGTAACAGGGTAGTGGAGAAGGCTACATAACGAAGAGCTTTATGATCTTCACTCCTCACCAAATATTATTCGGGTGATCAAGTGAAGGACAATGTGATGGACAGGGGACATGGCAAGTATGGAAGACAGGAGAGGTGATTACCGGGGTTTGGTGGGGAGACCTGATAGACCGAGACCACTGGGAAGATCTAGACGTAGACGGAAGGAAACTATTAAAATGTAATATTCAAGAAGTTGGATGGGACATGGACTGGATGGAAATGGCTCAGGATAGGGACAGGTGGCGCGCTCTTTTAAAGGCCCTAATGAGCCTTCGGGTCCCAGGAAATGGGGGGAATTTCTTGACTGACTGAAGACGTCTTAGAATCTCATGAAGAAATCTGCTGCATGGAGTAAGTAAGTACGAGTACTGTTTATATTTTACAAGACAGGGACTGTACGTATCAACGCAATATCGAGGCGCGTTCGCAGATGGAAAGCAATAAGTATTAAGTATTATGACTGTGTATTTGTAGCCTTAGGTATCCAGCATACAATCCACATGCGTCATATTGTTATCTGTGGCCCGCCTGGCTGTACAATATTTTCCAACTTATTTAAAAAAGAGTACCACTGTAGAAAAAATTACTGAACATGAAATATGTGGTTTGATTTTCTCTACAAGTTCTTTGAAACACTTCTCATTATGTGAAGAATTGGGCGAAATATGATCAAAAATATATATTGTTCTTCAGGTAAAATACCTATTATTCTTGCCAGACTTTAACGAGACCTGACCTCCATCAACAGATTTTCGAAAAATAACCAAAACATGAAATTTCATGAAAATCATTCCAGTGGGAGCCGAGATGTTTCATGAGGACTGTCGGACAGATGGGTAGACACATAACGAAAGTTGGTAGTCGTTCTACGCAATTTTGCCAACGCGCCTAGAAACGAAAAGTCTGATAGCAAGAAAGCCTTATCAAATACATCATTATTAGAGCGATCAAAGGGGAGGAGGAGGAGTAGGAGGAGGAGGAGGAGATAGGTTGGACAAATGGCCAACATGGGGAAATAATACAAAAAAAAAGTTTTCAGAAAAACTTGTGGGAACAGATACCTTATTCGGATCAGGAGTAGGTGGTCGAAATTATTACATTAAACACAAGAATAAACTGCGAAATTGTGCGAATGATTCAAAATAAGGTCCACATAATGTCTCCTGTGGACAGACTAATAAATATTCTGAGTCCGTAAGGGGCAGATTTGATTCATCAATGAAACTACTATGGCTTCGTCAGTAAATACTAAGCTACCTGGAGTAATTCAAGCTACAAGTGTACAAGTAGGACTATTGTCTTTCTCTAGAAACGAGCGTCTTCTTTCAATATTTTATGCTCACGCATACTGTTTATAGGATGAATTGTATAACACGCTATGTCCTTGAACCCCGATAATTACACCCGGTATTTCGGGTTCGGTAAAAGAACAGGTTATAGGTGTTGTAGCACTTCATCAAAGTTTCTGTTTGCTGTCAGTTGGAAGGCCAAGGAGCAGATATAAATTTCGAGTAGATACATTAGTTTTTTAAGAAAATCTTAATTACATTTCAAATTAGATAAAAATCAAAGACAAATATAAATACGGAAGTATCTGGGTTTGTTTTCAGTTATTAAACAAGGACCTCAATTACGAGATGTTAACCTGCTTGAGGACAGTGGACAGTAACTACTACTAAAAACTGTAGAACTAAGTATTATGACGTACAATAATTCGTATACAGACACAAGGAGACTAAATGCAACACAGTTGTGAAAGGGGGACAGGAATGGACAGCAGAAGGCAAAGAAAGAGAATATGGTGGTGGTGATGATTATGATGATGGCCATGAGAATTATATCCTGCGTATATTCACTTTGGTTTTAGGCATTTCAAGTCTTCACATTCAACCTTATATATGACCTGCTTTTTCAAGGTTTCTCTGGTTACATTTTCCTGTACGACTGAATAAAATTATGGTTTCCTGCGTGTTTAATTACGCATTAGACAGTGAAAGCGACTAGTGGAATGGAGATGGAGCTCTATCCACTCTTAAAACCATCAATGTATGAGAGCGGGAGTGATTAGAGACACGCCTTCCCCGCTTTTCCCACTGTGCAAAACATTCAGTATGCGTACTTATGACGCTGACTAGGACTAAGAATCAGTGTGGACCCAACGCTATAATATACAGTCTTTACCACACAGGCAATTGAAATCCGATATTACATCCTGTAGTGGGTCACTATTTTGGTGAGGTGTCAAGTTTTCTTTACATTAGAACACAATTTTATTTTTGGATAACATCATACAGTTGAATTTTTTTTTAAATAAAGTCTTCTACACTTGGTCGGTTAACTACAGAAGACGTTAATATAATTTCATTTGACACATGCCCTGTCTTCAGCACATACGTTGCTCGGCGAGACAGTGCGAGCCATTATTTTCGCCAAATAAGATAACTGTCATGCGAAGTTTTCCATCCTGTGGAAAGGAAGAGGTTTCTGGTCTTCTGGTATGTGACGCTTCGTTGTGTACCAGACGCACAGAATTCTCAGATGTACCCTGGCGAATAACCCTAAACGTCGGTCGATTTTAAGATTTATATCTTGCAGAATGCAACGTCATGCAGTCTGGTGGGTATGCTGACTTTTCAGACAAACCTGCTAGGCTTGTAATTACAGAAGTTCGTATATATCTACCGATGTACACACCGTCACATACCAGAAACAACAATTTTCTAAGGCTGTTTGCTTTCTTGACTTCACCAATCACGTTGTAGTTGCAAATGACGCAAAGTTTCGGGAAGTATTTTCGTTGCAATTTTCAAATTACGGTTAAGCAGCAGCTACTCATTTCAGTCCGACTGACTGAGCTATTCTGAATTACCGGACAACTTGCATCACTCAACTACCTCTATATATCACCCTGCGATCAGGGTTTGTCGGTGGGAGATAGTAACATGATTTACAACACGTTTTGTACAAAACAGCATGAAAACCAAAACTACGAAAGAAAACGTTCTGCTCAGAATAAATTACAAAATAACCTACTAATGGCACAAAGCAGGCAATTCCAAGTAAAATACAACATTTTATGAATCTTTTAGAACTGACCTACAGGAGAATTAGGTCTCTTGACTTGCACATGATTACGTTTCCACTTGTGACAACGCAGTCTAACTTGTTCGCTGGCTGCTGTCCTCACGCAAGTACAACCCGCTGGGATACAACGGCAGGAAGTAAATCTAGGTGGCTAACACAAGTACGACACAATAAATTCTTAATCCACGACGTTTTTGTCGATCTGATGTAAGGGTCACCAAACCTGCAGTACTAAGAATTTCTTCATCAGAAGCTCAGCTAGGCTAGGAATTTGCAGGATTTTATGAAACCCAAAACTGCGAGTGTTTAGGCTCTGGCAGCTGTGCACTTGAGGTTGGTGTTCTTCTGGCACGTGATGCCGAGTCGCCGGGAGGTCACAGCACCAATCACTGAGTGTAGCGGCCTCAAGTACCAGAGGAATGGAAACCTCAAACTAAAAGTTCCCCAGCGTGTTCATGGGCCCCCACAGGACCACATCCTAAGCCAGGTAAGTCCAATTTACGATCTATTTTAATATTGTAGTGCCTCCCGGCTGATAGTCCGGAATCCAAGTACGCCCTACCAAAGGTAACACTACAGATTGTGCGACTTCGACGGTTCTCTCTAGTCGTCTAAGTCCTCGTGGTTTCGATATTGTCACCACCATTCAGTTTTAGTTTAAGAGCAGATTGCTGACAACTGCTTAGTACTAGCAACGTTACGGCCCCCGGAGAGACTGGTGCCAACGAGTAACTTAAGTCTGCACTCAATTCAATCGGTACAGTTTGCTAGTCGGGGACTCAAGTTGTGAAGCAGGTGTTACATTCCAGTTGCTGTGTAGAATATTTAACTGTTCTGCTAATGGTATAGTCTAGTATACTAAAGCTGTCTAGTTACAGGGTTAAGCTAGGGGCAATTATAAAATTTTATTGTTTATGCACAAGTTTACAAATTTAAATAGAACACCAAAATTTAAACAATCATAATAACTGCCTTTCCTTGCTTTCGCTATAACCCAGTGCAGGGTCGGTGATTTAGAATTTGAACAACAAATAAATACGACCAATTAACTTTAACCCAAGTTGCTCAACTCGAAGTGGAGATTACCGAAGGGAGTACAGATTTCCAAATACATTCAACACGACTTACAGTGAATAACTTGAAGCCAGACAGACTTCAAACAAAAAGTGGTAACATCTTCTGAATATCGAGCCCAGAGACGCCTCCACTTACGAAGCAACCTTCAATGTTAAGGGCAAGTAAGTAGTAAATAAGCTAGTGAGGCCAATTACCTTGCGGCGCTGGGTTATATAGCGGGTTGAGGTACACAAACTGTCTGCTCAGGCAATCCCTACAGTGTAACGAACTGCTGAGCAGAAAGCCATCTCAATGCCAACGTGCTGTGGCTGCGTGAAGTGTTACTTCAAGTACCAAAATGTAACTGAATTTTCAAAATTTTACATTCATTACAATATTTTTTCAACCAAAGGACATACTGCGCCGCGGAGACAAGCAACCGCTTCGTATATAAAAGCAGAGTGCCATCAAAGTAACGCCTAAATATTTTCTTAAAAAGTAAGTAGCCGAGGCTGATAATTAAATTAGGTTAATTGCTTGGGCATAAAGCGCAGATTTCTACACACGTCTCCTATATGCCTCCAAGTCTTGCTGAATTTTAAGCTTACATTCTGGGGTCTCAAGTTGAATAACCGACGACAGTAACAATAAAAATTGTAAAGTAAAATCAAATGCCAGTATGCTCCGCAATAAGTTTTGTCATAAACATGATTCTTTTTGCATTAAAACCGCATAGCCGACAGTCTTGCTTAATAACATGGTATCAATTATTTAATCTAGCACACTTCTTGTACAATGTTCATTTTACAGAGCTCTAAGTAACCAGCAGAAGACGCATGTCACTATTACGTAATTTCCACTGTCAGTCGGTTAAATCTGTAGTCACCAAACATTCATAATGATGTTTAATGGTTCGTGACGAAGCTTCAAAATCCGTGTTACTGATTCCACCCTAAATTCTGGAAGCATCTGTTTTGAATCCAGACATTTAGCCAAACCTGGTCAAAAATTTTAACATTTTCCTTGGACACAATTTTATGTTATGACTGCTCTATTTACGTCTACTGCATTATTACCACCACAGCTGAGTCAATACGCTAACCATCTATATACGTCGTCAATATAGGAATTTCTTCATATGCGCCAAATTAAGGCCAAAGTAACAGGAAGCTTGATAAATTATATAATGAAGAGCTTTCTATTTAGCATAATTCAACTAAAATAATGTTATTACGATTAACAAATCAAAGTGGAACATGTGCAGAACAAGGAATGGAGAGATAAGGAAGACAGGTATAAATTAAACGTTCCATTTGTGAGTACGCGAAAAAATACTTCAGGCGTAGGTGGAAGAATAATATTAAAATAGATGGGTTCAGTTGGTTCAGGATAGATTCCAATTGTGTTTTCTAGTGAAGAATAATGTAAGTTCGATTTTCACAAAAAGCGGGAAACTTTCCGACTAGCTGAGAGGATTAACTTCTTACGAAGTCTGCTCATGAAATTAGTTGATGCGTGTGTTTTCTTTCACATAAGACGAGGAGAGACAGACATCTGATTGGCTGATGTGGCCAGCCGCTTTGTTTCAAGCGTAATGAACACGGTAAAAAAATCTGATCAAAGCATAACTTCGATTCACAAAGAATGTTGTTTTGAAATTGAAAATGACATTCAAAGGAAGAGAAGACCACATTTCGTTTCGTCTCGGAACTCAGTTTGGTAAGAAGGTAAATATGAACACTGGCCCCCAGGAATCTCGAAACTTTGTACACAGTCCTAATATTTGCATTTGTAAGCATTCAGCACCGTTTGGGTCCATCTAACAGAGAAACTCGCCTAGCATAACATTCCCTAATGCAGGGTTTGAAGAGGGAGTAGGTGGAGTTTGACTTGATGGTGGCAGAATGGACCGAAACGGGGTTCGAGGATGAGAAGAGGGGAGCTATTTAGATGTAAAGTGGGCCTAGACGTAGGTAGAGTTTAGACCTAAGGGGACGAGTTCTGCTGTGGAGCTGGCTGGCACTCCTCTTCATGACGCAATCTGGATTCAGTTTTATTCCTCTTGCGAAGCGAAAGCATTCGAGTGGATTTCTCGATATAGGAATAGCCAGGACTTGGTGTCAGGGTGTCAGAGGAGGAGGATAAAACTGACTACACGTAACAAACGTCAGGTCTGGACTTTTCCCTTTCCAGATTCCAAACAAAGCAAAACGAGTTCAGAACTGAAGAAAATTATGTGAGTGGGTGTGCACATCCGTAAGGAAAACAGAACAATGTCCATCTAACTCATATACAAGTGTGAAATTTTCACACCCAATTAAAATAAACATGAGGATTTATATCCTCTGGAATGTGACGCCGTGTCTGTTGATACGCAGTTACCCATGTATCGAACGATTTTTTGTTTAAATCTTCAGGGATTATGCAGTCATTGACTATATAAACCAAAAATATTTTCCCGCTGACACGGCGTTCTACCCCAGAAACATCACTAATATGATCGAGCAAACCTACAGCCTCTCATAAAATAAACATAATTTACGTACACTTATAAGCTGCACATATTACCATGTTCACAATATTACATACCGAACTGCTGTTCTAACCAGCTAACTACTGGCCCTTACTCCAGATAACGACGTTGACCATCACAACTTGAGTGGTAGGATTCTGGTCACAAACAATGAGCGGTCGGTTTTTCCAAGCGCAAACCATCTCCAAGGTCAACTCCAAACTCCACAGTAAGTAGCAGTAGTTAAATTCAAGGAGAAGAGTACTTGAAAAATTATACTTCCTAAATTAATCTAGAAATTATATAAAAACCCAAGACTCATTAGCGTTTTCATAACAGGTTGTCGCTATTTCTCATCTTGAACAGAATGAATCCAGTTAAACTTTTTCCATCTTATTTCTTCAAAAGCCCTTTTTATATTATCTTCCCACTTACATCCGCGTGTTCCACGCGGTAACTTACTTTCATGATTCGCAACTAAAGTTTGAGTGTATTTCTCTGCTGGTCTGCTCCGTCTTCTTCTTTTCTCGTCGCTTCTATTCCATGTCAGCCTCACATTCTGTCCATCTTATCCTCCTTGTTTCGATCACTGTATCCTGACTGGTATTGACGTTAATTTATTTCTGATTAAATAAACAACGTACGTGACTCATATCAATAATTATTTACCCAAAACCCCTCCTGGTTTTTGTCTTAATGAAATAGGCGTTTCGATACTATTGCATTATCGCCGGTGTCTCCCAGCCTTACCCTGTATTAAAATAGAATATTTATTTATATATAATATACATATAATATTCTGTATAAAAACCTTAGTTCCTTTGATGAGCATCCCTCCTATAATTTCTTCATTAAGAAAAAGCAAGCTTAGAAGAACTCCATTACGTATAACCGTGTCTGTGTGACCCTCATGGCAACCTTGTGCCCTATTTTATTTCCTGTAATAACCAACAATTCCATGGCGGGAGAAGGAAATTCTAACGCAAAACTGACAAAACCCGGCTTAATTTAGGGCTCTAAAATGATGTGTGGTATTGGGCCATGAGTTAAGACTCCAGACGCAAGAAGGATGCCATGTTCCCTTCCTTCTTGCTTGTGAACACTAGCGTAAGCCTACTGCAATAATGGTCTGTTAGAATCTTTAACAACACCCCTAAACTATGAAACTATGAAATAACAAATTTCACTTGAACTAGAATTTCCGAGCACAAGTCATAAAGCTTAATTTATTATTTCACATTTCTCTAGTCCTATATAGCTAAACAACAACAACCAATAATATAATAATAATAATAATACCATAAATCTTTAAAACAGAGAGTGAATATATTAATATAGGTTACTGCCAAATAAAACTTCAAAAGAATCGTCCCATCGCCGTGTTTGTAACTCTTAACTGACACAGAATATTTAATATATAACGTGGAAGTACTTTTATAGCCTCTCCGCACAAAGCTCCAAACACGGACCTCCGAGATAACAAACGTTTTCGCCATTAAACAGAAATCTGAAGAAAATGGCACATAACTGTGATGTTATATTCTACTAAAAATAGCCTCAAAAAAAGCTGAGTTCCTTTAGAAAATTTAATATTTTTCGCCACTAAAGATTCTTAAATGAAGGGGTGTTAATGACCTTTTCACATCATATTTCGCGTCATATAATTGTAACTGATTTTAGAAAATGTAAGAGTAGGATAGGTGATCGGGGTGGCATACAGTAACATAAGGCACTCAAGAGATTTCATGAAAATTGGTCAAATGATTCCAAAGTTAAAATAATGCGACACAGCTAAATGGAGACAAACATATACACTCAGCAATACACGAGCAACGGGGTGTATTTAACGTCTTCAGGAACAGATAAAAATGAACGGATCTGATATAGCATATACAGGGTGTCCCAGAAGAAATGTGCCAGACTTCGGGAGAGTGTTCCTTATGTTAAAGTATACCGATATAACCCAAAACACCTATATCCAAAGTTGAACGGTTACGGAGATAATGGCCAGAGAAAAGTGCGGTCTTCTTGCG
>Ga0123357_10006172_pt1 | contig 14535 bp, 8 predicted proteins | sample TergutEmb28metaG_FD_89873 | JGI IMG/M metagenome (GOLD analysis project Ga0123357, IMG submission 89873) | Embiratermes neotenicus P4 segment gut microbial communities from Petit-Saut dam, French Guiana - Emb289 P4 | ecosystem: Host-associated > Arthropoda: Insects > Digestive system > Gut ...
AATATCAATTCAAGGCAAAACTGCTGAACAATGATACTGAAGATCCAGGGTTTACTTTAACAACGGATCCTCATGTTAGCCTAAAATACACAAGGTATTGAGGAAAAAAAAAAAACAAAGAAATTCCTCGGCTTGAGTTCAGTACATGTGTTCTGGTAGAGCAACATTCTGCAAATGGCCAGTAACTGCCCTGTTAGATACCGAACAGATTGGCGGCCACGTCTATGACGAATGTCGTTAGGCTACAAAGTTGTATTTGTGGTACTTGTGTGCTGTAGTGAAGCAGAAATTATCTGTTATCTGTCGGGAAAAGAGCATTTTGCAATGACATTTTAACCTTAGTATTCCCACTACAGATTATAAATTTTCAGGATGCCTCATACTAACAAAGGCTTATAAGCAGCCGTTCCCGAGTAAGAGAAAAGAATGCTGTTTGTATGATGATAAATAAGGAAAGTTTTTAATTATTCAAAAAATTATTTTATGACTTCTGAGGAAAATAATTTAGAAATGAATTGTGTTTATGAAAAAGCAAGCCTAAGGTGAGAGTCTTGCGTAATATAGGGCAAAGTCCAGCAACAAAAACCAGAAGCTGTTCAATTCCCCTTTCCCGTCTTTAAGTCTAAAGTGATTCTTGTGAAAACAAATCATATCCTCCTCCTTCTCTTACTATCTAGTTTATGCATACTGCTTGATGTAGTCAATATAATCCTAGGTGTTATTTGTCTTTCTCAGGGAACCACTGCAGCGACATCTCTGCACGTCTTTGCAACATCTCATTTTCAACTGCTCCTGGTATTTGTGGAATATGATTACAATAGTTGCCTCCTGATTACAAAATAATGAAGTTATGCAGTAATGGAGCAGCCTATTGCGTAAGCAGTTCTCTTTCCTCAAGAAAACAAATCAACAAAATACAATAAGCTTCACTGAATTATCCGAGTCTTGTTCGTATTTCGCTTTACGTCGAGACTTCCTATTTCCTTGTCGTGTGTGTCTGAAAAAGGAAGTTCAGCATTATTGGCTTCATCAAATAAACCATTTCTTCCAAAAAGCAGATTAACGTACAAAATAATTTTAAAACAGAAGCTGAAAGTATAGCATAAACGACACAGATATGAAACATATGCGATTAGAACAACAAAAAGAGCAATATCTGAATAAGGTAAAAAGACATAAATTTGTTTATTCTTTATGTAGTCTCTTTTGCGACAGTTCCATAAACTTTCCAAAGTGAGTTCTCTAGAGACTGCCATCTAGTGTCTCCGAATTCAACTTCAAAAATCTTCCCGTTCCTTGAAGGTAGCCTCTTACGTCTTCTTCCAGGTCTTTCCGTCACTTCTATCTGCTCTTCTATCTTTCCTTCAAATAAACTGCTTTGTAAGTCCCTTCCTACGCTATATGCCAACACTCCAGGTAGCCTTTCTCCCTTTTATTAATGTGCAAAGCTCCGCTCCCCCTCGACTATTACTTAATGCTTCCTCATTTCTCACACTATCGGTCCAATTGATCTTCTGTATCCTTTTTGAACACCACATTTCAAAAGTTTTCAGGTATTTCCGATTTACGTTCCTAAATGTCCAAGTTTCAGCACCACACCAAGTTGTGTTCCAAATGCAGCACTTTATTACATTATTCCTTAAATCTAATTTCAGTTTTGTGGTGAGAAGATTCTTCATCTTGTTGAATAATGCTTTTGCCATTAAAATTCTGGACTTAATTGCAAGTGTACATCTTGCATCGTTTCTTATCATGCTACACAATAGTTGAAGTATTTCACATTCTACACTTGCTTTGAGCTATCATAACCTCTATTGGGGATTGTTCCCCTCATCTTTTCATTACTTTAGTTTTTCCATTCATGTACATTCCACAACATGTTCCAGTTTCAATCAGTCTACCAACCATGCTTTATAGTACCGTTTCTTCCTTAGGCAGTAGCAAAAGGTCATTTGTATTTTGCATAGTGCGAATTACTTGCCTTCCTATTTTAAAGTCTCCAAAACTTTCAGGAGCTTCCTTGGTAAAGTACTCTTTATGTAGTGTAATACACGTAAAATCGGTGACAAAGAGCGTCCCTTTCCAAATCCTCTTACTTCCTGTGTCTCATTGGTTTAATTTTCTAAATATATTTACCCGCCTGTAATGATTCTCTAAGGGCCTTTATCGTGTTCACAACCTGAAACCAAACCCTAAACTTAGTCGGCTAAATTAAGCACATTTCCATTCCATATTTGTAAAATTCACTACAATTTGACCGTCCATCCCTCCTAGGCACCAAGTAAGAGTTTATTTAAATATTGTCAGGTTACCAAACAAATAGTTACTATGATAGCATTGTATTCCCTGTACTCTTAGCAATGTGCTGCAATTTAAATAGTCATCTTCATAAAGAAATTTTATTTAAAATTTCGCAATAATTTTGATGTTTATTATTTCCTATCGACTATGAAAGAGATAGGCACAAGTCTGTCATCAGATCTGTTATACATTTTTATCGACCTGAGCTTCAAATGACTCTACTGTCCTTACTGACACTTCGTACATTAAAACAAAGAACTAGCAAAACTGATATTCTATGCAATATTAAAGTGATTTCTGATTTTTTTAACTTGTTCACGTAGTGAATAAAATAATTTACCTACCTAATCCTTTAACTTTTCAAACATGGTGGTAACTACATACAGCAACTGCCTTGACATTATAAACCTCCGCATTCTTCCCATACATTTATCTTTGCCTTTCTTATAATTCTCTATTTACGTAGTGAATATCCTGCTATACAGCATTAAACAGTTGATATTTGTAATGAAAATTCGGGATGTTTTTTCTAACATACCAAGAGTTTTTTTTATTATAATGTAGGTGAATTTAGATTTCAAAGCTGTAATGGACAAAGGAAAACCTATATTGCCCTATCGTAGAGGTATAAAAGACACTTGAAGAATCTAAACAAATTATCCGTTTCCCATATGTACCTGAAGAAGGTAGATAGAAAATTAATATTTCTGTTTTTACAGCGTAATCTTTGTCTGTACTTATCTCAGACTAAATTTTCTCTCCTTCCCGTGAGGGAGAGGTTGTAGATTTTTGATTTATTGAGGCAGGTTCTACGCTTCATTCAGCCGCCAGTCACCCTTCATGGCTTCCTCTATAACCTATAGCTACAATTTGCTGCACTACATCTCTCCCATGGAGTAAGGGGTAAAAGAAATGTTACTGATAAGGTTACGGTGCCAGAACAAATGAACACTCCAGAGGCCACTTCATATTGTCAGTGGATTTGACCATAAGGTGGTACAATGCATGGATAATTTTATTCTAGTCTAACCAATCTAAGGTTTTCACATTGAATATTCTGAAAAAATCTATACCTGATCGCGTGTTAAATTCGCGCTCATTTCAGGAATTCGGTGACACAATTCATTTTCTTACGCCGAACTGAGAGACCGCGTTAACGAGATATACGCAGCAATGTCATGGGCTGGGGTAGTGTAGTCGGTATAGCGATGCATTACGGCCTGGAAGGTCCTGCGATTGAATGCCGGTGGGGGCGATAACGGTCTTGGAACCAACCGTGTCTCCTTTACAACTACATAACAGGTCATTCCGGGGAGTAAAGCGGCAGGAACGTAGTGTTAACTACCCACCCCATCCAGTCACAAGGCTAAGAGAGAGTAGAGCTATGTTTTACCTGCCTTCTGTGACTTCGCGATATGTTTAGGGTGAATTTTTTTCCTTTATTGTTATGCATCAGTAGCATTCCAAGCATAAATTTCACACTTTCCTTCTGTCCATGAAGTTCTATAGTACGAAACTGATAGCGCATGCAGAAAAATATGAACAACAATATGATTAATTTTAAGAAGGAACTTCGGAGAATATCTTCACAGTTGCATCGTGCATATTGATAGTATTAAGGCCTTTATTTGTCCAACTAATGAACACAAATTATTATAAAAATGTTAAAGAGTTAAAATCATTTAAGATTTGAATAGTTGCTCCAACATGTTTGGTTTACATAAACCATCATCAGGGAGCTCTCAGCCTGTGCTTCGCTAAAGTTACAATGTTGACTTCGGTTACATACACTTATGTGAAGTTATCGGTATTGTGGCTGCATATGCAGCCACAATACCGATAACTTCACATAAGGATATGTAACCGAAGTCAACACTGTAACTTTAGCGAAGCACAGGCTGAGAGCTCCCTGATGATGGTTTATGTAAACCGAAACATGATATGCAGCCACAATACCGATAACTTCACATAAGGTTATGTAACCGAAGTCAACATTGTAACTTTAGCGAAGCACAGGCTGAGAGCTCCCTGATGATGGTTTATGTAAATCGAAACATGTTGGAGCAACTATTATAATCTTAAATGATTTTAACTCTTTAACAGTTTTATAATAATTTTTGTGCTTTAGTTGGAAAAATAAAGGACTTAATTCGGAGGATATATTAAGTGTTCTATCACATGCAGTGAAAACGGATCACTCTGGAAAACCTCGTCTTCCCCAAAACCCAAATTAGCGTCTTTGCTGAGATAAGAAAAACGATTTTCTCGGTGAGAAATATCGAGCATATATTGAGCATGGATAATGTCAATGACGCGTGTCGACACATAGGAATTCCAAACACAAAGTAAACTGAAGTTCTGAAAAATGTGACTATGGTGCTGGTCGTCTTCTGGATTGTGACTGCATGTAGCACGGACGACAAACAGCGAACTTTCAGAGTAATCTGGTTATTCACACTAGTATATACAATAAACAGCAATTAAAGTGGACATCGCACACGGAAAAAATTTTGTGTTCGTCTGTAGGTTGTTAGCGACTGGACTTGCAGTGTTGCTTGGAGCAACAAATTTTTTTATATATATATATATATATATATATATATATATATGTGTGTGTGTGTGTGTGTGTGTGTGTTATTTCGATTAACTAATTGAAATATTTTATCCAGTTCATTTATTTTTGGTATATTCATTAGCAGTACCTGTCAATTTCATGCGAAATATCATCGTTGGTGTAGCAAGTGCAGTATCTATAAATATTCACAGTATTTAGAGACAATGAACATTACCTCTGCTCCGACTACACAGAGTGATACAAAAGTCACTTGTCACTACAGAAAACGTGTTGACTTTACCAAAAAAAAAACTACTTACTTTTGTTGGGCTTATGAAATGTGACATATGTCTTCCTTCTACATTGACACAATAAGCCTGTCCGGAATGCTTGCATGTCTTGTTTCAAAAGCCGCATATTCAATGTAGGGACCTTGTGCCATTAACTTCGATCGTCAAGTGACTTCCGGCAATGGGAAATGAGTATACAACGCCACCAAATGAGACGTGTGTATCTTAGTTTATGGCACTGCCCTAGAATTTCTCTGAAAAGGATAACACCAAGAACACTTCGGTCATGATATTTAACATTCAAACCTGGCACCTTTCAATTACATAGCGACTCGGTACTGGTCTGACGGTCCGGGGAATCGAATCCTGGTGAGGACGATATTTTCCGCACTAGTCCAGACCGGCACCGGGGCCCACCCAGACTCCAATACAAGGGGTACCGGGTCTCTTCCCCGAGGGTAAAGCAGTTGGGACGTGACGTTAACTACCCAACGACCTCTAAAATTGAGGTTGAAGAAAGAGTAGATCTATACTTCTACTTCCCGTCTGGACCTTTGTGGCTTGTTATAGGATGAATTTTACCTTTAAGTTTTATCTTACGATTACAAGTGAGAATCATTACCGCTTGAGCAAGCTTGAGCGGCTGTATTAAATTCTGTGTATGAGCCACAGAATTTCGCTCTTTATAACACACCACAGTATGACACTAATATCTAAATACTGAAATATGAGGGAGAGTCAACTGAAAACCTTAAAAAATTAACAAACAATCCTATTGCAATATTTAAGGTTTTCAGTTGACTCGCCCTCTTATAAATGCAGCATAACAGCAACGATGCAAGTAAAGCGGATCTATGCAGAAAATGCATAACTGCTACTTGAAAATTTAATTATAGGCTATCCGTAATATAAAGAACTATATGTGATTAGAATGACAATACACAAAAAGCACGTGTTTTCAAAATCTCCATAAATAAAATTCAGAATGTGTTAAATCTCTGAAATTGTCAGGACAAGACAGAGGTTTTTCTCTACCAATACTCCAATTTTTCCCCCAGTTATACATAACACTTTCCATACCGCTGTCATTAGGCAATACTCATACAGTGTCGAATCATAAGATGGCGTGTGAGTAATAAATAGGAATGGGTGTAGAAGGAAGAGACCACAGTTTAAGTTACCACCTGACGTCTTTCTTGAAAGATAAAGGAAAACCACAAAAACTTCGATAATGTTGTCCTTCTCATGGACAAATTTTGAATCCATTTTTTCCTAATACGAAGGAATTATAATCACTGGACTGGGAAATTTGCAATTTGAACTATTTCTTTTGAAATTTCCGAGCACATTGAGGAGCAAATTAAAAACGGCACATTACGACATACTGAAAAAATAAAGCAAAGTTATCCCTGTGCACACCCTGCACCTGTATGCTTGCGTGAATTTATAACTCCACTCATTCTTAACTTCCGTGCTAGCTGTGAGTGAGTAGTCAGCTTCACACCCCGGCCGCTTCACTCCCTGGGAAACAGCCTCCGCTCAGCAGCGAATGGAAGGTTGGGTGGACCCTGGAGCCGAAATGGATTATTTGGAGGAAAGAACATTTTTTTGACCCTACCGAAGAGGAACACACCTTTTTCACAGTTGTCCTAGAGGGTCGGAACAAAACATCCTGTAGCACATTAACAAAACATCCTGTAGCACATTAACAAAACATCCTGTAGCACATTAATAAAACATCCTGTAGCACATTAACAAAACAACCTATAGCACATTAACAAAACATTATGTAGCACATTAACAAAACATCCTGTAGCACATTAACACAACATCCTGTAGCACATTAACACATCTTGTAGCACATTAACAAAACATCCTGTAGCACATTAACAAAACATCTTGTAGCACATTAACAAAACATCCTGTAGCACATTAACAAAACATCCTGTAGCACATTAACTAACAAAATTTTATTCGCAAATATTTTATCTTTTATACCAGTGGCCTCGCGGTCTAAGGCTTGAGCTTGCAAGGATTGCGGGCTCGAATCCCGCCGGTCGCATTGATGTCTGTCTGTTGTGTGTGTGTGTGTGTGTGTGTGTGTTGCGTGTTGTCAGGTAGAGGTCACTGAGTCGGGCTGATCATTCGTCCAGAGGAGTCCTATCGAATATGGTGTATCTGAGTGTAATCGTGAAGCCTCGATAATGAAGAGTCCCTTGCTCACTAGGAGCTGTTGTGCCATGGCAGAAAAGAATCTTATCCATTATTATGTGAGAAATTGCCACAGGTGTCAGAGGGTTAAAGAAATTCCTCTTACAGTTCGTTAAAGAATTTTCGCGCGCCCCCACATACACACACACACATAAACAAACAAACAAACACACTCACAACCACACACACACACACAAACAAACACACTTACAACCATAAACACACACACACACACTCACACATGATCCAGTCCCGTGGGAAAATACAAGGTGTGATCAAAATGTTCCGAAACTGATTTTTTTACTCGGCTGTGGGTATACTTCGGGACACTCTTGTTTGCAGGGTGGTGTCCTAGAACTCCCTCTCTCACTGGGACAAGGGACGGTCCCAGCGCGCCTTTCAGTCCTTTGTGAGCTTCGGTCGAAGAGAGTCGTGTACCTGCGCCTTTTTCTCACCGCTGAACAGAAGGAATGGCGTTTGTCTGTGACAACAAACAGCTGCAGGAAGCAGAGTCAGATGAAAACTTTATGGGGCAGATCATCACGGGCGACGACGTGAGTCTACGAGTATGATCCGGAGAAGAAACGTCAGTCTTCGCAGTGGAAGTCGGCTGATTCCCCGAGGCCAAAGAAAGCGCGCCAGGTGCGAACAAAAGTCGAAGACATGCTCAATGTTTTCCTTGATATGGAGGGCATTGTTCATTATAAGTACGTTCCACAAGGCCAAACTGTAAACCAACAGTTTTAACTACAGGTTTTGAAACGTCTGAGACTTCCTGTTTCTCGTAAGAGGCCACAGAAACGGGTGGCGGGGGCCTGGGCGCTACATCACGACAATGCACCAGCACAAACAGCCCACTCCATCCAGGTATTTTTGGCAAGTCATGGCATTTCTGTCTTTCAGCTCCCCTAACATGGCTTCATGTGACTTTTGGTTGTTCCCCTAATTTAAAACGGTGTTGAAAGGGAACAGATTTGAAGACAATAACGCAATTAAGAAAAATGCGACGAGTACGCTGAACACCATTCCAAAAGACTCTTTCAAAAAATGTTTCCAGCAGTGGCAGGACCGCTGGAAGCAGTCTGTCAGCTCACAAGGAGAGTATTTTGAAAATTATTGTATATTTTTAGCCATTAGCAATAAATTGTAATTTTCACTCACCAAGTCTCGAAACTTTTTGATCGCACATTGTATCAATTGGAGGTACAATCTGGTGGAGCAGCGGAAATAGACGAACATCACATCTGCCTTCATTAAACACGCCCACTTACATAGGGCTATACATACTGGTACGACATTATTTGTAATTCCGTCAGATTTGAATAGGTTAGGTACGGTTGTAGGTTTACTACTATACGTATATAATGTTCGCAACATCACAGTGTTCCTTGTTCGTGGAAAAGCAACAAAACATGGGATCATATTCATCTCATTGTGATATTCAGTAACCCAGCACGTTCTTTCGAAATGCTGTAAAAATCTACTATTGTATGAAGTCGCAACACCACAGCACGCTCTCCATCGCTGTAAAGGCCATAAATCTTACATCTGTAGATCTAGATCCTTCCGTCCATTTACATGCTGCACAATCAAAGACAAGAAATTAATTGAAACTGGGGTTAATATACTGATCATCCTTTTGAACTTACATGTATAGTAGATTCCCTCAGTCATTCATCAGTCTGCACATTCATGATAAATGCATCTGACAAATGGCAGAACTACAAGTATGTATAGATGGGGTTATTTACTCAAGCAGACCTGTAAGAAATCGTATGTGAGGGTGCAGACTGGATTGGCTCAGTAAACGGTAGAGTCGCTCGCTTTTTTTGACACGTTAGTGAAGTTTAAAGTTCAATAAATAAAGGAGGAGACCATTTAATGAGGGCTTATCTACTTTTCAACAATAGCTGTGCTCTAATGAAGTGGTAAGTACTTTTTAATTTAAAAGGAATGAAAGTGTAGAGAAAATTAACTACTCTTGAAACGAGAATTTGTATTGTTGTCCGCTTGCTTGTCAGCAGAATGGGCTGTGTTTCGCATTCCTAAATTTTTTCGGAAGTGTTTTTTAATCAGAAGAAAAGATCAGATCTTCTTCTGACAAAAGGAGGTTTTGTGAACAGGATTTAATATAAAGTGGCGCAGTTACGAGCTGTTCATACCCACAGCAACGGAAAAAAAGTCATGTGTTACTGCCTGCATGTCATGTATTTGAATACACGTAATTTTTCATATTTCTTAAAATATTTGAAAATAAATTTATTTTTACCACAAATAGAATTAGTTATTTCACACGGATATTTATTTCCTACGCTTTAGAGGGAAGCTAACTTCCAAATGTTAATTTCATATCAACGTATTGCTCAAGCGCTCGCGAATGTTGTTGTCGGATAAAATGAAACACTAATTTCTTTAAACTTGTAAATGTTTTACGAAATTAGGAAGTGTGGCAGTGATCGCCCGAATTTCGTGACATCAACAACTCCATTCTGTTTTGTGGTTTCTTAGATTTCTTTCAGTTCTGAAGGAAATAAAATTTGCTATGGATATCAACAATGTGCTTTTGTGTAGGTTACACTTTTAGCTTTCCAAAAACTTTAAATACAGGCATACACGCACGCGCCCACCCTCGCATATACGAACACCCATTTTATGTATGTATCTATATATAAAGTTGCACAATTTTCAACCATATATCTCTGCATACAGTAGGGAAGTAATTAACATAAATTCTGTCCAGAGGTTCATATTTATCAGTTGTGTTTTACTACACTCTCTTCATCCGCAAATATTCCGTACATATTCCTGATAATGCCATCCCACGTACAAGATCAAGTCCATTATTTTAACACTTTAAAGCAAAATGTACCACTTGTTTAACCACTCAAAAATTGACTACTTTTTCTACATATTTGATACAAGAATTTGGGTAATGTTCTCAGAATGAAGAACAATAATTGTCCTGCGGATTGCTAACTGAATGATCCGTCCATTGCAGATCATGTGTGTTTGCTGTGAGACCGTGTCTACAAAGTTACATATAAACTTGTTTTCTGTGGTGCCGCTTTCGAATTTCGACCCGGTCACGAATAGAACAGACTCAGGATTTCTTCATTACCTCTAGGCAAATTGCGAAAATCCATCTTAATGGGGCTACGGCAGCTTCTTTTCAAATCCTTTCGAATTCATCCCTCATCGGTCCTGCTACCATCCTATATCGTACTCTCTGAACTGCTGAAAGTCCCATAAAATAAAAGAAAAAATTATTAAGCAGCGACCTCGGAAATTCTGTGATGGAGTTATTCCATGCAAGCCAATTTAGCCCAGCTTATGCCTGCGTTCTGGAACTCTATCGACAGTAATGTAGGAGCACCCCTGCTTGCGTGCGGAGACCTTCGGCGCGGAACTTCCGTTGTTACCGGATGTTCACGTGAAAAATAAAACAGTTTTTTATGTCACTTTATTTCAACAGTTTGAACAATGTGGATGGAATATTGTGTCCTTGTGGTAAATGGTAGACCCTGATTGATTTCATATCTGCCTACATGACCGCTAGCACGTGAATCAAACAGTGGATTTAAATTCTTTACAAATTAAATGAAAGTTGAAAGAATTCAAAATGCTATAAACAATCATACGAAGTCTACCTACTAGCTTAAGCCGATTATTCTGCATTTCTACACTTAAATATTTCAGAGGCGTAGACAAAATTTTCCGTCGATGATGGTGGGAAATGCATCTCTTTGTGCAAGAAACAGAATTAAAATCAAAATTACGATACTTATACAGCAGGTATGACGCAGGGTGAACTGGAGGCAGGCCTTTCTTTCTTTCTTTCTTTTATTTTTTTTATTTTTCCTTATATTCTGTACGTACAACTGCTTTGGTTTTGTGTTTACAATAAAGTATCTTTAACACGTGTACTAGGCCTACAAGCTTAGAGACACAAAAAACTGAGGTTAATACAAGGTCATTTTATAATTGGTGTCTTAACATTTTCGCATGGCTTTTTGTCCACCCGGTTTCAACAAGGGCGTGATTAAAATCTGTTTATAAATAAATAAAAAATAAATATAAATAGGACAGTCAGTATAGTGGCGCGCTACAGGATGAACGGTTCGAGGATCGAATCTCGGTAGGGGCGAGACTTTTCTTCCCCGGCCCAGACCGGCCCTGGAGCCCACCCAGCCTCCTGCAGAATAGGTACCGTGTCTTTCCTTTGGTTCAAGCGTCTGGGGTGTAGCTTTGACCACCCAACACCATATTCCGTCGAGTTTAAATACGGAGTATTGTTTTACCTCTAATCCACTTATATGCCTTCATTACATACAATTTGGTGAATTTGTATGTATATATATATATATATCCGTACACTAAACCTCACATTCATGAGGTTGGTTAGAGCTACAAAAACCGCTAAAGCAATATATATTTATCAATTTTTCGCGTGTACTTAAGTTAAAAATTCAAGCCCTTTTTAGCCCGCAACTTTATCTAGTGGACTAACTCATTATTATATGCGTTATTTATATTACTATTCTTAGGTAAGGAGATTTGTAATTCCGCTTCCATCTTTCACTTAAACAATTTTACGCAACACAACCCCATCCTTCCTTCTGTCTACCTCTAGTCCCCTTTCTACTGATGCTGTTCCTCGCTGCCACTATCGCAACAAATCCTCAAAGTAATATAACAACCGCAATCAATAATAATAATAATAATAATAAGGTAAAATGATCCCGTTAGAGGCCCGGTGTGGCCCAGAGGGTGTGTAGAGGTATAGCTCTACTCTTCCATGACTGCGGCACTCGAAGGGGTGAGTGGTCAGCAGCACGCCCCGGCCGCACTTTACCCCTGGGAAAGACCCAATACCGATTTTACAGGAGGCTGGGTGGACCCCAGGGTCGGTCTGGACGGGCAGAAAATCTCGTCCCCATCGGGATTCGATTACGGACCGTCCAACCCGTAGCTCAGTCGCTGTACCGACTGAGCTACCCGGACCACAATAATAATAATAATAATAATAACACTGCCCAGTGAAAGTACGTGCATAAAGCTAATAGAGGATAGAGCTCACGCTTGCTCACGAAGTCATGAAATTCCCCGTTTGATATGCCATGTGACATTCATTTTTGCGTTTATATTCCGTTTCACATCCTATATACAAGTACTACTACAGTCTAACATGTTGTTTCGTATGGGTTTGTTTCTTGTATTTTGTGATTTGAATTCTGATATTCCCATTAATATAAAGTTCGCAGTTTTCTTACGTATCATGCCTGCTACATGTCCTGTCGATTCCATCATCTTTCATTCCATCACCCTTTAAATACCAGTAAAAGTATTTATTATGAAGTATTTAATTGTGTAAAATTTATAATCTTCAGCCACTTGCTGATTCTTACATCAATTATTCTCCTCTGCTTCTCCTCTCAGCATCAGACTAAAATTCCTTATATTTTAATCGCTACGTCTTTACATCGAACATAAGAAGACATAACATCATTACTGTAATGTTAGGAAATATGTTCCTGAATTTAATATTCTCTGAAAGCTATTCTGATCCGTTACTGGAGCCAAAACTGTCGACAGTCAAAATGGCGGTCTTCCGCTTCTGACGTCTTGTGGTTTCATACACAGATAAGAGAGTTTTGGACGACCCGACTGCCCCCGGCTCAGGGCACATATAGACAATCAAATAATATATTTAATTACGCAAAAAATAATAAAAAATAACCAAATACTCTTCTTCAGAGGAATGGAAGGTGTTACAAATTCAGTTTAAAAAAGTATTAAGAAAATAATATTGCCAGAGAAAATTCTCCCTGTACGTGACACTCTGATTTATCCACAAGCCAAAAGACTTTCTTTGCTCCTGTTTTTATAGAATGGAAGCAAAACACTAAACGGTTTTACTGGCGCTGAGTAACATTTGAGCCGATCCATACCCTTGCTAACGCTATCTATATCTGCCGCGTCTGGTAAACTAATGAACGTCTATGCAGCTCCGTTCATAACATTGATGCTCCAATTAAGGAAGAGAGATGTATGCTGTAGGGCAAGATGAGTTACAGTCATCTTACCGTCTCTCTTGTCAAATTAGTGATATTCTGAAGAAGCGACAGATGTACTGGCGTGAGATGTAGCACGGAGGAGATGAGAAACGCACACAGCATTTCAGCAGGGAGACCTGAATGGAAGAAATTACTCGAGAGACGTAAACGTATATAGATGAGGATAATATTAAAATGTATCTTAAAAATAAGGCGGTGTGGGATTGATTCATCTGACTCAAATTTGGTTCCACTCCACTCGAGTCCTTTTAAAATATTAATGGACCTTCGGGCCCCACAAAGGCACAGTTAGTTGAACGTGTAGAGTATATATCAAACTTCCAGGTCCTGAATAATTGCATGCAATTTACAGGTACAGTAGAGCAAATTCCTCACAAGGAGAGAATTCGCAAACTAATTTCAGTCAATTAGAACAAATGTTGTGTACGAAAATTATCTGCATAGAGCTTTCAAAATCTTCAGAGCAAGTGGTAAATTACCTAGAACAAGTGTTAAGTGCAGAAAACTATTTACATACAGCCTGTGATTCACTAGAACAAGTGATCAGTGCAGGAAATACTGCATGTGGTGTTATAAGGTTCTGGTCGTGGTGTATGACGATATAAAAAATACGTGAACTTCATGATTTCAGGTATTTGCCTAAGATTTTGAGTCTTCTAGAATGTCAAGTACAGGAATTTATTGGCATACAGCAATTAAATCCATTGTAAGAGGCGTTAAGTATCGAAAAGTAAATGCATGTAGCTTGTAATTCCAGTAAAGCACGTACTGAGGAGAAAGAAATGTATGCTTCCAAATCATAGTTCCACTAGAGTAAGTATTCAGGAAATAAAATTATTTTCGTACAGCCTGTGGTTCAACTAGAGAAAGTCTGCAGCAGAGGAAGCACTTTCATACCGAATGTATTTCCAGTAATGCGAGTTGAGTAAGGGTAAGTATTTGCGTACAGCTGGTGGCTTTACTGGAGTGAGTGTTGAGCTACTCTATAGAAAAATATCATCATCAAGGAAAATAAAACAGAGCTTCAAAGAAAAGCATTGTTCTTTACGTTTATTACACGCTTAAAATAAAATTCCTCTCTGCTTGCAGCTGTCACATTCAACTG
>Ga0123357_10006173_pt1 | contig 14534 bp, 9 predicted proteins | sample TergutEmb28metaG_FD_89873 | JGI IMG/M metagenome (GOLD analysis project Ga0123357, IMG submission 89873) | Embiratermes neotenicus P4 segment gut microbial communities from Petit-Saut dam, French Guiana - Emb289 P4 | ecosystem: Host-associated > Arthropoda: Insects > Digestive system > Gut ...
CCTTGTCCTTGGGTACATCACTCTCAGCGTCTCAACAGTGAAGAAGGCAGCACCCTTCTCCAATATATTCACAGTGTTCTCATTCCCTGACAGTATGCACACAACGCAATGAAAAACGACTGACAAGAGGTAGGTTGAAAAAGGCACAAAAGAAGTATGACCTGTGCAGGGCTTGATATATTTTTCCTTTAAATAATGAGTGTGATGTAAACTTAAAGTTCTGTGAGATCTGCTTTCAGCATAGCAGTGACTTCAGAGATCACTCTGATGCAGTATAATCTGGCAGATACACACACACATTTTGGAAGAGCCGGCTACCTTCTTGTTCCAGGTCAGAGAAATTTCTTCTGCCAGACAACACAGCATCACATCCCAGAAGAAAATAAGTTATCGGCGAAAAAATCCTAATAGATCAACACACAAAATAATATATGTATATATATATATATATATATATATATGAACCAAAGTGTGCCAATCAGTGGCAAATCATGCTACAGACCAATTACGTACAATAAGTCTTTCTAATCGATACCCTAAATTAAAATACCATCTATTTTGTGCCACTGAAAAAAAAAAATGTAAACCAGTGCTGGCCTGAAAAAAAAAGTCTGAACTGCAATCTAAAAACTCATCTCACACTCACATCAATCAAAATAAGCCAATGAAACAACTGGCAGTACCTTGCTCAAAAGCCTAGTCACTAACGCCTTTGCTGAACACTAACTTTTTTGGAAAAGCATTTTCTGTACTCTGTCACTCTATGTGGAAGTTTCTGGATCCAATCAGTGAAGCAGCAAAGAATCTGATTTTTTCCAATCCATATCAGACACAAAACAAAAGTTACTAAGCACAAGATCCCCCACCACAGTACCAGTAAACACAGTCCTAATATCACAGGAGCTGCACTACAGTGTCAATATATCCCAAACTTGGTGCTGCACCTTATTCCTCGGGATCACTGCACTGTAGCATGCACTTCCAGTAGAAAAATAGGCAGAAGCAACTCTTCAGCATTAACTACTCCAGCCCTCTTGAATACAGGGGTGTATAACTTACGGCTTGTTTCCAACGTTTCAGAACAGCCCTTTGGTTCCAATGTCAAGGGTCGAATGTCCCATGACCTTGAGGGCAGAACGACCATGCCAAACAAATGCACTTAGTCAAAGAAACGTCAGTTTTCTGTTTTGATTTTATAAGCTTCCTGGAATGTTCTTTATTAAATAACAGCCAAAGTGGTATCATTTCTCAATAATATCTCTGATGTGTGTACCTTGTACTTTATGACAAACGCACACAATTTTTAAGTTTCTTTGTTGTTGCAACATAAACCAACAGAATAAACATTAAAAAATCACAGATTTTTTGAGCTTGTTCCTACAATTCAAAGAAAATGTGTCCTGCCCCAATCTACAGCAACCTACACATCATAAACTAGAAGCCTGGTGCGAATCTCACAACTCACAAGCTTGGAATAGTCCACAGTGTCAGGTGTGGGCAATGTCTGCAAAACACATGTAGACGGTGATAAAAGAAATCTGTCCACCCATATTACATGTCCTCCAATTCCATATATCTTCAAATTAATCACCCCACGTGATAAGTACAAAAGAAACATTCTTCATTACATAATATTCTTCATTCCTCCATTGTTTCATCTTTCTCTGGCAAAGTATTTTATTTAATCTATGACGGAATGTCAATCTTCAGAATACGTGGTGCAGTAATGTTAATGTACATATGTGTAATAATAGAACATAAAATTGACAACATACAGTAAACCCTTAATCAGAATGCCAACCCAGTTTTTTGTGTTTACATATGCACTTGCTTTTTTAGTTAAGGCAATGTCAACAGCTGGAGTACTTATTGCTAAATGTCAGAATTATTAGTAAATAATAAATTGCAGTGAGTCTGTGGCCTAATAAGGTACTATCCTAGTATTTGCCTGGGTATGCAGAAAACCATAAAAAAATCTCAGCTGAGAGTCATAAAGTTGCTCAAATTGGGACTGGTCACCCCCCAAATACAACCACATGCCAAAAGTGTTACCACTTGAGACAACCTGCTTGTTTGAAGTTATTCAATCAAATTCAACACACAATTCACACTGTGCCCTGCAATAAAAACAAGATGGCAGATTATCATCCATGAATGTAATGACATACATTAAATCCTATCACACTGAATACAGACAGCAACCCACACCGATTAACAGTCCTACAAATACACTGACTGTGATAATGACAACAAAGTCCTACATGTACATAACACACAGACAACTTTTGAAACAATAATCCTACTGCAGAAAGGGGCATGCCTCACAATGAAACTTATAGATTCCCCACATTTACAAAACTCCACTGCAAAAAATAATCAGGCTTACCAGCAAAAAAGTTAAATTTGTTTTTAAGTGGTATATGTAATTTTTCCTAAACAAATATTCCATGCCCTATGGGGACAATGAGAGTGAATGTTCACGTGTTTATGATACTGGGAGAGACAGAAGTAAACAACATTAGCAGCTTCATTTATCTTTAACCTCTACACAGGTGTCAGAAAAATTAGATGTTGGTTCCTATCAGTTCCTAATTTAGCTGAGGCTCAAATGTAGCTGCATCAGATTTCCAAAATACAATTTACTGCACAAGCAAGTCTGTGTATGTTAATAATAATAATAATAATAATAATAATAATAAACTGCTTCTATTGTAAACCTTCTTCTACACAGGTAATATGTCTTAAAATATTAGGAAACATGTATCTGTATGCAGTGTCACAGACATGCTCTTCAACAACAGTATCTGCCAAATATGTTCACCAAACTGAAGTACTCTTTGAGGCCTTTACTCTTCTGGAATGTTGTGCAGCCTAGGTTGATAGTTTGTTACTGACATTGTGGGACATTTTATCAGTCAAGCAGTCCGAGTTCTGTGCTTACAACCAGAAACTACAGAAGTGTAAGCCTACGTTTGTTTCCACTTCCCTGAAGTGCAAAACACACTATTCATTGCTGTGACCGAAAATATCCAAATTGGTGTACCCCTGACAATAAACGAATCTTCTAACACCACTACTACATTGGTCAAAAAATTTCAATACACTGGTGACAGTTTAGTGAGGAATAATGTTCAGCGATGAAGCAGTTAATAATTTAATGAGGACTTATGAGACAGAGATGGCAAGAGAACCTTTTTCTACACTATGTACAAAAAAGGAAATTATTTCACCTTGCTACTACCACCCAGTATACCAATGATTCACTTACTTGTAGAAATTATACACAGTAACAGAAAGTCTATTTCTTCCAGTAATGAGGGTGGTATAAAATACATATTTAAAAAGTGTAAGTTAATATCTTGTCATCCAAGCACACTACAAAATCACATTACACAGACAGCCAATAAAAATATAAAAAAATGGGAAAATTAAAATGTTTGGAGACAAACTCCACAAAATTAAAATTATACTCACATAAAAGAATACAATAAGTGTGTGCCAAAATTCAGTTCAAAATTTGTCACACCATCCTCTAAAATTCCGAAAATTAAAACACACATAACCACAATTTTTGTGTTGTTTTTACATACATACATACATATGTATGTACATACACATTTTATTTAGGTGTGCAATTTGTCTCGTGTCCTGACTGAATACCATAGATCATGTGTGTCTGAGAACAAAGCACAGATCATTTGGGCCTATGGGAGGAAAATAAGAGAATAATAATGAAAACATGTAAAAAGCTGCATCAAAATTTTCTCTTCACCAAGTAATATTCAGGTCTTTCAGTCTGAGGACATGCGATTCACTGGAGAGAGGCAGCACATAAATGAACACAGCATTTTAGTAGGAACACCTGAGGGAAAGGACCACTACAAACTAAGGCATATAGCATGACAATATTTAAATGCAGTTTGTAAAGTCAGTTTTGATTTATAAACTTAAAAGCTAGCTTCTCCTACCACCCTCTCTGATTTCTATGCAAAATCTTAATCTCTTTCACTATAAGAGATGTCTACTCTACCGATCTGTAGTAACACAAATGTGATGATCTCACAAACTTACAAACATCTCTGCTATCACTAGCACATCACTTCTATATTTTATTTACATTTGCAACTCTACTATAGCAGGAAAAAATTTCAGTTTATTACTATGTCATTTTACTCTGGTTCCACTTTACTTTGCAACCAAAGAAGACGACATGTTCATACTGTCAACACAGAGACCAATTATCTTTTTAATTGAGCTACATGCCACATGCACTATTCACTTATGATGGTTCACAACTATTGAAACAGACAGGGCATGGAAGAAGTGGTCACAACATGACCTATCAAAGGCAATGTCCAGGCCTTTTGCTGTTGATAATGAGGAACATCACAAAAATCCTCAGTCAGGACAGCCTTTTCTGGGCTAAATACTAACCCAGAACTCCCAAATATGAAGGAGTGCCAGCCACTTCATCATGAGGTTCAGGCTTATTTCACTTCAATAGTAGCTCTCACTATTAACAAAAACTCTTCTTCCTGCATTCTTTGAAGTTTACAGTCACCGAAAAGAGCAAAGACCTGCTTACTAGATATATGTGACAAGTTGTTTACATATGCATCCTCAGCTTCAGTTATAGCAGTGTTTGCCAATTGGCAGAAGATAACCCTAATCCTAGCAGACGAAGCTCAGACAAACCTGAAAAATCAACTGACTTCAACACTTCATGTAAGACTAACTTAACAACAGTGTCCCACCCATATGTATGAATTAGAAGTCACCTGAAGTGAATGATCATTCAGAACTGATTCACAACACTATCTTCCAAGACAGAATTGAGGCACCTAAAGCAAAGTGAAAACATCACTTCAAAAAACAAAATGATGTACATCAGCATCAAAAGTATTACAGAAGCACGCATTTTTCTTATGCCTATGATGTCAATGATAACACCTATACCCACTGCGTTAATAGTTTAATTCTTTTATACACTTTTCACTTACAATACAACTAAAAGGGATATAATGATCTAAGGATAACGCAAATGTAGCACAGGTTTCTGCATGTGCCATCCTCTATTTTTCCTTATATTCGACAAAATTTACTTTGTGTGTGTCAAGAATAAAAACTCCCCACTATGGTTATGGTTCCATGGTCCCATGTTAAGCTGCAGGTCCCCCCTCTACCAGTACCATTAACCTGAACTCTCAATCTGTCATTTGCAGCAAACATGTAATTCTCACTCAATGGGGCTCCAATAAAACTGCACAATTCTACCATCATCACAGCCAGTCACTCAAATACCAGGGTGGTAACAGACTATGCCTGGAGTCAAAAGTCATAACATAACAATGTCACCATCAAGTAAACTGATACCACAAGCTACCAGAAATGACAATATTGGCAGCACTTAACCTAAAAAAAATGGTGATTCTAATTTATCCAGAATGTTGGAAAATCATAACAACACAAGGCACCGCCTACAACCAAAATATGATTATTATTAAAAGTGAGGGCCTTTACTGTTCTGTATCTCCACATTCAAGTCACACAGTGTTTCTCAAAAAAACAAATGCTCACATGACATGAAATATTTCTCTCTCTAATGCCTGTAATTCTCCAACATTTTATTTTTTAGTTGGCACTAAGTAACCACAAAAATTCATTTATGTTGTAAATTACACAAAGACATTACCATCATGCAAAAACAAAATAACAAAAAGTCACTACTTCTATAAAAATTCCAGCTCTTTAGATTACATACAGTCTGTCTTATACAGAAGGGCAAAAACCATGTACTCACATACAGTTTTACTGTTTGTCAACAAAAAGTCACCTTATGATTGAAAGTACACTTACACATGTAAACACTGCAACAACATTTGTCAGCCTTTGTGCTCATTATCGGTATTAATATGTAATGTGTTCCACTCTTGAGGCAATGAAAAAGCCTCTAATTCCAAACAGTCTGACAACACCAAGGCAGAAAGCTACTGATAATGATCCAATATTTAACTTATATATGTCTTCCTAAGATTAATAGCACTGTTACATGACTGTGTGGTATATCAATAGCACTCCTAGCAATTTAACAACATGATATTGTTCTGTTATCTCTCTCTCTTTCTTCCTAATTCCCTCCCCTGTCTGATCTCCAAGAAGAAGAAATTAATAATTTATAAGCATCTAGACCTCTTGGGTGGCAGTAAATATTGTGCAGTGTTTTTACTGCTTGTAATGTTTTGTAAATGTTTCACCTTATTCATTAATTGAATTTTCATCATAACCCACATTAAAATTGTTTTTGTAAGCCAGTATTCTATCATCAACATCACCATCAGCTGGCCTTTTATAGTTTCATGCTACATCTTTCATGACCTTAACATACTTGAAAGCAAGATGGTGGATATTTATACATCTATTTTTAACAACCTATAAGAAAAGACATTCTGTCACTATTCATCTCCATGTGGCAAGTCATTCTTACAGTTCAAGACATATGCCAGGTGGTACCCATGGCTAAAAGCAATCCACCATTACAAAGCAGTCAAGAAATACCACATCTAAGAACAGGAACTATAATAGTTTCCAGTCGAAGTAATAGTGGTCTTGTAAAGTGCTAATATTGTAATCTACCAGTTATATGAGAAGCCAACAGCAACAGACATGACAAATGTAAAGCATGATTTTTGTCTTGTGTCATCTCTTATCATTACATCATCATCACTGGTGTTACTGGTATGAATCCTACACATCATGAATTGATGAATATGGTAATACACTTTGACTGCAACAAATTATTTCAGTATTCAATTCTAAACAACCATAGAAAGAAAAAATGCAACAATGGAAGACACAATGACAGATATGGCTTGAGCTATCTCTAAACCTCCAGCACAGGAGCGAATAACTTTACAAATATAACAAACTCTCTCAAATAAAAAAATGCATGTGGGCACAATGAAATATCCACAAAATTACTAAATAAGCTGCACACAGTAAATTAGTGATCTGTAAAGTTGTCTATGTAATCAATCAAAGGCAGTGGGTGCTATTCGAGAAATCATTCAATATTCAAATGTAAAACCTCCATACAAAAAAGATAAAAAAAATCCTGCATTTCTAATTTTGAACCAGTTTCATTATCCACAGCAATCCTGAAAATATTTGTGGTAAGAGAGTAATTTCTTAAACTCATCACTCTTGCAGATGAATTTGGACTTAGAAAAAATCTCTCAGTGGAAAAAGCCCTGTTTCGTTGTAGCAGTATCATCTTATAACCTCTCAACAGCAAAAGCCACATTGGAAGAATATCCTGCAATCTTGCTAAAGCACCTACTATGTAAATCATAAACTGTTACTATTAAAACAAAATTTTTACAGAATTCAAGTTACAACTTGACAGTGGTTTAATTCACACCTCAATGACACAGCATAAAAAGCATTAATGAAATCACCATATTCAAATCACGCATACAAAATGCAGAATAATAAATGACAAAGTCCCTCAAGGTTCAATACTTTGTCCTCTGTTTTTCTCATACATACCAATGATCTGCCCCAAACCATCAATTCCCTATCTAAACCCATACTCTCTGCTTACAAACTACAGTACTATTATCATTTCATAACCAGAAACTGTCCACCTTCAGAATTGCCTGAATAATGTCATCAGTAGCTGGAACAACTTCTTTATAGCCAATAAACATATATTACATGTTGACAAGACATATATCATGAAATTTTGTTCAGCAACACACACGCTGATCTGAATAAGGGCTACATTAATGGATCATCTAAGAAGCAGGAACAACACAATTTCTTGGCCTTTTAACTAACAACAAATTCAACTGAAAAACACATGGTGAATCAGATTATCCCTAAACTGAGTTCAGCATGCCCTGCTATGACAGTAACATCACTCATAAAAAACAGAAAAGCTTAAATTACTTTATTTCACTTGTTCTGAGCCCATCAAGTTATACATATTGAATAGTATTCTGAGGAAATGCATCATACACCAAAAGAGTGTTTTGTATCCAAATGGCAGGTGCTAATTGGGCAAACACATATTTATGAAGTTTAATATTTCTCCATTGGCAAGCAATTATTTCTCTCTACATTATCAACTGATATGAGCGCATGATATAGGTATGACTTTCAACCTGCTCAACCACCACCTCAGTCAATACCAAGCAGCAGTTTACAGTACTGGAATCAAGTTATTCAATATCTTCCAGCTTTTAGGCTACAACATTAAATGACTTCAGACACCACAGTTTCTGCTATATCACTCCTACCCACACACAATTTGCCTCAATTGGGAAATCAATTATTACAAAAACACACATTGCGTAAGCACTGTGAACAATCCAGGATTCAATTCCCAGTTAGGGGCAAGATGCTTCTATCTACTCAAAACTTTCCAAACCAGCTCTGGGGCCCACTCAGCCTCCTACTGAATGGGTACCAAGGTTCTTTCCATCACCACATAATCCCATCTTGAGTTTAGTCAAATATGGTTTTCAAAGATCCATTCTTTATGGTATCCTTCCATCTAGAATTTCCAAGTGACATTTTCCATCCAAAATGTTGATGCATTTCTTGTTTACGAACGTACAAAAACCTCACATGGCTAAAAGCATTCAGCAGTAGCCCTGATATGTTTGTTTGTACCTATGTATCTCTGTAATGCAGCACAAACAGTCCAAAACCAATCCTGATCCTCACCCATGGTTGCTGTCAGCATCTAATGTTTTGTACCACCAATCCTATGTTCCTCCAACCATCTCCATAAAATTTGTATAGCTGTATTACACATCAGACCCAACACATTTTAACTCACATTGCAAAGTCATTCAAACAAACTGCTATCATTATTGAATTCAATTAATTATGAATGCTTATAAACCCTAATCCAATTTACACCATACAAATACTGCCTGTTAAAAAGCCTACAAACAATCTGGGTATGATACTGCTCTAATGTCAGTCTTACTGGCATAAATCCAACAATTGTCATACTTTGGCAGAGAAGTCTGTGCAAAAAATCAGGAAAAGTAAACAAACTGAACCCAACAGGTACTGGTAATGTGGTAGACAATGCATTTTTTTTTTACAAAATTTGGTCACCTACATACTACAATTCACTGCTTTATATAGGATCAAAAGGTTTATTACCACATTGACAATCTAATCTTATCCTTTGACAGTTAAATTCAGTCACACCATCACACCTCATTTCCCCCACAGTTCAGTTCAATATTGTCATCCTATCTATACATACACATATGACACAATAACACTAAGAAGTATCTATTTTTCCTCTCCTATGATCCATTAAAAGGCCATAATGGCAGGATTAAATTCATAATAAATTAACAGTGCAGCATCAATGGAAGTGTGAAAGACAGAGTTTCATTTTTTATGAGATACAGTTACAGTGGTGACAGATTATATAACTACATGACTATGGCAATTTACCAACAAAATGCCACGTTATTCTGTATGACCTATGTTTAACAATCTGACATACGGAATACTTGCACAAAACATCATTCAATATGTCATAAATAACAGATTAAGGCAAAGTTGCATGCGTCAGTTGCAAATGCATAGACTGCGATGGAAATGACAGATTCCTCATTGTTTACTGAAGAACAAATACATAATGCAAAGTCTCACATGCCACATTTCCTTATTATGATCAACAGAATTAGTTCTCAAAACTTGTCCCCATTTCCTTTCTCTGCTGAATATCTGGCAAATTTTTCTATACCTCCCACTCATAAAATTTAAAACATCTTAAAACCCAGTGATCAACTGGTCTCAACACATTACACTTGTCAACTTTAATTACTATGGAATACAAAACATTTCACCATTTAAACAGCATTCCATCTAGTCAGTCCATTACAATAAAAAACACCATCTTTTAGAAAGAGGTATTTGAAATGAAGCCTTATGAATTTATAAATTCAAATGAATAAAGATTCTAATTATGGTCTGGGATGTAAAGCCATGCAGTTTGCAAATACCACTAAAGTACATAGTGGCACATCGTTGAAGGCCATAATCTTATAAATCACTGCTATAAAAAATTTAAATAAAAAAAAAGTTAATGTACATTGCCATCATCTGGGTTTTCATGCTGGTGTAACCTGGTAAGAGGTTGCCAACCTTTCAGTTACCTGCTGCCACCATCTATCTTGACAATGGAATAACAGCTTCATCTGACACATCAGTCATCACTTATCAAACTAAAAACTGTTATAATCTAGAAGATGACTATTTATATCTTCACCTTCATGACATGCTCAGATCTCATACCAAAGTTCACTGTCTATACAGGTGTGCCTTGTGTAATTGCAATGTCAAAACATATGTTTTGCCCATGTATTAACGAAAGCGGGCAACTTTGGCTGTGTATACAAATTTATCTTCTTCATTAACAATTAATTAATGCCAGTCACGTCAGTGAAACCAAATTGCACTTCAAAAATCAGTGCCGGATATTTGGGCCCTTGACGTTTCTTGCTGTTCGGTTTTTGTATGCCAAAGGCCTGGCTTTCCGTTGTTTTCGAACATGTACAAACAAAATAAAATACCTAAATCCAAATAAATGACAGTAAATCGGGCCACTCCAAACAATGGCCTGCCTTACCTCCAGATCCTCGTACGTGCGGAAAGCTAAAATGGCAAATCCATCAATGATATCTTCTTCGAACGGCGGTTCTTTCGATTTTTTCCTTCTATTAGGGGGTCTCTGTGGTTTTTCACGCGCTGGAGATTCGTCTTCTGCACTATCCCCATCCTTCGCTTTGCTTTCTCTCTGAGCTTGCATGCGCTGCGCCCGTTCACGTCGACGATTTCTTTGATTTCGCTGCTTCACTTCGTTTTCCATCGCCCTACCTCATCATGTATACCACATATGAAAAAAATTCTCACTTCACTGTAATCCTTAAAACCTCCAGATTGATCCAAATGTATCACATATCACAAACTTCATAAATACCACAAACTATTCGCCAAAATTCCAGGACTTACACCTGGAGAAAAACACTTTGATTGTTTCGAATGGCGGAATATACACGGTTGCCGCATCGCCTCCTAAAATGGCCGCGTATCCATCCGCCGGCCGCAACCTAGTCTTTACATTCTTCTCACAACATATTTAGCACATCTCACACTTCATTACCTTCACTCGAAAATGTACGAAAGTTCGAAGAATAAAACCACACAATTTACCACATTACTGCTCAGTTTTCAACACTAGTCAATACAATACTACTGACCGATGTCATAGTATGAAAACGAACAAGGCTGTGGCAGCAGTCCTAACAGTACCGCCAACGGACAAAATCAAAATACACCATTACAAAACATTTAACTTAACAATGCGTAATTACTCTTTTCATTAACTTTAGTCCTATTTCAAGATTATAGAACTAAGGCTTAAAAAATCAGAATTCTAAATTATTCCTAAAAATCGCCATCTGTCTAAATGAATAAATAGAGTGAAGGCTGCCATGATTCCATTGTGCGTAAGAAGCGCAAACATTGAGTGATACAAATAAAGAAATACAGGCACAAAAATAAAAAGTGTGTCAAATTAAATATAGACACAGTAACATGCCTTCAAAGAAGGTATGGCTATATTTCAGTAAGGTGGGAGGGTGTCCAGACTGTATGGCTTAACGGGTTAAAAGCCACACCACACTGAAATGTTTGAACGGCATTAAAAACGCGTGAGACGTCGGAACTGGTTTGACTAGGGGGAGGGACCGAACACACGGCGATTGCCCCCCACCCTTCGAATCTAAATATTTCTTATGATCCTGTGAAAATAAAACGTGCCTATGCAGTTAACAAAAAATTATAATTAGTCATGTGGTTTGCAGAAAGCAGACGTCTGATGGGTACACGTGGCTCGTTTCCAGGACATCCCTGGTTCAAATCTCCACCGGAATAATTGACGACTGTATCCTTAGCAGTTATCCTCAGCCACTCCAGGAAAATGGCTAGATGGTATTTCAAATTGGAACTTGACCGCTTTCTTAAACATCCTTTCTGTGCTTTATGCGCTAACCATTTCCTCATTCGACGATATATGGTCTCAGTATCAATAGCATTCATTCATAAACTGTTATCATTGTGTCAATAAATAAATTCAAGTGGTTTGTATGTACGCCTTACTTTCGAAATTAAATATGGATCTTGTGTTGTTGGTCAGGTATCAAAATGAAATATCTGTATATATTTTCAGAGCTAACACGACCCTATGACACTATGCGTTCATTTGTCATCTACAACATGTTTCGGCTGTTATATATTTTAATGTAGTAACTGTAAAGGGAGGCCTACACCTCGGTATTGATTTCCATGTATGTTGTTGTAAAATCCACCTGATGATGACCAAAATGACCGAAACATGTAGCAGACTGCAAATGAATGCATAGTATTCTACGCGCTGTGTTTGCTCTGAAAGTAAATACAGACACTGGTTATCAAACACAACGGGATGACTATACCCAAAAAAAATCAGAATAAAAGTTTGATATCACCTTTACTTACAACCAGCAAGGGTGGAATATTACTAGGGACTTTTAGACTGCATAACATACAAAATCAGAAACTCGCATTACTTAACTCTTGCAGACTAATTGACAAGTGGACAGAAAATAATTTATTCAGTCCAGGAACAGCCAATCTTTAAAGTGGTAAAAGTGAGAAGAAGTAGCTCAAAATATAGGCATTCCTCTCAAACAGGCGCATTTTGGGGTACCGTAGGATGAGTTAACATATTCTAATTATAAAAACTTCTTTCATATGAACAAATTCGTTATGCTGAACTTCGTCCAAGTCGGAAAATTAATTTGGAAGCTTTGGATAGAAAGTCATTTAAGCCTCTAAGTAAATTATGGCTTTAATTGTGCTCATTTTTAAGAAAGTCACAATCATTACTTTTTCGGGGACGCCTTCTTTGCGGTGTTATACGAAAATGTGACAAATGTAGAAAATATGGGCGACATTTCGTCTATGTCCCTAAGTAAATATGGCTTTCACTATATTGAATGATTACTCAGTAATATTATATGCATATCTTCTGCACTGAACGGATCCAAATAATTTTAAAGTTTGCCATCCTGAAGTGTTTAACACAATACAAATATACAACGAAGTATCAGTCAAACACAAAAAAAAAAACTTTATTATGTTTATTATTTTATTAGAGCAACATGTTTCGATTCTTATAGAATCATCTTCAGGCCCTTCTAAGAAACAGGTCCTTAGTTAGAAATGTTTAAAATGCGCTGTGGGATCCCAAACGCTTACATTCTTGATATAACTATGTCTAAAATGCATGTGTTGTTATGTTCTTACTACACAATCAGGATACTTATTTCTAAAAATTTAACCGCTACATATGAAGACGGTTACACGTATGTATTTGAGATGTGTTGTTATAAAACTTTGGATATTGTTGTATATATTGTTGCTAATTGCAAAATATGTATATAAGCGTTAAAACGTTAAAAACATTAAAACGTACGCAGTAATGTTGCGTTTGGTAAGTGATATCTTGGTAAGTGATGTCTTGGTAAGTGATATCTTCCTTATGTATAATAAGAACATAAGGACACATGCATTTTGTACATAGTTATATCAAGAATGTAAGCGTTTGGGATCCCACAGCGATTTTAAACATTGCTAAGTAAGGATCTGTTTCTTAGAAGGGCCTGAAGATGATTCTATAAGAATCGAAACATGTTGTCCTAATACAATAATAAACATAATAAGGTTTTTTTGTGTTTGACTGATACATCATTTTATATTTATATATGATCCAACTAAGGACGAAAATGCTAGTAGGACAACATTTCATTTACCACAGGCTTCCGCTGCATCGATTTTTATGAAACTTGCACTAGTTGAACAATATTCTACTGGGAAACACTCTGTACCGCTTTCAAGCCCAAGGGTAAATAAATATGGGATTTACATGTAGAAGTTCCTTTAAGACCTTAAGTTATATAATCGTTAATCTTTTTCCCGGAACATATGCTAGCTCAACAATTTTTATAGAGAATTTCAAACCACAATTCATTAAAATCTGACAAACGATTCAGTTACTGATGCTAGACCACAAACAGATGGATGGTTGGAGAGAAGTTCGGACTTGCTCTTTATATAAGGCTTTCTTTTGGTTTTGCAAAAAAGTCTGAAAGCCCATATAAATGTAGATGTTCACAACGCAGCCAAGCCGCTATTGTTTGCGGCAAGCCGTTGACAGCCAACATGGGTTGTCCCTCCACAGTGCATTGCTGGCACCAATGTCTAGGAAACCTAGGAAACTGCCTATATCAATGTCTGAATTCTAAACAGGGAACGGAAAGACGTACATATTCAACACTGTAATCAGATGTCTTCGGAACTTGCCCCCCCCCCCCCCCCCCCCCCCACCCCAAAACTACTTTTAATTTATTTTTTTTATATTATAAATAAAAAAAAAAAAAAAAAAAAAATCAAAAAAAAAA
>Ga0123357_10006174_pt1 | contig 14531 bp, 8 predicted proteins | sample TergutEmb28metaG_FD_89873 | JGI IMG/M metagenome (GOLD analysis project Ga0123357, IMG submission 89873) | Embiratermes neotenicus P4 segment gut microbial communities from Petit-Saut dam, French Guiana - Emb289 P4 | ecosystem: Host-associated > Arthropoda: Insects > Digestive system > Gut ...
CACTGATTTAGGGCTCAGGATGTAAACAGGACACTGATTTAGGGCTCAGGCTGTAAACAGGACACTGATTTAGGGCTCAGGATTTAAACAGGACACTGATTTAGGGCTCAGGCTGCAAACAGGACACTGATTTAGGGCTCAGGCTGCAAACAGGACACTGATTTAGGGCTCAGGATGTAAACAGGACACTGATTTAGGGCTCAGGCTGTAAACAGGACACTGAGTTAGGGCTCAGGATGTAAACAGGACACTGATTTAGGGCTCAGGATGTAAACAGGACACTGATTTAGGGCTCAGGCTGCAAACAGGACACTGCTATAGGGCTCAGGCTGTAAACAGGACACTGCTTTAGGACTCAGGCTGTAAACAGGACACTAAATTAGGACTCCTTAAATATTTGTTTTTGCATAAAGTATATTTTGAAACGTGATTCGTTTGCGAAATTTCCTTTCGTAAATGAAAAAGTTCAAACAATTCAGTCTATAAAGCGTGGCTTTTCAGGGTTTCATTGACTTTCAATGATACAGGGCTGTGATCGGTCCCTGTATGTATCTAGACGGTGGCAGGGTGCATCCCTCAGTGAGCCAGGGGGAGCTGCTTCCGGAGCTGTGAGCTGGTGACTCATACCGCTGCTTGCACTGCCATAAAGAACGTCTTGCTAATTCGTAAGGAACGAGGAGTTCTTTACATCTAGACGTTTTCAGGTTAGCACAGTGACGCTGGAAAAATGATTCGTGATTTCTCGGGTATTACACTAAACGTTTGTCAGAGTTTCATGAATTTCTTTGCACGAGTTATGTAAAGAGTTGCCTAACGAACTGATTGACAGTTTTACTTTCCTTATGAACGTAAGGTTACTCCCGCTGAGGAACTGTGTTGTGCAGCCAAACTTTACTTAACGGCGTAGATGATAGTTTGCCTTAAATCCTACGTTTTTATTCCAATTTGTACAAAATTCGTCACTAGAGATGTCCAGAATAATGTACTGATTCTTTGCGACTGTCATGAAAGTGAGCGTCTGAAGACCGTACGACGTCATAGGGCACTTCGTTTTCAGTCCTGTTAGAACTAACTGGGGGACCAAAATGTGCCATAAACTTGAAATCCCTTGTTACTTGTATATTCGAATTTCCTTGACCCATGTGAAATGCAGGCCAAATGTCGAGAGAACATCAGAAACTTACACGGAGAGCCACTTTCATAAGTTTTCTCTCCGCAGGCGAACTGGGTACTATCGACGTGAAGATGTGTTCCGTATATCTCTTGATATAGTAGGGGTGGCGGTGGAGCGGTGGCAGCAGTAATATCCACAGATTCCCTCGCAGCACACTGCAGTGCTTCACTTCTCAAGCCCCCCCATTTACCTAATCGATTCTGTAAAACTGTAGATCGCTCACTGCAAGTAGGGACTGTAAATTTCCTTACATTTTACGATCCATTGGGATTTCATAACCTTCTCCCCCTCCTAAAGAAAACTTTTTTGAAATGTGGAGGTGGAAGTTGTAACAGTATGAGAACAGCATGCGGCAAAGCATGGCATAAATATAAGCTATGAATGATATTGTTTTTCATATTTCCCCTTTGTTTGTTTGTCCGTTTTTTAACTAATAAAGCCCACAGATGTACTATTTAGAAGGTCAGTGCTATTTGGGGTATTTCACGTATGAAATTGGAGTAAAGTTATGACGTCACAGATGGATATGACCCAACATGTCACTTGAGATAAAATGAACAGCACTAGATGGTTCACCTCCTCACGCCCTGAACCCTGGCAATAGAGATTTTAAATACACGAAACTCAAATTGCGCGCAAAGTTGCGTCTTTAGTGATCTGATTATCAGAGAAAAGTTCTGGTTTCATAAAATATTAAGATCATGGACTGAAGTTTGTCTCGGTTTTCAATAATATTCTTTTTTGTAGCAGACAAGATACGTCAGAGGACTTTTCAGTTAGCAGCGTGACCTTTAGGGTCAAAATTGAAACTGTAAAACGCAGTATCAGTGGTCGCATTGATTAATCTCGGCACGAAATTCGTTCCACGGTGTGCACTTGAGCAAGTGGGTGACTGGAATCTGCCTGCAAACAACTGAGCATGGCTGTCTACCGACATCAGGCTATTTACTTTGTAATAACCCTCATGAGTGACCCTGCTGTGCTGCGATATTGGGTGCCTTGCTTTCGGTCTGGCCCTACTCAGCTACCTTCTATGGTTATACTAGCCCGTCACGTCGACCCAAATGAACCTCACTTGGCGTCCCTTTGCACTTCTTCGTCCTCCTCCTCTCTCAGCCACCATCTTCCTACTTCTACTCACTTCTCTCTACCGAAATACATGTAAATATTAATGAGGTTTCCCCAAGTCATTAGCTCGGAAAATGGAGTCCGGTCCAAGGGAATGTAGGTAGAGAGAGAGAGCTAGCTGAGTGAAAGGCCTGCAGACTTGAGGGACACAGTGCCGGTTCGGGGCACACAAGAATGTGCGTGCCTTCCATATTGCGTCAAGTCGTCACACGCACTTTAGTGCGTGTGCTGGTGCCAAATCTGCGTCACATTCTTGTCGTCTTATTGCAATTTCATACCCCCTTGTCTAGTCGAGATTTTGTCGACTCTGTTTTCACTTAGTTTAGTACTTCTAACACACAGTTCTGTTGGCTGACACTCACAGTACACTCGCAGTACACTCACACACTTGTGTATATTCGTGTGCTTTACAATTGAAGGCATTAAATTCCTAATTCTTAATTTCCACAAATCCACAAATAATATAATTTTTAACTGACCTCTCCGTCCATTAAAATCGGCCACACCCACTGACAAAATACAGAAGCCAAGAGAGGCTGCCAGAAGTTTTAATCCCTGACCCAGCACGCGGAATTGACCAGTCAGTTCTGTTCTGTCAAAATGTCATACGGTTTACGGTACATGTGTATGGGAAGTGTCATTTAGAGCCTTAAGAAAAGTGAGGCCTTCCCTGCGCAGACTTAGACGAAAATCAGCAGAATTATGCGCAGATCTCTTTCACTGAAATTTGCGCAGATCGGTCAAAAGATGTGGGCATTAGACACAGATGTCTATCCTCCCTTAGACAAAGTGTAGCCCGAAATCCGCTAGTCATTACCAGTTACAAACACGCAGTACAGTCTGATGGGCCAGTCCTCTGACGAATACTACCTACTGGGATGGAACGAGAAGAAAATACGGACAAATTAGGATTTACTGCCGTAAGTATAGTTGCGGCCTTTCACTGTACCGGTTGTCATGATACTGTCGCTGTTAGTGAACGGCATTTCGTGAAGATCCCATGTACATACTTTCACCCAGGTCTTTCCATATATCTGGAAAGTACGGCCACAGTTTATTTACGACCTTAAGCAAATCGTGACTGGTGTGAGCTGCTAGTCACGAAACGTACGGTTGATCGAAATTTTACACCGAATTTTATGAAAATCCCACGGACAGACAGACGGGCAAATGGACGTGGTTTTCAATATGAGACGTTCTTTTATTTATCAGGCGAAGAATGAGCAAGAAACGGACGTCTGTTTGCAGGTACGAGTGTTTCATTCCTTCCGGTGATCGCAGTTCCAAATACACGTACGCACGCTCTTACAGCTGATCATAACTCTTGATCAGACATCGAAGTTCATATTTTCTTCATTTCCTGGCCTTGGTGAGAGTAAATACAGCGGAGACTGCTTGCTGTTTTGGACATTACTTTACTCGGTAAAACGCCAGTGAATTTTCTCGATTCATCGTTACCGTCGTGAATTTCTTCATCTGCACCGTTACTATGTTTCAGACGGCGAGACCGATATTAGCGAACTAAATAGACCTTGGAAAGAAGTGCAGCGGCCGTACTTTGAGCCTGTATCAGGGACTGAAAAATGGCCACCAAGGCTTGGTAAAGTAACATGTCTCAGAACCAAAAACGGACCAGAGCATTGTATAGTTGAGCGGTGACATTCTGTCTCAAGCTATTGTTACAGTAACTGCGACAAGGCGTCGCCACCGTCACTATTTTTCTGATTCTTATCCATAAAATCTAATCTTCTGATCACTCACATCTGTGTATTGGCGAAGCTGAGACCGTGTGGACTATTGCCGCCATTACTTCGTGCCATATCCCTCTCAGACACAAGGAGTGAAGTGTATTTACTGTCCGAAGTTACGCAACGGGGCATGACGTCCTGCAGTCAAGAATGTAATGTGTACTGTGATGATGCCACGTGCCTTAGACAGTGCGCTTCAGAGCCACTTAAACTTCGTCAGTTTATCAGCCAGGGTTCTATTAAACCTTTAAGCCCAGTGGTCACTATATGTACCACTAGATTTAACATTCGGCAATTCTACGTTCTGCCCACACAGTGTATGTATGTGTTTTGTGTCGATCTGAGAACAAAAAGCGATTATTTCCCTATACAGCGTGAACTGGCTGGTTTTTATAACCGAGACGTAGTGTGTTTACTGCGCGGTACGGACTGGAATTTTAAGGATAATTTAGGGTAAACTTAGTCCTTAATCAGGCCTTGCCATGTCTCAGGCGGCCTGTTAGCGAGGTGGCCCGGCCAATCCCGTACCAGTCTATGTGAGATTTGTGGTGCGGAAAGTGGCATCGAGGCAGGGTTCTCTCCCAGTACGTGGTTTTCCCTTGTCGGAATCATTCCACCAATGATCCACACTCTTCTTCATCTACACGCTGATCTTACCAGAAGGAACCAGACAGGCAGAGCACGTTGAAACGTACCGTTGAGGCGCGTTCGTGCAACAATTTTTGCTGTCAAAAAAAAAAAAAACAACACACAATAAGTATTACATATTCTGTGTGTGTGTCCGCAGCCTTAGTTGTGCAGCATGCATGCCGTGTTATATTGTCATGTGTGTCCTGTCTGCGTCTACCATATTTTTCTACTTTATGTCATAAACGGTACGATTATCGTCAATAAATTATTGGTTATGAAATGTGTGTTTTGATTTTCGTTATAACTTTTTGTCTGAAACATTTCTCATTCGAATTAATCGAGATATCATAAATGTACGTAGGTTTTCACGTAAAGTACTCGGTATTGCATTTTAATGAAACTTGAGTTTTCTGGACAGATTTTTTAAAAATATTTAAATACCAAATTTCAAGAATATCCGACCAGTGGAGCCGGTCGGCTGGTGACAGACAGACGTGACGGACCTAAAATTAACTTTTCGCTTTTTTACGAACGTGTCTAGAAACGGGTGAGGCCTGGGAATTTTCAAAAAGGCAGTGATTATTCGGAAATTGAGGAGCAGTGGATAGAAGTGCTTTCACTTGTTCCACTCTGTACTGGTAAATGAAAGAAACTTCTCGTTGCTTTATGAAGCCACAGAACGCCACCGAGAAGCCGGACGGAGCTCTCATCTCCAGAATGTCGACATGTTCGAATCGCAGTCCGTTCTTCGGGCTACCATCAGGCAGTCCAGGCAAATTTCGTAGTAGTTCCATGGATCAGGCCACCTTGCCTCCTTCTGAACCCTTACAGCCACCCTACGAACTGAGGCACGGGAAACGTCCTATACTGAAGGCAGATAACCTTGAACACGTATTGAAAAATGATCTGTGTTTCAGTTATATGTTTTCCATGTAATCCGTGCATTAGAATGTTACTACTGTAATTCCATTAAAACGTATTGCCTGCCAGTTTTATATCATAATTATTATTTCGTATTGTTTTGTCCTTCACATTTCGACCTTTCTTTACTATCCCCGTTGATGTGCTCACTATTATTGTATACATATTTCTGTTGTATTAAGTTTTTCCTGATGATTGTCCAGAAGGACCAAAAACTTATGGGAAGGAATAATTTATATTAGTAATAGACAAATTTAATTACAAGTGTAATTACGTAAGGCAGTTGACTGTCCAAATTATTTGCCCTAACTGCCGGTGGTCAACCCGACAGGTTGGACGCTGCTCAGGACTGTTTTGAAGTGCTCGATATATTGTCCGGTTCCTTGCCAGTACATAATTTCCAGAGTAAACAGTTCTATATAATTACATTAGACGGAAATGGAGACGACTTTGCTACTGTTGACTGCAGCAGAAGGTGGATGGCTGGAAAATGACGGACTGAACGACATGAGCATACAGGATGGAATGAAGTTGCACGAGTCCAACTGGAAATTTTCTGGGTTGGGCGAGGGCTTTGAGAGCTGTCTGGATCTCTTCATTTTGCACAAGTAGCCGCCCATATACGAGATTCAGAGACGCTTCTCACGAAATCTTGCGGAACTTTGGGATTAGAAATGGCTGTAAAGCGTGGGTAAGGTTTTCGTGTTAGTAGAACGAAATGTAGGGTTAGAAAGGGCAGGAGAGAGTAAGACGGAGGGTTGGATGAAGGGAGGCACTGTTGTTAATTGATCTCCCAGCCACAGACTTAATGCTTATACGTGGTGGTGCAGAGGACCTCGTGCGCTGTGATATTGGTGATACGCCGTGCCAGCCTGCCGAGGCCGGGCAGGCGGGAAGTGGAATGGGAGGAAGTCAAACTGAAACCAGCGACTCTTACAAACTTTACCTACAGATTTGCATTATTCTGCGCATTGCCCTTGTCCAAGCAGATCAGGTGTGACGTTTCAGTTATTGAAGTTCCTCAGGTTTTCTCATCGGCGTGGCTGAGGATTCAGTTCTTCTCCGATGTCACGCTGCCTTTCGAAGTAGCGTTGTGCCCTTGCCTGCAGACGTGCCATTGGCCAGTGACGCACCAGCCTATCCTAGAAGTACCTAATCCTCTGGTAAATTATTGCGTGTTTATTTTACAGTTGTTTAAGTCTGACTGTACTGATAAAGCTGTGTTGTGGGCGGTACAGTCAGTGCTACGCCATTTAAATATTCTGATCTTACAGTCTCAGGAACTGTACTTTACATCTTTTAACCTTATCTACATAGCATATCTGCCTGTACGTGTATAATTGCTTGTATGTGTGTGTGAGTGTGTGTGTGTGAGTGCATGAGGCACACCCTGGTTGTGATGGTTCTCTATGAGGTACGCGCTAAGGCCGAATAAACGTCTCTTTATAATTTGGACAGACGTTTCACCTTGAGGTACGACTTGAGGCTGAAGAAACAGTTGAGTATCGAACGTGTAATACGTTGCAAGGTAGCCAGAAAACGGCGCTTCGATAATTGAGATAAATGCTTGGTTTCCTCTGAGAATAAAGATACCGCCAGAACAAACTACCGTGGAGTTGCGCGTGAATATTGTAGCATTGCTCCTATGGCTCTTTCAGTGGCTAATTGTCTAGAGAGGCCCTGGTTAGTGCCTGAACATAATGTTTAACCGGCCATACGACAACTCCGTTTGTCCTAGACCATGGGCCTCTAACCTTGGTGTGGCAAAACGGCACACACCTTGTTGTGGGCAGGTTCGCGGTCCGCACGCCGAAAACTAGCAGTGAGTTGGTATGCATAACTGTCTGAATTATTGTGTAATTTTTACAGTGTATACCCAGTGTACAAATATGACCACGGGCCGCAGAGTACAACATGATGGGCCCAAGGTGTATGAAAAAGTGGTTCCAGGTGGGTGGTAGGTGGATAGGCGACAGGTACAAGGGTGATGAATGTGTGGATAGAGAGAGTGTTGTGGTTTGTGTTTACAAATGGCATGAAAATTAATACAGAAAGAGCAGTTCAGTAATATGCAGCAAAATATATAAATTAATATGTAAAACTTTGTGTACATACTTATTCGTTTGTATCAAAAATTGTCTAGAAATGCATACAAATTTATGTCAGTACACGAAGGAATTATGGTTACTGGGGCTTTTTAACGGGGGTAAAGCGGCCGGGGTGTGACGTTGACCAAGTACCCCATCTAGAATCGAGGGTGTTACAGCAGAACTATACATCTACCCTGTCTGTGTGTCTGTTTGCATGTTGCGGGAAGACCTTTACCTTTACACCACAGAACAAGAGCCATATAAATGTACTACGGTATGCTACGAACGTATGTTAATATTATCGTGTGTCTGACCGTATGTCATGCTGTGTCGTGCCGCCTGTTAGCAACAGCTGCCTGAAGAGTGCCCTCTGTCAAGTACCAATGTATACATGTTCCGTGACAATTTGAGTGACACAGGCTTTTACAGCTTGATCTGAATTCCGTTCATTTTTCAGTTTTAATTGAGATGTATTCAGTACAAAGGCTGTAATTTTGTGTGATAATAATTTAATCGTCCTTGAGTTTGTCGGAAATTATTCAAGTTTTAGTTTACCATAATTAAAAGTTACTTAAAATTACTTTCTTCACTTTAAGAAGTTTCACTGACCCTCCCTTTGTGTTGATACGGTTCACGGTCATTGTGATATTGCAGTTACTGTTACTAAATGCGTTTAAAATTCACAGAAGACTTCTCTCTAATTACAGATTACACTAACGAGAGGCGGTCCTCATTAAGCTGCTGCTGAAACCTAACCTAAACGTTGAACTTTTCAAGGACTTAGTTTAACCTTCGATTAGGATTTAAGACCCAGCTCATACCGCGCAGTTAACACACACCCTCTCGGTTTATAAAAACTAACCAGTTAATGTTGTATGGGGAAATAATCGCTGTTTGTGCTGAGATCCACACAAAACATAAATACGTTGTGTGGGCAGAATGTAGAATTGTGAATGTTAAACGTGGCGCAAGAAACCACTGACACTTTAAGCGGTTTAAAACCATTTGTACCACATCATTCTTTGCGAGTGATTTTATAATTGTTATGCCGAGTTATTGTTGCTGCATTAGATGCCAACGTGTCTTTGTAGGGACGCTGGTATCGCCATGTGTAAGTGTCCCTCCATGTGGGGTCTTGTTGATGTCATAGCCTAAAGACGCTGTATGTGTATATATATATATATATATAGATATATATATATATATATATATGTATTTGTGAAGACACAATAATGCACACAACATTCGGCACAATTCGCCTATTGCCGTTGTGGTAATCGTCCCCTAATAAATAAGCATTTCGTGAATTTCTTAATAGCAGTAGCGGATGTGGGACAAACACAATTAGACACGTGCATTAAATGACACATCGAGCTTCGATCGGAGTAACGTCTGTGATGAATGAGTGCAGGACATTTTATTTGGGATTTATGGTGGACGAAGTGGCATTTGGGTACGGTTTTTGTCCACGCAGTTCGGTTACAGCCTGTCAGTGTCATTCCAAACAATGCTCCAGACTCACATTCGTGGATCTAATACGGACGGCATAAAAGAGCGCTACTAAGTGAACTACTGTAGAGTCTGTTTTCATTGTTACAGAATTTTTCCAAAGCCTGCTGGATCGATGAGAAACGTTCGCTTTTAACCAAACGCGACTCATGGAAATGATTTTCCTGTATTTTTAGTAGCCGTACCTATCATGTTTTGTTTGTTGTTTAATTTGTGTCACGTTCGGTTAAGTTAGGTTACTTATTAACCCTTTGGTTACTTAATTCGTCACTTGGCTTAGCATTCACAAACTCTACGTTCTGCCCACACACTGTATTTATGTGTTTTGTGTGCATCTGAGAACAAACAGCGATTATTTTGCTATACAGGATGAAATTGTTGATTTTGTAACGAGAGGGAATGTTCACTTCGCGGTACGGACTGAATCTTTAAACACGGTTTACTTTAATTTTTGTCCTTAAAAGGTTAAAAAGTACAACGTGGTGTTTTGTTGTACTATTCCTGTTTTGACGTAATATTCCTGTTTTTATGTAATGTTCACGTTTTAATGTAATATTCCTTGTTTTTTTGGTGTAATTTTCCTGTTTTGCACGCTGGAAGATTCGATTCTCGTCTGATATCCGGACACATTTTGTCGTTCTTCTAAATATTTCCTGACATGTTTGAAGCCAGTCGGTATGCACGTTCCGTAACAGCTTATTCCCATGTGTTTCCCAGTTCACCTTCATATTTTCCCTGCCGTCATCAGTTCAGTATTTGCTGACGTTTCAGTTGTATCACATGCTCTCTGGTTTCCTTTTGCTGCCTGCTGTACTGAATTTGACAGAGCGGTAACAAGGATCTGCGTTTGATTCCAACCTCTTCTGTTCGACTCACCCATCATGCCAGTCTTGTCAAACGCCATTCTTACGAAACTTACATCCTACAAGGCTTTGCAGACAGACGGACGGACAGTTTGTAAGGGGGGGTGGTGGATATCCAAGACCCGGTGCTTGTAGCCTTCATCCCCCACACTCATTACTATGTTGAAACGCGAGTAGGTTAGCTGTGATGTGGTTTGTGGCATGCAGGAGGAAGGAGAGCGCTTAATAACCTGGGCCCATCCAGAGCAGAAGCCTGCCTGTCTGTCTGTCTCCTTCTTCATCATCATGATCATCATGATCATCGTATACCTAGCTACCGTGTCTAGAGGCAGACAGAACGTAAGACGTCGTAGCTGGCAGCTTGTCTTCAGCTGAAAACCACCTCTACCGCTGCTCTTGCTTGCCGGAATTGTGGTTTCTGTGAAGCTGGAAAACTCCGAAAAGGAAGTAGACCTCTGTAATTGCGTTCCGTATGAATGACCTCTTGACGTGTCGCTCTTGTAACGTCCCTCCTCATTTTAATTGTATCAGTTTTAAGGGGTGTCCGTATGAATCGGTGGACTGTAATTTCCGCGCCACCAAAGGCGCGTAGTGTCTTTGTTAATAACGAAAGGAAACCTACGTTTTAATGGAGGACGTGTGGTTTTACTGTTATGTTGTGTAAGGAAGGAAACTTCGGTTTGACACAACTCCGTTCCTGTATTACAAATATACATTAGTAAAAGGACATGTTTCGACTTCTGCACGTTAATCCATCTTCAGGTTTGACTCACAAGAATACATACAGGAACGTACAGTTCCATTCATACTGTGTGCTGAAGACAGAGCCTGCAAACTCTCACAGCCCTATTTTAATAACGCACAGTGTCACGTGATGTTATTAAATACTAAATGTAATGCCGCCAGCAGACTGCATGTTCCGTTGTAACCCTGAGTTAATATAATGTACAAGATACTGCACAAGTGCATCAGAACTCAGTAAAAATTAACCCAGAGCCTCAAACACATTTCATCATTCGGTCATTACTTGGTCTATGTACGGACAACAGCACATTATCTGGCCCAATGCAGCCACGAAAGTTACCAACCACTTCGCCCCGTACACCGAGGCACCAAGCACACTGTGTGGCCTGCCCTGCACATCCACAACATAGTGCACCGTAAGATCCAAATATACAAGACGAAACTTCTCTGTACCTGGGCTCAGTAGAGTACTGCAATAGCTAAACAGGGACATGAAAATAAGTTGAGCTTTTGCAAGTGAGAAGCAAACCCAAAACACAACAATTGCACGGCTAATTGTAAGGCTATCAGGTGTGAGGTTCATCACTGCGTGCCGCAACAGTCATGTTGTAATAACAGTTTTATTGGCCTGTGCTAGGGTTGTGTTGCTCTTCAAGATAGCATTCTCTGATTCCTTACTGAGGAACTTAATGCCTACATGGTCAGAGTAGCCCAAGGGTGACCATCCTACTCGGAATCATATCGCAGAAGCCTCGAGTCTTCATATTATGCTTAATATGTGGCTCTTAGTTTTGAAATGTAATTGTTTCTCCTTGATGTTTTGTTGAAATTTGTCGATTATTGTTGATAAGTAGAATATCGATAATTATTGCCCGTCTTCAATGTCGCCATGTAGATTGTTGGAAATCACTTGAAATACCACTTCCGCAAATCGTTAATGAACAACATTTTCATTCCGGCGTTCCAAATTTTTTTGTCAGAGCTGTATTGTGAAAGCGATTTTTCGCTTTCATTCGGTCAGCAGTGGAGATGTTGCAGCTGTGTTTAGTGAACTGCAGTGACTAACAACTGGCGTTGCAGCCTGCTGGCTTCATCAACCTTTATGAATGTAGAACCGCTTGATGAGAGGCGGGAAAGCTTGGTGTGTGAATGTCACGTGTGATAACCGTGTCACGTGATGGCGCAGCGTCTAGTGTGAAACTAATGGTTGTCCTCTCTTGTTTCTAGGTACGTACAGCCGCCTGTCAGTGTATCATGACGTGCTTACTGTCGCTGTAACGTAAGTAGACCCACTGACTGTCCCACTCTTGACCAATTAAACGTGCCCCCTGGAGGGACTGATATGCTTAGGCGGAATGTCGATGGTCGCAGCTGAATCCAGTTAGGTGTTAGAAACACTGAGAGATGTCGTGGCGCTGAACAGCTTGTGTGCAGTATGTGACGGTGTCCGGAGTCAAAAGAAACAGATGGATAGGAACATAGAACAGATTCGTGCTTCCGCTGACACATTTTGTTGGTTACCTTCTGACAGATCTTGGAATTCAGTTGATAAATCAAGTCGATGTAAAGTGCCTTGTTATTGTGTATTCGCTTGCACGTGTTGAACAATACTTTGTGTGGCTCAGGGTACAGTTTGTCGCCAGATTTGTATCATGCAAGAGGTTAAGTTAAAGTTGCTGTAGCAGGGAGCCGAGGAATGATTTCACTCATTCTTAACCTGGGCATTAGATTGAGGTGAGTTGTCAGCTTCACTCATGTAGGAGGATGCAGTCAGCGGTACCCATAATGTAGGTGACTTGATGGGTCCAAGCAGCTAGCCTTAACGTTTGGAGAAACATACATTTCTCGCAGTGCCAGTAATCTATACACGACTCCCCGTTTAACCTATCCGTAGCGTAGGCTAGTCACGATACCTACTGAGCTACCTCTGCACGAGTTCAATTTAAAAAGTACTTTTTTTGGGGTCGGCAAATTATTGTCATGTATTAGTTTCGTCTATGTTAATAGTTGGAACCAAACAGTAATGCGGATTACATTTAAACATTGAGCCGTACCGCGCAGTAAACACTGTCCCGCTTATAGCAACATCGCAGATGGTACAGTCCGTCACGTAGAACACAGGTGTTAGGAAGGCAGTTACACTATATGCACGTAAATGTAATTTCTACGCACTTCGCACTCCACCCCTTATAAGACGTTCCTGGATTCTGAACTGAAGGTGACAGTGTCTGTTTTGAAAGCTTCTCAGCCACTTCCGATGTTCAAAATAGAAGTTTCAAGTCTGGCTTGCTTTGTCAGAACGATAAGGACTGTGAAGCGTGTCGGCACGGCTTCTTGCCTCCGCGAGACACAGACAGAGCTGTTGATTTTACGTGTGACGAGACTCGACGGGGTTTGGAGTACAGTCGGGGTGTGAAGTGGGAACAGGGCGTGCGGAGTGGAGGAGGGCACTGCACATTACAGGGCTGTTCCGTCGGTACAGTTCTTCTCAAGTACTGTCCTTCCTTAACCCAGTAAATACGAAGTTAATCTAAATTATGTACAACGACCCAGTCCGTACCGCGCAGTAAACACACTCCATCTCAGTTATAAAAACCAGCCAGTTAATGTTGTATAGTGAAATAATCGCTGTTTGTTCTCAGATCCACACAAAACACAAAGGCCACATGCATTCGTTCAAATGGTATCTCTCCGGAAGCTTTTCCCACCGAGACCTGCATGCATTGGTCTTCGTCCCCATGCGTGCTGCATGCCCCGCCCATCTCATCCTCTTTGAATTGAGCACTGGGATATTTGGTTAAGAGTAAAATCATGAATCTCTCATTATGTAACTTTCTCCCGTCTCCTGTTCTTCCTCTTTATGTCCCAGGTATTCCTCAGTATCCTGTGCTCCTTCACTCACTACTGTGCAGTTCAGAGTGCAACGCCCAGTTTACTTTGCAGCAACTGGCCGTCCGTAAGCTGTTCAGCCAGCTCTTAAGCTTCTTTTGTGTTTCGTGTTTTCCAATCAAAAGAGAAAATTCGGAAGTAGTAACAAACTGACTGCCCCTACATATTGCACATATTTCAGAACAAAACAAAACATACGTAAATTTGCGGCATTCACATTACCCTCGCAATTTTGTTACAACTAATTCAACATTCATCATCGGCTTTTTAATTTTAGGCATTTCGTTTGTGATTGATGACGTTCGCTGCTGTCCGAATACAAGAGACGCACTAATCTTCCCCTCTCTTGCATGACGTGAAGAATTAGGTACATAGATGTAAACTTTGAAAGAAGAGGGGCGTAATGAACATTTGGAATCAAATTGCGTGTGATGCAGTCTGAACGCCGACCGCCATCTGTGCTAGCGGAAGGAACTCTAAGAGAGCTGAGCTCAACCAAACAGTCATAAAACTGGCTTTAACGAAATTTGCATAGCAGTATTATCGGCGCCAAAGGGAATGAATGCAACATGGTTTGGTGAAATTCTGGGTCGTTCAGGTGGCCAGTAGACTTCCAACTTAGTACAGAGACTGGACACACTTGCCTTCTCCACCGACGCCCACAAGGGACCCTGTCCTGGGCCAAATAAGAGATATTAGCTTGGCTCTTAACTTTGGGGGGGGGGGGGGGGGAAAAAGGGGGCCCCAAAAAGGGAAGACAGGCCCTTTCCGCCGGGGGGGGAAAAATGAGTTGCTCTTTCTTTACTTCCCCCCCCGCCTCTTCCGCCGCTGTGTC
>Ga0123357_10006175_pt1 | contig 14531 bp, 14 predicted proteins | sample TergutEmb28metaG_FD_89873 | JGI IMG/M metagenome (GOLD analysis project Ga0123357, IMG submission 89873) | Embiratermes neotenicus P4 segment gut microbial communities from Petit-Saut dam, French Guiana - Emb289 P4 | ecosystem: Host-associated > Arthropoda: Insects > Digestive system > Gut ...
GCTTCCAAACAAAGCCCGGCTGCCAGATAATTAGTTTTTACCTGCCGATCAAGTCCGGCAAAAAACCGGTCGTAGTAACCGGCGCCGTGGCCCAGCCTGTTTCCTTTCTGGTCAAAAGCCATACCTGGAGTCAGTATCAGCGCCGGAAAATCTCCCGGTTCAAGCGTCCCGTTGATCGCAGGGTCCGGCTCCCGTATTCCAAACGAACCTCTGGGCCAGGTTTTTCTTTGTTCCAGATATTCCGCGCTTATCCTGTAAAATAATATTTTTTTTCCCATTACGCGCGGCAAAAAAATATTTTTACCGTCGGTCAGTCCGCCTTTAACAAGAGGCAGGGTGTAAATTTCGGTACTGTTGGACATAAAGAGGCAGACGGTTTTATATTGCCGCCAGCACGGCGACGAACGAACCAGCTCAGCCGCCGCTGCTCCCGCTTTGCGGAATTGTTCCGGCGTGAGCAGGGCCAGTGTTTTTTTTATTTCCTGCCGCAAAGCGGTTTTCTCGTCCATTGACAATTTTTCAATGCGTTACTTTAACAATACGCTGTTTTGATAATACGGCGTTCAGATTTTTCTTGAGCCGCCCGCCTTGAGGCCGGCTTCGTACAGTTTTCCGCAGGTAATAAACATGGTATGTTTAGTGCCTGCCAGTATTATGCCGGCTTCTTCCGCCAGGTTTAGCATTTCTTTTCCCGGAGTTTTTCCCCGTACAAATATTATTGCGTGTATATCAAGCAGTTCGGCGGTTCTGATTACCTGCGGATTAACCAGGCCGGTAAGCAGCAATACTTTTTCCTTTACAAAGGCCATTACATCGCTCATTAAGTCAGCGCCGCAGGCGGACAGAATTTCCATTCCGGCCTTGTCTTCGTTGCAAAAGAATTTTCCTTCCAGCAGCCCAACCGCGTCTGCTACAGTCATATTTTCCTCTTTAAAAAACGGCCGCAGTTCAAAAAACTGCCGCCGTTTAGAAAACGGCGATTACTCCGCCGTTATAATGGGTGTTGATGTAATCCTTGACCTTCTGCGATTTAAGGGCAGTTTCCAGCGCCTTAATGCGGGGATCGTTCTCCATACCTTTTCTGACCACTATTGTATTTACGTAAGGAGAATCCGCGCCTTCGATTATCAATGAATCCTTAACGGGATTTAAGCCGGCTTCGAGCGCATAATTACCGTTAATTATCGCTGCGTCAACGTCATCCAGTGACCTGGGAAGCTGGGCAGCCTCGAGTTCGGTAAAACGGTAATTGCGGGGATTGGCTACAATGCTGCGGACTGTGGCTGTAAGCCCGGCGTTGGGCGAAAGGGTTATAAGCCCTTTGGACTGAAGCAGCAGAAGAGCGCGGCCGCCGTTAGTCGGATCATTGGGAATCGCTATATTGGCGCCCATGGGCAAATCGTTAATGTTTTTATATTTCCTGGAATAAAGACCCAGCGGTTCAACATGAACGCCGAACGCGGATACCAGACGCGCTTTCCAGTTGGCATTTGATTCCAGGTAGGGGGTATGCTGAAAAAAATTCGCGTCCAAATCACCAGCGATCAGGGCTTCGTTTGGCTGCACATAATCGTTGAATTCCCGCACCTGCAGCGTAATGCCCTGGGCAGCCAGATCATCCTTGACCAGGTTAAGCAATTCGGCATGGGGAACCGGAGTCGCTCCGATAATCAGGGTCTTTGCCCTGTCGCCGCCGCCCGACGCGAAAATCATTGCCGATGAAACCAAAATTAACGCAACAGCCAAAAATGTTTTCTTCATATTAACTCCTTGTTATTCCTTGTTATGTCAGCGTTTTGAAAGCAGATGTCTGCTTATCGAACTGCCTGTAAATTGAACCAATTCCACAAAAAGCAGGATTATTACTACCGCGCCCAGGGTAACTTCCATTCTGAACCGGTAATAACCGTAATTTATTGCAAGGCTTCCCAGTCCGCCGCCGCCGATTGCGCCTGCCATTGCCGAATATCCTACCAGATTTATTATGGTTAATGCCAGACCCGATACCAGGGCCGGGAGGGATTCCGGGATAAGTACCTTCGTTATTATCTGGTAATTAGTCGATCCCATTGCGCGGGCCGCCGTTATTACGCCGTTATCAACTTCCGACAGGGCCGATTCCGATACACGGGCAACAAACGGAGCGGCCGCGATTGAAAGCGGTATGATGGCCGCTGTAGGCCCTATGCTGGTCCGGATAATAATCCTGGAGAGCGGAATAAGCAGGATCATCAGAATTATAAAAGGCATTGAACGCAGAATATTGACGACTCTGGATACTGTGTTATATAAAATACCCCTGGGATTAAGCCCGTCCGGGGACGCGCTGTAAAGGAAGGCTCCCAGGGGGAAACCCAGAATACAGGCCAGGAAGGTTGAAACCAGGGTCATGTAAATTGTTTCTGCTGTCGGGACCGGAAGCAGGTAAAGCACTTCAAGGATTTTTTCAAGCATAGATCATTTCCCTTGCGGCTTGTGTTTTTGGTGAATTAAAGACATTGTCCACTGTGCCTGTTTCTGCGATAAGGCCCTGTTCCAGTACGGCAACCTCGTCGCAGATTGATCTGATTACAAGCATTTGGTGGGTAATCAGAACAACGGTGATTCGCAGTCTTTCTTTAAGCTCCCTTATGAGCGAAAGTATGGAACGGGTGGTTTGGGGATCAAGGGCGCTGGTTGCCTCATCGCAAAAAAGGATCTCCGGATTGGCCGCAAGGGCCCTCGCAATCGCGACCCGCTGTTTCTGTCCGCCCGACATCTCGCTGAGCCTGGCCTTTTTTTTGTCGCTTATGTTTACCATTTCCAGTAGCTCGTCCACTCTCATGTCAATCTGTTTTTTGTTCATGCCGTCAATTTCCAGCGGATAGGCGATATTTCCCGCGGCATCGCGCGAAGACAGCAGGTTGAAATTCTGGAAGATCATTCCCATTTTTCGCCGCTGCGCCAGGAGCGCTTTTCCGCAGAGGGTATCAAGCCTCATGCTGCCGTAATATACTCCTCCCCTGTCCGGAGGTTCCAGCAGGCTCATTATACGCAGGAGCGTGGATTTGCCTGCACCGCTTTTGCCGATGATTCCGTAAATACTGCCTTCCGGTATCAACAGATCAACTTTCTTTACCGCTTCTACCTGCGCGTAACTTTTTGCTATATCTTTTAGTTCAATCATTGGTATCCGTAACCGTTTAAACCTGATTCCCGCTGACAATCCCGGCAAACCTGGCGGTGTTATCGCCAAAAATATCAACCAGGATCGGGTCAAGGAAGGTTCCCTTTGCTTCAATAATAAAATTTTGTGCGTACTTTACACTGAACGCGCTTCTGTAGGGCCGCACAGAGATCAACGCGTCATAAATGTCAGCAAGGGCGGCCAGTCTTCCGGGCAGCGGAATTTCTTTTCCCTTTAATCCTTTTGGATAACCGGTTCCGTCCCATTTTTCGTGATGTGATAATGAAATAATCCCTGCGTATTTTAGAAGCGTGTGTTCTTTTTTTTCTGATGATATCTTATCGATAAAATCAGCCCCCAGGACCGGGTGTAAATTAATTTGTTCCAGTTCGCCGGCGGTCAGCGCGCTTTTTTTATTAAGCAGCACATCACTGATAAATAGTTTGCCTATATCGTGCAGTCTGGAAGCCGGTATCAATGAATTTACATCAAGGGAGGCGGTTTCATCCTGATAAATGCCTTTGGCGCCCAGTTCATTAAGCATAATCTGCATATACCCGCTGATTCTTTTGCCGTGGCCGCTGATCGCGGTTTCCCTGGACTCCGCTGCGTCCGCCATTGCTCCAAGGATTGACAGCAGCAGTTCGCTGTTCTGGCTGGAAAATTCCATGGCCATTTCTTTAAGGTGGTGGTTATATTTTTCCAGTTCTTTTTTTCTTGAATCCAGAAGCAGCTGGTTGTCAATTCGCTGGATAAGAAGGGCAGGGGACAGGGGTTTGGAAACATAGTCAATTGCGCCCAGCGAAAGGCCTTCCAGTTCGTTTCCCGGATCATCCCTTGAAGTCAAAAAAATTACCGGTATATCCTGGGTTTTTCTGGACGCCTTGAGCCGCCGGATTACTTCATAACCGTCCATATCAGGCATTGAAACATCAAGCAAGATCAAATCGGGGGTTATTTTTTGTAAAATTTCAAAAAATTTTTCTCCCGATGATATTGGATAAACGTCGTATTTTTCTTTTAATATATTTTTTCCCATTGTAAGGCTGGCCATATTGTCGTCTACCAGCATAATTATCTGTCTTTCTTTTACCATTAAGAGCCCTCCTTACACTTTCTGTTTATCCTATTTTTGGATTTTTGCCAACTCCTCCTGTATTGCTGCAAATCCCGAGTCGTTGCACTGGGTCCGCAGCCAGCGGACCAGTTCACCGCCTTCTGTATAACTATATTTTTCAAGTTCGGTAATGGCGGATTCCAGATTATTGATATCATAATCCCGGGAAAACCCGATAATTTCCCTGAGTATATTGTCATCCGGTTTATCTTTTAACGGTTTTTTGAATTGTTCCCCGTATTTTCCCATTAACACGGACAAGTCATTGAGAAGATTCGCAATTATTGTAATAAATTCGAGGTTTTTCTTTGCTATTAAGCCAAAATTGCCTGACCTGGATTGTTCTTCCAGTTCCCTGGCCATATTACCTGCATTAGCCGCCCCAATGCTGTAACAGACACTCTTGATGCCGTGTACAATTATGGTATATTCACTCAAATTTATTGGATTTACCTGCCCGATTTTTTCGAGCAGGACGGGTGTTGTTTGAATAAAAGTCTCTGTTACTTTTAACCATGTTTCAAAATCCCAATTTATGGAAGTCAGTCCGCTTTCCAGGTCCAGACCCCGGATATTTTTTCCGGTTTCCAATAAAAATGCAACTTCCGGATTATTCCGCTTTTTGGGAAGCAATTTTTTCCAGTCTTTCGATGATATTTATGTGTTGGGTACAAGCCTTCTCGCAAAGTCCGCAGGCAGTGCATTCTGCGGCTTTTTTGGTATCAAGATCCCAATGCCAGCGGAGCCTGTTGCTGACTTCCTCGAATGTCCCGTTTTTCTTGAGAAGCAATTGGTTATAGGAATCCATATATTTTGGAATAGGTATTTCCTGGGGGCAATCTTTGCAATAGTTGCAGCCGGTACAGAGCCCTTCCATTGAGGCGGAAGATCCTCCCATTACAGCCTGCAGCTCTTTGGCGGTCCGTGGTTTATATAAATCCACGGCTTTTAATGCCTCATTTACCTGGGCCAAATCCTTAAAGCCGACCAGGGCGCTTGTAATATCCTGATGATCCCAGAGGAAGGCCAGAGCCGCGGATACAATGTCCTCGTTTCCTTTTTTTAAGAAACCAAAGAGTTCCGGATGCTGGGGGATAATCCCGCCTCCAAGGGGATTCATGACTACGGCCCCGATCTTTTTGGCCCTAATCGCGTTAAACGCGGCTTCCCTTGTCCTGTAATTATAAGCTGAATAACCAAACAGAATCCCTTCAAAAACTCCTTCCATAAGGAGTTCTTCTATATCGTTTCTCTCCATGTGGCTGGACGCGCAGATGTGTTTGATAAGGCCTTCTTCCTTTAATTTGGCGAAAGTCCGCAGTACATTATCCTGCTTTCTGCTGTGCCAGTCCTGCGGTGACTTGAGAGACCAGACATGATAAAAATCAATTGAGTCAATATTTAATCTCTTTAGCTGGGCTTCGATTTCAATGCGTAAGTCTTTTTCTGTTGTTTTGAAAGTTTTGGTAGCGCAGTAATAGGGGAGGCCCAGGCGCCTTAACTCGGCGAAGCCCAGACCAAAGACAGTTTCGCTTTTTGTCCCTGCATAACCAGGAGCGGTATCAAAATAGTTCACCCCGTTCTTCGCGGCGGTAACCATCATTTCCACGCATTTTTCATGATTGTCGATTTCGCCGAAGCGCATCCCCCCAAATCCAAGCATCGAAACTTTTTTTCCTGTTTTGCCGTACTCACGGTATTGCATAATTCACTCCTGTATATATTCCGGTTGGATAATCCCGGTTTAAGATCTCACTTAATAATCTCACTTAAAAATATTCTTCAAATCTATTGTCAGACCCGGCAATACAGATACCGGTATAATTTCTTCTGCCCTCTCGTTTTCGTTGATTCCCGGTTCATTAATCCCGTAACTTTTGGTCAGATAATGGCCGTCTTTATAAATATGAACTTCGATATATTTTTCGTCTGGAGATACTACCCAGTATTCCCTGACTTTTGCTTTTAGATAGAGGTTGAATTTCCGTAATTTTTCCATGCTGGAATTTGACGGAGACAGTATTTCTATAACCAAATCCGGCGCACCGTTGCAGCCCCTTTCATCAATTTTTGCCGGATCGCAGACAACCAGAATATCGGGCTCAACAACAGTATCATCGCTTCGATCCGGTTTGGGAAAAAGCCTAACCCCAAAAGGCGCGACAAATACTTCGCAGGTTTTTCCTTCAAGATAATTGTAAAACTTATGGGATAAATGCATCAATATCCGCTGATGAACAGTAATCGGCGGCGCCATCATGTAGGCTGTGCCGTAAATAATCTCTGCGCGGACTTCTTCATCCCAGGCAAGATAATCCGCGTATGTGTAATCATTGCGGTCTTCCTGCGGTTTTAAGGCAGCGGAACCAGACATATAAAACCTCCCTTTAAACTTTGACTAAATCATTCCCGCGGCAGTATCGTAGATGGTCCGGTAAACCTGTTCAACCTGGTCCTCGTCAAGGCTTGAGAACGCGACCCTAAGGCAGTTGTCGCCCAGCGAAATCACTCCTATGCTGTAATCGCCAAGGAGTTTTAGGCGAAGTTTTTCCGCGGAGACTCCCTTACAGGTAAAACTCATAAAGTATCCGGAGTTAAACGGCAGCGGTGTAAGCGCAGGGTTTCCGGGGTTTTTATCGATAAAAGCCCTTACTTTTTGATAACGTCTTTTTAACATATCCCTGAACTGCGATTTTTCTGCCGGAGTTCTTTTGTCTTCCATTGACTTTAAAATGATATATTGGGCCGGCGTGTTCGCGCAGGAAACCGACGAACGGATTGCTCCCATAATTTTGGTAACCAGGGCAGTATAATGTTTTTCTTCCATTCCCTTGGACCCAAAGCTTACAAACCCAATCCGAAGCCCCCAAACAAAATCTTCCTTGATGGGTCCGTCTATTTTTACTGCCAGAATATTTTTATGCAGGCCGGCAAAAATGCTGAAAAGGGATTCCCGGTAAATGTTGTCCTCGTAGAACAGACCGTAGTAAGCGTCATCGCAAATAATTAACACATCAGCGCCGGATTCCGCGGTTTCAAGAAACAACCGCGAGAGAGCTTGCGCTTCTGCATTTGTGGGTGAATATCCTGAAGGATTGTTGGGAAAATTCAGAATGATCCGCACTGTTCCTTTTTTGGCTTCTTCCCTGACAGCGTTTTTAATTGCTTCAAGGTTAAGTCCGTCTCTGCCCAAAAAAGGCACATTGTGCATAACAGCGTTCCTGCGTTCCTCGAAGATTAGGCTGTAATTATCCCAGGCCGGATCGCTTGAGATCATGACTGCGTTCTCCGGTAAAAAAATATCGGCAATGCATGAAATACCGGAAGTAAGTCCGGGTACAACCGCGGGCAGCGAGAAGCCGTTGGGGTCAAGGGATTTATTGTTTTCGATAATGCGTTTCTTCCATTCGGTGCGGATCTTCTCAACACCGGCTGTGGGAGCATACGCGACAGCCTGTTCCGAATTTAACCCGGGCAGGCTTTCCGCGACCGCTGATAAAATTAACGGGCTGCCCTTGCTGCAGGCTGTTCCAATAGTCGCGTTGGCGGTTTTGGCTGATTTTTTTGCTTCCGCCGACTGGGCGATTATGCCTTTGGGAAAATAGAGTCTTTTGCCCATCGGCGACATAAGCCTGCCTGCGACGGTTCCCTCAAGTACGGAATTAAGTTCGGCTGCCAGTTGGTTCATCGTGTTTACCCCTTCATTATGAATAATATTTGGCGGAATGAAGGTTTTTGTCAAGGTTTGAACTCAAACCGGGTTTGTACTCAAACCATGGGGCTTTCTAAAATTCAAACCAGAGATTACAATATACACCATGGACGGAACGAATTCTCCGGATTTGCCAATTCTGCAGGAAAACCTGATACCTCTTTCCCAGAACCTGCTGCAGACCGCCCGGGGGGAACTGGCCAAACGAATCATTGGTCAGGATGAGATGGTTAACGGCCTGCTTACTGTTTTGATAGCGGGCGGGCATATTCTGCTTGAAGGGGTGCCGGGACTTGCCAAAACCAGGGCTGTAAAAGCTTTGGCCGAGATTACCGGGCTGCTTTTTAAACGCATCCAGTTTACGCCGGATCTGCTGCCGGCCGATTTAATCGGTACCCTTGTCTGGGAGCAGGGCGCCGGAATTTTTTCGGTTCGCAAGGGGCCGGTTTTTGCCAATGTGATTCTTGCCGATGAAATTAACCGGGCGCCTGCCAAAGTACAGTCGGCCCTGCTTGAAGCCATGGAAGAACACCAGGTTACAATAGGGGAAAAATCCTACGCGCTTCCGGATCCGTTCTTTGTGCTAGCTACCCAGAACCCGATAGAACATGAAGGAACCTATGCTCTGCCGGAGGCGGAGCTGGACCGTTTCCTTTTAAAACTGAAGGTCCTTTATCCCGGCGCCGAGGATGAGTTTAAAGTTTTAAACCTTGCCCCTTCTTTTGTTTCTTCGCCGGCTCTTCCTCCGGAACCGCTTGCCCATGTCCTGGATTCCGCAAATCTTGATATACTGCGCAGGGCCGCGGATTTGGTTTTTATCGATCCCAAGATCATGCGGTATATAGTTTCACTGAGCGCGGCTACAAGACCGCCCCGCCAGATTCCGGTTACGGGCAAAGGCCTTGCCCGCGATAATATTTACAGATATATTGCCTTTGGTGTTTCGCCCAGATCTTCGCTGGCTCTCTGCCGCTGCAGCAGGGTCCGGGCCCTTTTTGAAGGCCGTTCCTATGTTATTACCGAGGATGTAAAAGCAGCCGCGTATCCGGTAATGAGGCACCGCCTTGTTCTTTCCTACGAAGCCGAAGCCGACGGTCTTGACTCCGACGCCGTAATCTCGCGGATTCTTTCCCTGCTGCCAGTGCCCTGATATGGATCGCGCCGAGCTTCTGTCCAAAATCGCGCCTTTTCCCATCCTTGCCAAAGGGCTGGCCGCAGATTTTTTATCCGGCGATTACCGGTCTGTATTCAAGGGGCAGGGGATTGAGTTTGATGAAGTAAGACGGTATGAAACAGGAGACGACGCCCGATCAATAGACTGGAATGTAAGCGCAAGGTTCGGGGTTCCTTTTGTTAAAATGTACCGCGAAGAACGCGAGATGACTATCTGTCTAATCCTTGATAATTCTGCGTCCATGCATACTGCCGGCGGCGGTTACACCCTGTACGAGCAGGGCCTACTTGCGGCCGCGCTGATTGCGTTTTCTGCGGAGCATTCGGAGCTGCGTCTGTGCGGTATTTTTTTTGACAATGAAATCCAGAAAATTTTTCCGCCGGGAAAGGGCAGAAGCCATACCATGGCGTTTATAACCGCTGCCCTGGAGAACAGGCCGCGTGCAAAAGGCACAGGACTTGGACTGGCGCTTGCCGGCGCGGCGCGTCTTTTAAAAAAGCGCAGCCTGGTAATTGTAATTTCAGATTTCCATTCACTTAACTGGGAACAGGAAATGGACGAAATATCCAGGCATCATGATGTTATTGCCATCCGCATTGCAGGTTCAATGGAAACCGAAATCCCTTACCGCGGTATGTTTACGCTTGAAGATCCGGAAACCGGCAGAACCGTCCGTTCGCCTGCCTTTGCAGGTTTTAAATCTGCCTGGAAACTCTGGCACCAGGAACGCAGACAGGTACTGGAGGCAATAATCCGGCGATCCGGCGCGGCATTTTTAAACCTGTCCGTGTCCGATGATGCGGCTGCTGTTCTGGCCGGTTTCTTTGGCAGATCGCGGATGCCGCACGAGAGCCGTATATGATCGCAAAAGCCCCGCGCCTGTTAACATGGCATAAAATACCAGCCTTTTATTTTTTATCTTTTTTCTTCCTGATTTTTTCATTTGTACCTTTATATTCGCAAATATCTGATGATGAGATAATTTTACCGGCGGATGTTTACCTAATCCCGCAGACAGTTTATGTCGGAGACAGGGGCCGGCTGGTAGTCATTCTGGGTCCTGTTTTTAATGACGCGCCTGCCTTTGTGCTGCAGAACAGGGACGAAATGCCAAAAATAAAAGATCTGGAAATTAACAGAATGGAACTTGAAAAACGGAGTACAGGAATAAGACTGCTTATTGATTTTGTTTCATTTGCTCCGGGCAATATTAAGCTTCCGGTGCTTGAGATTCCGTCTTCCGGTTCGGTCCCGTTTGAACTGGACGGCATAGAATTCAATGTCGCTTCAATCTTAACTCCGGATATAATGTCATTATCAGGACCGGCTCTTCCCCTTACAGTGCCCGGCACCGGTCTTTTGGTCTACGGCGGAATCGGGATATTATTTTTTATTCTGGTTATAGGCGCCGCAGGAATTTTTTGGTCCCGCCGTTTTTTGGTCCCTTTCCGCAAAATGCTTAAGAAAAAGAAATTCCTTTTGTCCCTGGAACAAAAAATAAAACTTTTGCGCGCCGGCGATTATCAAAACGATGCTGCAAGACTTAATGAACTTTTCACACTGCTGGCGCTGGAGTTCCGTGAATTCCTTAGTTTTATTACCGGTATTGATTGCCGTGTTCTGACCCCTTTTGAATTTACCATGCTGCCGGCGGACTTCGCGGGGCTGCCGGAATCCGGCGGGCTTTGCGCGTTTTTCCGCCGCTGGGATAACCTGCGTTTTTCCGGCAATCCTGCCGGCAGGGCCGATGTATCAGGTATCTGCGATGAACTTTCAGATTTTTTTATCAGTATGAATAATAACAGTATGAATAATAAACAGCATGAACAGGGCGGAATTAAATAAATGGATTTATATAAATGAACTTTGCTTTTGACAGGCCGTATTTGCTTGTAATTATACCTCTGCTGATACCCTGCCTGTTTATTTTGCTCAGGTTTTTAAAGCCCCTTTTTACGCTGGCCGCGCCCCTGGGGCCGCCCGGCGGAATTTATTTTAAGGCTCCGCCCCGTTCCGGATTGCCGGGGAAATTATTTTTCGTAATGGAAGTGATTGCCGTTTCCCTGCTCCTGGTCGCTGCGGCCGGGCCCCATTTTTCTTATACCGAGACAATCTGGCTTAACCGCGGCGCCGACATTATTTTTGTTATGGATATAAGCCCCAGCATGGCGGCCCTCGACATGAACGGCCGAAGCCGTTTCGAAACAGCCAGGGATCTAATCCGGGATTTTGCTGTCCGCCGGCCTTCCGACAGTCTTGGTCTGGCGGCCGTCGGCGAGGAAGCTGTTTTGCTTGTACCTCTAACAACAGACAGGGAAAGTTTTTTTACGCGTCTTGACAGTTTGTTTATCGGCGAACTTGGAGACGGTACGGCGCTGGGAATGGGACTCGGCATCGCCGCTTTTCATATAAACAAATCAAACGCTCCAAGGAAGGCAGTGGTGCTTATTACCGACGGTGAAAATAACGCGGGCGCAGTTCATCCGGAAACTACGGCAGCTTTGCTTGGAGAAATGGGCATTTCCTTTTGGGTAATAGGAGTCGGCAGCAGCGGCGAGGTCCCGGTTAATTACCTTGATCCTGTAACCAAAATGCGCCGGACCGGTACGTTTGAATCCCATTATGACGAACAGGCCCTTGAGAACCTGGCAAAAAAGGGAAACGGGACCTGGATTTCCGCAACATCAGGCGACGCTTTTTCCTCTGCCTTTAAGCAGCTTGACCAGGCAGAAATGACTGTCCGCAAATCCGGTATAATCCGGCACAATGAGCCGTTTCAATTTTATTTTATTGCGGCCGGATTTTTCCTGCTGCTTGCGGCGCGGTTCTTCCGTATAAACGTACTGGGGGCTTTCCTTTGAGTTTCGAAAAACCTGAGCTGCTTTTTTTACTCTTTCTGGAAATACCTTTGATATTGATGTTTTTTATCCGTTTAAAAAAACGGGAACACGGCGCTGATTTTATTGCCGCGCCTGCGCCGCAAAAAGAAAAAGAAACCGTCAAAAAAAGAATAATTTCCCGCGTCGCGCTTTCTGACGTGTTCTTTGTAATTTTTTCTTTTTTTATGATCATGGGCCTTGCAGGTCCGCGCTGGGGTTCCGATATTGTACCTGACACCCGCAGCGGCCTGGACCTGGTCCTTGCGTTTGATATTTCCAGGAGCATGAACGCCGCTGATTGTCCGGACCAGTCCGGCGGCGCGGATATATCAAGGCTGCAGCGGGCTTTGATTATAGCGCGGGATTTGTGTTACAGGTCTGACGATATACGTTTTGCCGCGGCGGCCGGAAAAGGCAAGGGGATATTGATGGTTCCGCTGACCTGGGATTCCGAGGCGGTCCTTGGTTTTCTTGACAGCCTGGATGATACTTTCCTTACAGGCAGCGGCACCAATCTGGAATCCCTTGTTAACGCCGCATTTGGAGCGTTCAGTGATAACATGAACAGGCATAGGGGGATCATCCTTTTTACTGACGGCGAAAGTCTGGACGGCGAACTGCAGACATCTCTGGAAAGCGCGGCTGCATCAGGCATTATCGTAAGTACGGTCGGACTTGGAACAAACGAGGGCGCGCGGATCCCTGTGGAAAAAAGCCCTGCCGCGCCCGGCGGATTTTTGCTTGCTCCTGACAATACAGAGGTAATCAGCAGCCGGCACGAAGATGCACTGATTAACGCCGCCGAAAATTCGGGCGGGATTTACGCGGATGGCAGCAGCCCTGACTGCGCAGCTTCCCTTGCGGGGTTTTACCGTTCGATGGCCGGTGAATCTTCCGGGGCATTCCGCCGCGAGAGTACTGCCCGCTGGCAGCTTTTTGTAATTGCAGGTCTTGTTTGTTTTGGCCTGTCCAGGCTTCTTGGCTTCCGCAAAAAAAATCCCGCCGGCGGCGCGCTTTTTGTTTCAGTTCTGTTTACGGTTCTGTTCTCATCATGTTCATTTTTGGAAGCCAAACTTTTGGTTATTGAAGGCAATTATTATTATTCCGGACAAAGGTACAATGAAGCCATATCTTCTTATTTAAAAGCTTCCGGGTTTGATGAATCCGGCCCTTATGCCGAATACGGCCTGGGTCTGAGTTATTACGCGCTGGACGAAAATGAAGCGGCCCTGCGGCAATACGCGGCCGCGCAGAACATAATCGGCAGTACCGGCAGCGCCCATAATGAATTGCGTTACCGTCTCAATTTTAATACCGGTGTTATACAGTTTGAGGAAGATGATTTTAAGGGCGCCGCGGAATCATTCCGCAGAGCTCTGGAAATTGACGGCAGCCGCCTGGACGCAAAACGCAACCTTGAATTGAGCCTTTTGGCGCTTTCAATGCAGAATAAAAATGAAAGCGCCGCTGTCCAGCCGGCTGCAGGCTCGCAGGGCGCAAACCAGGGGGATACAGAATCGGAAAGTGTATCCGGGGCAAACGAAGTCCGGCAGGGAGTCAGGACGCTTTATGATTATTTGCGCCGCAGGGAGCAGGATCAATGGAGAAACGAATGGACCGGAGATTCAAATCCTGTCTGGCCGGATTATTGAGGCCAGTAAAACAGATTTTCATTTTTCTCATGCTTTTAACTTCGGTTATTGCCGTATACGCGGATGACAGCAGCCTTAAACTGCAGACTACAAGTTCGCCGGCCAGTCCCGTTGAAGGAGGGAACTGGGTATTTACCATTTTTGCGGATCATCCGGTCCCGGAGGAAGTTAATGTCCAGCCTCCCCAGTTTCCGCAGGGAATGGTTTTGGAACGGGTACGCACATCGATAAGGTTTATCAAACCGCAGGCTGCGGCCAATGTGCCGGCTCCCGAACCTGAAATGTGGACATCCTTAGAATATCTTTTTTCTTTAAAATCATCCGGCGCTTTTACTTTGGGAGCTTTCAGCGTTTCAGCGGGAATAAAAAAAGGTGTTACAAGCCCCGTAACTTTCAGGGTTACCAGTCCGGTACAGCCGGCTGCCGGGATCACTCCCGCAGTGCGCTGGGAAAAAATTCCTGCTTCGCTGGTTCAGGGACAAAAGGCAGAAATTACCCTTGCATTACAGAATTGGGACACATCCAAACCTGCTCCCAGATCGCTTTTGCGCGGCATGGTGCCGGCCGGGTTTATTCTTGAAGAATTGCCCTTTACCGGTCCGGGCAGCGATAAAATTATCCGGTACCCCATAGTAATTATTGCCCTGGAAACCGATAATTTTACGTTCAATCCCCTTACTGTCCAGGTAGAAGGCGTTAATCTGCAGATTCCTAAAATCAGCATACAGGTTACGCAGAATGCAGAAAAAAATACTGTGTCCGCCGCAGGTATGGGAATAGCCTCCGCTGCCGGGAAAACCGCGGGTACCGGTGTAAATGGATCACAGGACA
>Ga0123357_10006176_pt1 | contig 14530 bp, 9 predicted proteins | sample TergutEmb28metaG_FD_89873 | JGI IMG/M metagenome (GOLD analysis project Ga0123357, IMG submission 89873) | Embiratermes neotenicus P4 segment gut microbial communities from Petit-Saut dam, French Guiana - Emb289 P4 | ecosystem: Host-associated > Arthropoda: Insects > Digestive system > Gut ...
AGAGGGCACATATGCGTGATAACTTTCTACGCGACGCCAAAGTTTCCCAGTTCGGACTGTTCGTATAATGTGCAAATTTGGCCGCTTTCTTTTGCACCCTGTCCACCGCACTTGTTAGACCCTCCCTGTACGGATCCCAGCACGCAGCCCTATGTAGTATGCAGTATTCATTTATCTGGATGTAAATACAGGTAGTCCTTGGTTACTGTTGTGGTTACATTCCTGAAAGTCACATTGTAGGACACAGTGACAACAGCACTGAAATGCTGTGTCTGGCGATTGAAGATTCTGCCACCTGCCAGCAAAAATGATGTTAATGTGAATGGCTAACTTTTGTCAGATATTTTGTCAGTGAAATCTGCTGATGCTAAAATGAAACCATGTTGTACTGGGCAATGTAAAACAAGGAATGCCTGTACATATATAAAACAGAAACATTATGTAGGAATTCTACTGTATTCAGGTTTTGCTGTGTTACATTAATGTTGCTGCATCTGGAGTCAATGCATACGCAATTTATATTTCAGCAAGCATAGAAGATCTTCTGAAGCGGCCGTTTACCCTGTCTCCTGCTGCCATGTCTTCGTTGTTTAAAAATCTTCATTATATTGGAAGAGGAGATTATAGTCAACGCTATCCTGAAATGTTCTCACGCTACATACCAGGAATTCTACCTCCAATGGTTGTGAGTGACATTGAATCACATATTGCTGAGATACGTGAACTTCAGAGCACTTGGAAGGCTGAGTGTCATGTCCAGGGAAAAGCAGCTGATGTGCAACAGGGACAGAAGAGAAAGGGTGATGACGAGAACTACGGTCCGACGTGCATTGCAAGTCAGCACCAACTGCCACCACTACCAGACATATTTCATTAGTTCTGATAGTACCGTGATGAGGTAATGGGTTTTCTTCTGACAGCAGTTTACATATGCTGTTAACTGGATGACATAATGACACATTTGTGACAAACGTAATTGTATGTATCATCAATCACTTTTTTATTTTTAGGTGTGTGTGTGTGTGTGTGTGTATGTGTGTGTGGTACATCATATTGTGCACCATGAAAATTAGTTTTACAGCAGCTTGGTGATGTAGAGTGTTCCATCAATATTAAATTTCAGTTGACAGAATGTTGCATAGATTTTACTACATGTGCATTCTGTACCTGTGAATGTGGTGTTCTCTGGTGTTAATTTAAAACCAAATCTGTGAGTGATATTTGCTGCTTCTGTATTTTGGAAAGTAAATTCTGCTTGGTTACCTGTATATACATTTAAATTTTCATGTCTTGAATTACATGCCTTCTAGCAACCCAATATAATTTCACAATTGAAGTATTCCCAACATTTAGAGCTCTGCAGTTTGGGAGATGATCTGTGCATTTGGATTTACTGTGTGTGTGCAAAAGACTCCAACTGTGGTCAGAATTTCATGAAGTGCTTGGACATTAAATACTGCTACTGCTACTGCTCCTGCTACTACTACTACTACTACTACTACTACTACTACTATGATGATGATGATGACGACGACTACGACTACTGTTACTAATGATGCTGGTGCTGTCTTGAATTACATGACAGTTGTACTTTTCGTCATGCTCCCAGGATAGCTCGGTCAGTATAGTGACAAGGGTATGGGCTGGATGATTTGGGTTTGATTCCTGGCAGGGGCAAGTTCTTCTTCCTCACCAGCTCTGGGGCCCACCCAGCCTCCTATCCAAGGGGTACAAGGGGTTCCATCCCTGGGGGTAGAGTGCCCAGTGTGTAAAGCTGACCTGTATCTGGCACCAGAGTTAAGAACAACTGGATCTGTGCCTCTGCTGCCTGTGTGTGTGCCTTCAAAATATGAACAGGGACAGTTTCATGTTTACCTTCAAAATTCTTTTGATGCTGAATGTTAGAAACATGAATGTGTGTGTGTGTGTGTGTGTTCATCCCAAACATAGGTACCATCTACCAGACTATGTGGTGTCATGTACCAGAAAATCATCTTAATTTTTTTATATTGTTAATAGCATAGAGTGACTGTTACAGTGTAGGGCTCAGCATGGCAACTTTTATGAGATGAGGCTTTCTGTGTGATAAATTGCCATGACTGGGGAAACATTACACTGTGTATTAATATTTATTGAGTTGTGGATTGCTTTTCACATGAATCCTTGCCAGTGTAATGGCAGATTATTGTAGGACATGCATTCATCAAATATCAAATTTACCCAAATATGAGATGAAATTTTTTCCTAATTTATCATATGAAAAATGTTATGTGTGTAGGTATTTACCTGAAAATAGATGGTTGTGGAGGCTGGACATTTCCTATAAGGGTAAGTACAATATATACTCATGTACATTGGTTTCCTTCTCTCTTGTTCTGGTGTTGAAAGCTTTGTAACAGGAAAAATTTGTAGACATTGGATGGTAACAAGAAAGGCAGCATACATGTAACGTGACATTGAGGTGTGTTTGTTTAACCATTGTTGCCATGGAAAAGCAGTAATATTACATGTACTAAAGTCATGTCTATAGCCTTAGTTATCCTGTATGCAAAGTGCATGTGCTTTATTACATGTAGCCTGTCTGGCTGTAGCATATTTTTTTGCCTTATCATAAATGACTTGATTTTTGGTACAACGTTTTTGAACATGAAGTGTGTGTTTTGCTATTCTGTACAACTATTGTCTGAAAAATTTAACATTAAGAGAAGAATTTGGCATGATGTTGTCATAGATGTAGGAAGGTCGTCATGTAAAGTATCCATTTTTCGTGTCAGATTTTAATGAAATTTAAATTTTTGTAACATTTTTGAGAAATCCTCAAATAACAAATTTCATGAAAATCTGCCCAGTGGGAGCCTTGTTGTTCCATACAGATGGTGGATGGACAGACAGACATGTTGAAGTTAATGATAAATTTTGCATTTGCGAACTCGCCTAATGAACTGAAGAACAAAAAATTTAACATTGCCTGTTTTTGCGCTGTAGTTTACCCCTTCCATCTTTGTAACACAAGCTTACAGCATACCTGATTTACTCAAATGTAAGACAATCCCGCTTTACAGCCACAAAGAAAGAAGGCAAATGAGTTATACTGCAGAAGGAGGAATGTGCAGAAAGTTAAAGAGAGAAACCCTTGAAGGAAGCAACAGAGAAAGACTAATGAAGGACATGAAACTGTGTGATGAACCCAACAAGAAGAAATGCTAAGGGATAAATTTTGGATTGGACAGGAAGGGATTTACAGGCAATAGACAAAGATTAAAATAACAGTTCAAATATATTTGTACAAGCTAGGAGGGAAACATTAGAAAGGAGGTAAGACAAACATGAAATGAAGGCAGAGGAGATAAAAAGACTAAGTGAGATACTGAAAAGGTACGGGGAAAAAAGAGAATGTGCAAAATAGAAACAACCGAACATTTGGTTGTGGGACGGATTTGACGTAGGATGGTTGATGTTTTATCGGTACGAAACTTGCGTTGTGATCTTGTCAATTCGTGCGCAGTCCGTGTTACCCGCCGCACATTGAACACTGTCAGTGCAGCACGGGTAAGAGGATTTGGTTAACGACGGCTTGCTGTTAGTGTTGGCGGGGGGGGGGGGACCAAAGAGTTTGATCTCGTCGGTATCAAGTATCTGAGGTGTGGCATCGAATGTTGTAGAAAGTGACTTAAGGTTCTGGTGTCGTAGATATTGCATTCAAGAGGTCGTTTGTACGTTCTAATATTATCACCATCCCATAAAAAATGCATATATCTGATATTTCGGCTGTACTCGCGTATAGGGAACCACCCCATTGCCGATTCATGGTATACTCCGTGGTTCTTTGCCGCTATGTGGAAAACACTTCGATTACGGAGCAGTTCCGATCCATGGTTCCATTATTGTAGGTATGGGAGAATGTTGCATGAGAACTTTGTTGCTTGAACAGTCGAGATTACATTTGCCGAATGATATATATGTAGTATTTGTGGTTGTGATTGTGGTGGTTGGTTTCGTAGTTGAAGTTTGTAAGAACGATGTATGCCAAGAATGATGCGAAGTGTAGATAAAGAGAGAACCGAAGCGAAAAAGTGGGTTTGATTGAAAGGTGACAAAGCAGTAAAGTTACACAGGTTATGGTAAAGTGAGGTAAACTAAAGGTCGAATCATCCCTGTACTCGCCTTGAAGGTATGTGTAGCAGTGCAGGTGTAGTAGCTCTTTGTTGAGTTTTAAGGTCTTTTAGTATGTGAGACCTTGCAGTTTGGCAGATACATGTCACCGTTTTAGAGGAACCTATACGTGTCTCGATCGTGGGTATTTTAACGTCAAGGAACTGAGGTAGCACATCATACAAGGCCTTATTTTTTTAATTATGTCACTGGAAAGCGCTTTACACAAAACTTCGTGTTGATGTGGGGGATCACCAGTATTTTGCATTTGTGAAGTAAATGGAGAGCTAAATATACACAGCGAGTTTCTTTCTTAACCGTTAAAGCAGTGACAGCATTATGGGTCAAAATATTTCAATGTTCTTGGCCCTTCAAAGTACAGTAGGAACTATGTGTTACTTACTTTAACATGAAAAAACTCTGCATTGAGCCTATTAAGGATATATTTATGCATTTAGTATATCAGAATAAACCATGTTTACTTCCCAAAACAGGCAATGGAGATGAATGGTTTTCTGTGAGGTAGGTGTTAAATTTTGAATTTTACTTAGATAAAATTCAGGCCACAAAGGGTGAACCAGACTTTTTGGTTAATAAGCAAATGTAATTAAGGTTAGTACTTATATTATTATCATAAGAAGAAATGTATAATTCACAAAAAATATTTTTAAAATCTCTTAAATATTGGAGAACCAAATTTTGTGTTGTGTATTGGAGCCCTTTACAGGTGTTTATTCGAATCAGTATTGTTAAATAATGTGATGTAATTAGAACAGCAGATGACAAAGATATATGTATGTGGTTTTAAATATGAAATAGGTTATAAAAAGAATTGAACCACAAAATTTTTAATATTTATAGTCCACTTTGGGCTGCATAATGGCTGGACAGGGTGCCCTAGTAACTGTACTCCCTGTTTGTTCTGTAATTTATATGATCATATAACAGTAGAATTAGTAAATAATAGATTGTTTCCACCCTTTGAACGTTTATATGAAGACTTGATGTCTCTTAAAACATGTCAGATGCTATGGCACTAAATTTGAATATACATTGCTTTTGAAGTGTACAGAGAGCACTGTGTGCTTGTGCTGTACACTGTATATTTACAGTATTTTATTGTGCCTTCTGTGTCGCTGGAACTGGCCTCCATTACTGAAGTACAGCAGTTTGGAATGTTGTGTTACATTTTTTAAAGACAATAAACAACCAGCAAAACATCATCCCTGCAACTGAACCCAAAAAGCAAGCCCTGAACTCCAAGTCCTGAAAATAACAGTCTGGAGGGTTGGAGTTGCATTTCAATAGCTTCCTCTTTTATATTTTTGTATTTATTGATGAGTTAAGCTTGACTAACTGATATAACCTTGAGTACAGTCATCTATTTGTATTTATTAAATTACTGTCTTCAATAGTTACCAGACCAATACAATGGCATTTTATACACAGCTTGTTAAAATGGATGCTGGAGTTGCATTTCAGTAGTTTCCCTTGTGTGTTTTTGTGATGAGTTGAGTTTGTCTTGCAGATATATCCTTGAGTAAAGTAATCTCATTGTATTTATTATATTACTGTCATCAGTAGTTATCAGACCAGTACAACACGTATTGTGTTGGTCCAATGTTGTATTGGTTTGATAACTATTGAAGACAGTGTGGAGGGCCTCTTTAAGGAGCTGCATTTCATTTCTTACAATTTAAGTTTTTACAAACACTGTCAGAAGATGACAAGGGAAGAACAGGCTTCTGTTACTAATTTGTTACTAGGCTGGAAGAAGAGAAGACACTGGATTGATGTTAACAATGGAGCTGTTTCTCACATATGTTAAACTGTTAAATGATGCATTGTTTGTGTCTGGGGATTGAGAATCCTAATGCTGTTGTGAAGAGTGCTTTGGACTTAGTGTGTATTGTGCCCTGTAAATGTTTCTTTGCATAACCTACCCTTTCAGGCATGTCGTACCTAGGCATGCTGGATGCGTGATTGTGGCCTAGTTTAGAGAAGGATTTTCCTGGATGATTACTGAGCAGGACAGAGCACCTCAACTTCATCACTTGTAGATCAGGTTGTTTCTGGAGGAACAGGTGCCTGGAAGGTGGATAGGGTGAGGGGCTGAATATCTTGGCTACCACTGTCCCCAGGTGTGACAACTCTGGGCCTGTTTATTGGGGCACTTTAAAGATTATGGATACACAACACCTATAGCACAATCCATGAAGGAGCTATGGGGCCAAATTTCAGATGTGGCTACTTGTATTGAAGGTTATGTGGTAGATCTGTATGTAGGTGTCTGTGAGAAGGTTTTGGTTTTGACGAGTAATGGGAGAAATAGGGTCTCTGAGAGGCATTTTGGACAGCTGCTCAGCCATGTTCACCACCCTGTATAGACCTGTAATGGGTCTAGGGGTTCAATTGTACTGTTGTCTTTGTTGTTATAATTCAGGCATTAATATATATATATCATACATTGCTAATTAACAAAACACAAGTCATTCATGTCTTCCTGAATTCTTACACTTACATGAAAATAATGTAGCAGTTGTTACTGTAATAAGTTCATAAATCATAACTACTCAAGTGCCTGATAAAAGATGCTGTGGAATAGAGCTTGAATGTTATATTAACCCCATTATGAGATTAATCCATTTTTCATATTGCCTTAGTACAGAGGTTTGGAGTGATGGCTTCCTTCTTCAATATGTTATGTATAACTGCTGATATACATGCATTATATTACAGTACGAGATGGATATAATTAAAACAGAACCTGATTCAGATGAAGACTTTCTGTCTGAAGAACAGAAGCTTGTTGATGTGAAGCTTGAAGGTGATCCAGTCCCAGAACCGTATTGTTTAGTAAAGACTGAAGCTTATGTAAGTTGCATATTTTATCTTTGGTTTATTCCACTCCAGAAGGCCACGGGTTGCCTTTATTACAGCTGTTACACCCCAGATTTATGCAGAAGTTACTAATCACATTTCACTTGTTACCAAGTTACCAAGATCTGAATTTGACTGGGAAACCTTATACATGTGTGAATTCTGTGTGTAGTTTTTAGTTTGGTGGCGGTAACTAATGGAGCTGTGGTTGTCTGAAGTACAGGATCATTATTTTATCTGATCACTATTGGTTGTAACTTTTGACACTGTGGCAATTTACCATGAGGCAGGGTCCTTGTGTCGAATGATGAGTGAAATGATATGATGAGATAAAATATTCTTTCCGTTTAATTTGAAAGCCAACAAGTACTGGGAGGTGAAGTAAGATTTTGATGTTGTGTCTGACACCATTAATGTAGACAAAATGTGTACTGATAAAGTTCTTCCCCACAGCAAAGACCAAAACTGTGTAAATTGAAGTCATTTAAATGTAACTTCAGCAACACAATATTTGTAGGAAGATAGATGGAAGTCCTTTAGATGAGAGTTTGTGGGTTTTCACAGTTGTCTGGTGGAGGATTGCTTTCTTCTGGAATATGATGTTGCATCCTGACAAATGTTGGGAACTGATAATCCAGTGGTACAGTGTCATATCATAGAAGATCAGAATCCTCTGTTTTACCAGTTGTGCCTGGAATGCCGTGTTATTTTTTTTATTTTATATTATTATTATTATTATTTTGTTGCAGGAGCCATGCTGGGATAAAACTGAGTTCAAAGAAGAACTGAAAGATGAAGTACCACTGGAGGAGGATGAAGAACACGAAGACAGGTTAATGCATATGGATATGTGTACACAGACTAGTGCATACAAATATGTGTGGACTAGGGTTACCATTTATCCATTACAAGAAAAGAGGACATTTATGACATACCGATCATAACAAATAGGGCATATCAGTGGCAAAGGAGTGTCCAAATTTTGATTTAAAAAGAGGATGTATGGCATCATTGGAATAGTTTTGTGACATACACACATTAATATATAAACAAATGTCAAAATTGTGGTTCCTGCATCTTTACTACAGCTACTCTCAATACAGTAATACTAATAATATCACAGAATAACTTTTGTAAGGATAAAAACCGACATAAAAGTCGGTAACATTTTTAGCTATGGAAAGATAAGGCATCCACGGAGAGGAGGGTTTCTAAACAGTCTACTGCTAGCATGTGGGTATTTCTGTTAATAGAAGAACATGATAAGAATAAACTCACTTTAACATGCAAAAATAACTTTAAAAGGGTCCTTTGCTACCTGGTACCTCACGAAATTTTTATGGAAGTTCCAACTCTTGCTGTGCCCCTGCATATTTCTCTGTGGCCCGTATCTTTGTCAGAAGATGCCGATTGTTCATTAGGTAGCCATGGAATTCCTTACATGAAAGATGCTTGTAATTACACTGCACAAGCAGTATGCCTTTGAAAGACGCAGTATTAAGGTTGGTGCTCTCTGCTGTTCACTGCACTTTCATAAATGAGAAAATTCTTGATGCTTTTGCATTGTGTGAAGGAATTGTGAAGAACTGGGCAATTTTAAGAAGTTCTGATTGTTAATCTACATTTTTGGAATTTTCAAAGTACTGTATTTCATCCACTTCTGGTGTGCCAGTAGGATACAAAATTCTTCATTATCTTTGCAACCTGCCAAGAATTTCTTCAGATTGATAAACTTGTCAGAATTCTTCACATCATCATTGAAAACACCTGTTTCTTATCAGAAACTTCAGAGAAAGTTCTGCAGTACTCCTTTGTGGTGTATCATTCAGTGCCATCTACATGAAGGAAGAAAATTCTTCCATTGGCTGTATTCATTTCATGGGATATTCTATACATCTTTCATACAAACAGTTTCCTTCAGCACAGAATTTGTCACAGTCTGCATCAAGACCTTCTGTGTGCTCTGCATCAGTTAAGGCATCTAACTTTGAGGAACATTTTTTGACATTCAACAAGAATGTCATGGATGGAAATTTACAGTCTTGGCACTTCAACAGCAGAGTTGTTTTCCTTTTTACTTTCTTGAATGTGTGATTGGAAAACACTCATAATGAACTGTATGTGCCACTAATATATTTCACTTAACTCATTAAAAAAAACATCTTTGGTGGTTTGGCCTGAGACAGAAACAATGATTTCAAAGGTGGAAACATGTGAATCATTCTGCTACTGCTTGGACATATTGACAGCCATCATGTGTTACTCTGGGAGAGATTTTTCTTTTATTCAATGTCCACAAAATCACAATGCTGTTTCAAATGCTCGGTTTATGCAGTGTAGGTGTGGACGTACTGGTAGATTTTACAGATGACACATTCATTGTCAACCTCTAAATTCTCCGTTGCTTGATGAACACAGTTGTTCAATATATATGCTGGGTAGACCACACCAGTTAGTGCTTTATTGTATGCTACATATATGAGTTTTTCAAACACATTTTTCTCTACAGCATCATGCCACAGTCCCCCAAATATCACACTGCTGTTATCACCGGTGAATGCAATACAGGTCCTCGGTGAACTGTGATTGTCGAGAGTTCCTTTGTATATTGAGTAACAGTCTCTTTTGCTTTATTCAGTTATTGCTGCAATAACATTGACTGTAAACCACCATTTTTCCAATCAAAATACTGAACTGCAACAGGCAACAGCTCCACAGCAGTGTCTTTGCTTGCATCTCTGGCAACTCCACAGCAAGACACTGTGTTGTGTGTGAACATGTGAATTATGTTTTCAATAGCAGCAGGTGCTACAGTTAACAAGTTAATGATTGTGTCTGCCTTTGTGCACTTGAACATTTTCAGGTTATTTCAGAATCATGAATTATTGTTGTGAATAGAACAGATGTGCAGTCAGTTGTAACTACTGTGTTTCATGGTTTGAAATGGAAATGCACCTAATGCTGTTAATACAGCATCATATGATTTTCTTCCTGTTATAGTAAAAAACACTTGTTGATTTTGCTGAAGTGTTTCACCTTTAACAGCTTTCTTGTGTTTTGTGGCTCACCATGCATGTTCAAAGATCAAAAGCACTCTTGTTCACCAGAGACATGTAAGTTGCTGGTTTACATGCCAAACATCGCGACAATTTTGGAAGCACATATACTTGCTTTTTAGTTTGTTCATGGATTTACATTTTTGTTTGTCTATTGTAAGAACACAATGAAAACTACAATAACACATGAACTCAGCAGTGCACAACACATCCTTCACTGCACTGCACACAATTCAAAATGAATGACCAGAACCAGCCCGCATTATAGTTTGTGATCCACCAGAAATGAATGTGAAAATAAGTTATGAAGTTGAAGCTTGGCATACGAGAACTGTGAACTGTAATATACTTAACAGCCTCTGAACAATTGAGTATGACTGTCGACAAAGGCCAAAAACTTGAACATTTGTGGAAAATAAAATAATCCCCCGTGGACACAATCTGTCGCCTGAAACATAGGACATATCTGGGAAAACCTGCACCTTTGGTAACCCTAGTGTGGACAGGTTAGTGCATACGTATAGACAGGTTAGTGTATAAGGATGTGTGTATACAGACTAGCACATATGGATAGGAGTACACAGCTCAGTTCATGTAGATGATGTGTCAAATTCTGCATGCATAGAACTACACTGTATGATTTCAGTATTAATAACAAACGAACATCTGTTTTCTGTCACAGCACAGGGCAGTTGACATCTGTACAGGGCATTGGCTGTGGTCAGCAGAAATTTGATGGAGAGTCTGGTGCTTCTAGGGATGACAGCAACTTGGTTAGCACATTTGTACACGTAGAACTGGATGGTAAAGGAGTAGAAAATAATGTGCAAACGGTGAATATGGTGGACCCTTTAAGTACAATGTGCAGTAAACAGTTCTCAGACAAGAGTTACGTCTCAAATTGTGTCAGTTCACAGACAGAAGTGAAACCATACAGTTGTGATATTTGTAAGAAGACGTATTCTAGTAAAGATTCTTTCAGACACCATTATCGCAGCCACACTTCCAAGAAGACGTATGTTTGTGATGTGTGCAATAAGTCATTTTCAATACGTAAAGTCCTCAAGAATCATTATCGTATACATACTGGTGAGAAGCCTTTTGAGTGTAATGTGTGTAATGCAAAGTTCTCACGTAGTGCAAGTCTCCACAGGCATCATACTACCCACACAGATATTAAACACTACAAATGCAGTATATGTAGCAAGGACTTTTCAAGGAATGATCATTTGAAGAAACATTACCGAACGCACACAGGAGTTAAGATTTACAAATGTGAAGTGTGCAATAAACATTTCTCACAGAAAGAAAATCTCGTAATACACAGTTTTATTCACACAGGTAAGAAACCGTACACATGTGAAGTGTGTAACAGAAGTTTTTCTCAAGGTGGACATCTTAATGCACACAAACTTATACACACAGGGGAGAAACCTTACAGTTGTGATGTGTGCAACAAGAAGTTTCCAGTCCGAGAGAAACTGAGACGTCACTACCGTATCCACACAGGAGAGAAACCATATGAATGTACTGTGTGTGAGCGAAGCTTCACGGAACTTGGCAATCTTAAGCGGCATCATTCTCGGGTCCATGATCGGGAAATTTCGGATAGTGTAGGACTAGTGGAATGAATAACTGACATTGTTATAGAAATCTTTTGTATTAGAATTGCTATAGATCAAATTTTAAATTGAATTTTACTGTCCAGACTTTAATAAATAAGTGTGTGAGTTCATTTAATGTACGTAGTGCATCCAGAAAGTAAGGACTGGTTGGGTGTAAAAAGTGTTTAAAGAATTTTTAAAAGTATCTTTATTGCAACATGTTGGTATCTTCATTAACCCTTCAGCGCAGAGTGACGAGTGTACTTGCTATGCACAGGGCTGTCTTCATTTGCTTATAACATTAGTGGTATTGGGGATATAGTCTTTATCTTGGTATCATTTGTAGGTATTGGACTGGTCTTTTATGCAGTTGAAAACTTATGTCCTGTCACTGTTACTTCAGTTCGTATGCTACATTGATTTTTGCCAAGAATTTTTCTGAACTAAGTGAGTTTCTATTAGATAGCCAAACTGTTGTGCTGTGATCTGTTGGAGGAAATGTATAATACCAACACAGAGATCATAGATAGGGATATTGGTTTATTTTCTGTGGTCAGTTTCAACTTAATGCATGTAACAGTTTTAAATTCCTATGCTACCACTGGCTGGTCTCGTAAATGTTTCTGTTGTTTGAATGTTAAGCTGCATCTTCTGAAGTGGCACTTGTAACATGACTAACAAAAATAGGCAATAATGGTTTTTCTTTCACTAAGAAACTAGCCTTCAGAGAAATGATGAAGGCTGAAATTGTTGTTTTCTTGACCCACAGTGCCACAGGAAGAAGGTCGTAAAATCTGTCCCATAGGGCCTAAATTGCAGAAGCAGGATTACAGACCTTGTCATAATTTTGAATGCAACGAAGTAGTCTCTGTCAAGACAGAATGCAGAAGTAGAAAAAAAGAAGACCTTGTGTAAAGATGGGGTGTCATAAGACTGATACAAACTCTGTGATCACACATTTGTATGCATCTAAATATATTCATTCTTCACAAATTAGTTTTTGTTTGGACCAGATCCACTTTATACAGTTTCTTTCAAAAACAGTGAATTTAAGAAATTTAAGTGCAGATTAACTCCAGCTAGTGCAAGATATGGTTGGCATTTAAACCTGTCTGTGTATACAAGAGTTTTGTAAGATGCTTGCATACAACATGTAATTTGTGCTACCCTCTTTATGATTGGATAGTACTTGTTGGTTATAACACAGGTTTGTATAAACCAGTCATTTGAAATAAAGATAGTGTCGATATTGTTATTAAAATCAGAAGGATTTGAATGGGACTGTAAGATGCTAGTGTCATCTGCAGATTTTAAAGGAACTGATTTATCTCATACAGACCCAAAAATGAGGAAAACCAAAGATCACAAAACCAAACCATGAGGGACACCATGTTTAACTTTAGACCAAGCTTATGTAATATCATCCTTATTATACAGCAGTGCTTGTCTTATATCTGTTGGTCAGATAGGATTTGTAAAGTTTATAATGCTCATCAGTTTTGCTATAGAAATCAAGATTAGATAATAACATTTTGTGATAAACAGTCAAATTCCCATTCTCAGTCGCAAAAAATACCATCCATTAATTTATTATTAAAAGAATTTAGTATTTTATTAGTTACTGATGTGTAGTATTATCAGTTTCTAGTTTAGTTCTAAAACCATGTTGTTTGTTACTTGAAATAATATGATCAGTCAGATGTTTCAGCAGTCCAGTGTGCATTACTTTTTCAAACATTTTTGAAAAATTGGCCTGTAGTTGGATATGTCATTATTATTACCTCTCTGAAGTAGAGGTCTAATAAATCCATGTTTTAACATATTGGGGAATACTCCGGTAGGAAGAGTTAGGTTGCATGTCATTTAGTGGCAAGTTAATGAAAGGGGAACGTAATTTTAATATCGTAATAGGAACTTCATCAGAACTAAATGAATTTAATGATTTAAGAGACATAATTTCAGTTTCTTGAATAGTAGTACGTTTACATTTAATACGAGGGAATTAACTTTGGAATGCATGTTTCAAAGAATAGGAAAGCGAATGATGCACGTTGACAAGTTTTAGTAAGACAGTTTTGTAGGGGGGTTAATAAAATGTTCATTGAAGGCATCAGTTATCGCGTTGTATTACCAACGATCGCCATAGGAAGCGTTATCATCGTAACATGCATGTTTGTTAGTAGGTCTCAGTTCACAGATGGCAGGTGAGTCACGTTGCCGATTTTCATAATTGACGTACAGATCTTATATGCAGTTGACCTGTGGATGCAAGTGCACATTTCAATAGCACTTGCGCTCCGTAACGAACGGGTTTGCTGCTTGCTGTGCGTGCAGCTCGCCGGCCCGACATTCCGCGAAATAACTGTATGGTTTAGACTCGGACATAACCAAGTGTGTGTAACGTAATGTAAACACTGTGACGTTTATGCTTGCTGGGGTGTGTGACAGTACGAACTGAAGCACCGCTGTTTTCTCTTCTTAATGTTTCATTCAAACTGTCAGTGTTAGTTCACGTGTATGCAGTGGCATTAATGACGTCAGGTTTTGTACAGACCTAAATTATTTATACACGTGTGTGTTAAGTGAAGTTGCGTACTTAAACACTGTTGGCCTTCCATTTTGTAAATTCACGTGTGAATAGTTGAGTGAAAAGAGACAAACTTGATGCTACTTGTTTTATTATTACTTTATTCAGTGCTCAACATGTTTCGGATATTAATACATCCATCCTCAGGAGCGTGCGACTAATTCGTTGAGTTACTTCATGGGTTGTATCTGGTTCGATGTGTGTTGGTGTTACGTTGCAGTGTGGCTATGGTGGTGTGGTATCCGTATGCA
>Ga0123357_10006177_pt1 | contig 14530 bp, 5 predicted proteins | sample TergutEmb28metaG_FD_89873 | JGI IMG/M metagenome (GOLD analysis project Ga0123357, IMG submission 89873) | Embiratermes neotenicus P4 segment gut microbial communities from Petit-Saut dam, French Guiana - Emb289 P4 | ecosystem: Host-associated > Arthropoda: Insects > Digestive system > Gut ...
GCCGTTGCGTCACACCCCAATAGACGAAAATGACATTGGTGTTATGGGATGTGCCGTTGCGTCACACCCCATAAGAAGAAAATGACGTTGGTGTTAAGGGATGTGCCGTTGCGTCACACCCCATAAGAAGAAAATGACGTTGGTGTTATGGGATGTGCCGTTGCGTCACACCCCATAAGACCAAAGTGGCGTTGGTATTGTGGGATGTGCCGCTGCGTCACACTCCGTAAGACCAAAGTGGCGTTTCAATCATTAATTTCATTGATATTTCTGTGTTTACGTTCGTAAACTTCGAAACATACATTTAGTAATACATTTAGCCATGCGCGCGAGAGAAGACGCAGATCGTAAATTCATCATCTACTGAAAATTTGAGGTAACGGTTTCTTAAACCAAAAATTTTTCCAGTTAGATATTTATCATTCAGTAACGTTTAAATTTCAGTCTCTCCTCTGCCAGCAGTCGATTCTGCTAAGGTTATTTGGCCACATCAGGCCTACAATAAACGCGCGCGCGCGCACATTCCAGCGTCACATGCAAGTGACTTGCTACAAATCACGTCTGCCATCCTAAGACTATTACCGCACGACAGTCTGCCGGTATTTATAACAGTTCACGTTTTCATTATAGCCTAATTACAGCATAAACAATACTAGTCTGAAAGCATTAAATAGGTGAAAGTATCACGTAGCTACAATATTAATGCGAGAAATACAGTCATTTGCTATTTATTTGTTGCACTACCGACAAATTGAATACGACGACATTTGTACGTGTTGCTGTCAGATGGAGCCCCCAGTGCATACGGCTTGTGGGGGTTTGCGAGCCAAATTTTGTAAACTTCTGGCTTACAGACAGTCAAACACGTTTCTAAACCAGGTGTTTTAAACCTTCTTTTTGTGCCCTGGACACCACTGCGAGTCTGGTGCATCCTACGGACCCCTTCTCAAAAAAATGTATTTATGTGAATAAAATGAGAGTTACTGAAGTCAGCAAACATTTTTGGAGTCTAAAGGCCATAAATTACTTTTCTGCTTACATTCATTATTGAATTAAAGGTAAATTCAATTACAAGTTAGTGAAAATAAAGTTGTAATCCCCTCCCTCGAATTTCACGGAACCTTTGAAATATATCCACCGATCCCAGGATAAGGACCGCCGTTCTAAGGTGAGTTCCACGAAGCTGTCATGCCGTCTGGTGACACCGCGATAGTTGGTAATGATTTGCGAAACGGTGTGGTGTGTATGAAGGTAAAATGCCGGCAACTCCCTGGAGAAAATTAGGTATAATATGAAAGCCTCAATCGTCACTGTCGGCGTCCCTGCACCCGTCAACACTTCACCCAACTAACCCGGTATCTCGTCACGAAATATTGCAGTGATATCCAAAAATAAGCGAACATTGGTCAAAAGTCGATTAATCGTCGAATTTGGGTAAACTAGCCTCAAAAAAAAAGTGTACGCTTCGTTGTAAATGTACATAAAACATAGTTACTGCCAGACAAGTCAGTGTGACTGAAGGACCAGTAAAAAATCTACGTAACTTCAAGGAATTCTGACAACAGCATAGGATCATACGCGTTGTAAAATTCTGGACAATGCCTATTATCTCAGGCTCAAACAAACCCACCATGATTCGGAGGCTCGATCTATGTACCTCCGCCATTCGGCAAAATGAGGACAGTCCACTTCGGTGGGTCCATCAGAAAGAGCTAGTCTCAATCCCTGGATCTCAGGGACCGTCACCTATTCGATACGCCGGTCGTCGTTCCTGCCAACGTAATTCTCTGTTAGATCACACGCACTTGTCACATCCCATGATCTTCACACTCCGAGTAACATATTCGGACACCGGAAATGATTGGGTTTTCAGCCGACTGATCGTTCGATCCCTCCGCTTCCCCTGTTAGTCGCTATCGGTAGTTACACAACAGCATTACTATCACACATGCCGCAGTCTGCGTTACGACAGAATGGCTGCTCCAGCACTGGGTAAGGAAAATTGTCATTATACAATATAACGCCACAATATGCTGATTTCCTAAATTAATATTTCAATTTTTAATTTATTATTTCTTCTACATGTTTCGAACACGAGGGTTCATCTTCAGGAAGATGCTGTATACACAGTTATGATATGGTACGTTTCACATGCATCAGTATAAGCAGTCTAATATGTAGAACAGCGTGTTCGTCCTCCTGACGATGAACCCTCGGGTTCGAACCATATACAAAGCATAGAAAAATTAAAAATTAAACTATTAATTTTGGAAATGTGCGTTTCGTTGGTTTATATTGTATAATTATATTAAAATGCGCGGGCCCGGTAGCTCAGTCGGTATAGCGACTGATTATGGGCCGGACGGTCCGGGATCGAATACCAGTGGGGACGAGATTTTCCTCCCGTCCAGACCGGCCCTGGGGCCCACCCAGCCTCCTGTAAAATGGGTACCGGGTCTTTTCCGGGGGTAAAGTGCGGCCGGGGCGTGCTGCACACCACTCACCCCCTTCTAGTGCCGCGGTCATGGAAGAGTAGAGCTATACCTCTACCCACCCTCTGGGCCACACTGGGCCTGTAACGGGATCACTTTACCTTTATTATATTAAAATGCACGGGGCAAAAAAGAACCATAAAATCGTGATCTCATGCGTCGAAGTTGAATTTGTGTAAAAATTATGCTGCTTTTCCGGATAATTTTTAAAAAAATTTGGAACTCAAATGCTTGATGACACTGTGCTCATACGGAAGATATCGTGAATTTTTAAAACCAATATGCCTTCACTTTCTGCTCATTATTAACATACGTGCCAGTGCAATGTGACAGCATCTGAAATATTATTATTATTATTATTATTATTATTATTATTATTATTATTTACTGCAATTGGGTTGTCACCAGGTGGCAGTGGTTATTTTACATGTATACAAAATATGAAATAGGTTACTACTAAATTTAAGTCGGGAGGGCTACATGAGAAGCATGTAGTGGCAACTTGAATCTTGGAAACCATCTCAGCATTTGCTTATAGACACAGGGAAACCAAGAAAAACGTGTGTCGAGGTGGCCGGTCGCAGGACCTTCCGAATACTGACTTCTAGCCAGCACTCCGGCATCTACAGTAAAACCAGAATATATAAAATATCGACAAATCAAGGGCTGCATGATATTCCACAATTACATGTAAGACCCTAACTCTGATGTACAGAATCTGTACAACACTATTTCTGTTTCTAACGAATCGATATACTGAACTCTGACTGGGCTATAGGCTTGAAAATACATTATTTTCCGCATTCCCACATCTCTATGTTAGACATCGCTAACTGATACCCTTAAACGTGAAAATGCAGTTCAACATTGCATCATGCTTGTTCCGGGTTAACACTGCAGTGATGACAAGATATCAGTTCTCATGCGCGTCTCATGCAGTACAATCATAAATACGGCTCTGAAATACTATTTAAAGCCTCTAGCGTTAGTCTTGTGAACTGCATCCAAACCAATTCTGCTGTAACCATACACATTTTGAAGAAACAGAATATAAATTTTACTGCAACTTTCAAAATCCCAATCACTTGCTGTGCATATTGTAGGTCCCACAGGTCGTTTCAGTGGTACTGTGGGGATATTGGTTATTCACATGCCATAAACCAAAAACGTTCCTCACAGGTTCTTCTGCTGAAAAAAAATATACAGAACAGGAGGGGGCGCACTCAAATCTAACTCGAATGTCTTACTGAGATCACTTTTAAGATACGCGTGGGATGGTGAGAGGATGGATTGATGGAATTTTTTTAAATCAATAGATCATGCAGAAAACAATATCCATAAACTTGTCGTGAGGCTTCGTGGAATCAGAATTGAGTTGTAAAGTGTACAACGAGAACGTATCAACAACACAGCACACGAAGTATGGAGTTACGAAAATAAAGCTATATTTCTGCCAGTTAATTTTTTGGTCTTACCCTTAAGAAATACCAACTTCTTCATAACTGAATAGGCGCTCATAGCGGGCTGTTTTGTGCGTAAATAAAAGCGGTGTGGCCCCTTAAACGCCAAACAGTATCACATTTTCAGCAATATTATAAAGTAATTTTGAATGCAACAGGCCTACGTTCCGCAGTACAGAGGAATATCTAACAATCCGTTTACAGGTAATAAACACGAATAAATGGAAAAGACAGTAAAAGGTAAAAACTGCACGTAAGTAACGAGATGATAACGAATACTCTGTGGATTGGTCACACATTTTACGTACGAACTGCCTTCTAAAATACGTTAATGAAGGAAGAATAGAAGTAACGGGAAGACGAGGAAGAAGATGTGAGCACCTACTCGATGACCTTAAGGAAACGACAAGTTACTGGACATTGAAAGAAAAAGTATTAGATCGCACTGTGTGGAGAACTCGGTTTGGAAGAAGCTGCGAACCTGTCGTAAGACAGAGTGCGGAGTGAATGAATGAATGGAGATTTATTAAGATTTATGTAAATGTTATCTTAAAATTAGTTGAAGCAAAGAACAAATGAAGCTATCCATCGCCCCGACACAGACTAACGAAACACAGAGCTGGACAAAGGAATTCAACGCAACTTCTACAGGCCTGATCCCATAAAAACAGCAAACACAAAACATATATCATAGCTGTTTCACCGTTAACCCCCTTAAAATCGCGTGTAATATCGAACTCAATAACCCACAGGGAACACTAGTACATCAAAACCCAATATCACACCGTCGCTGATCCCCACCGCCATTCTATCATCACCCTCCCACCATAACCAAAGAGAATGATGACACAACAAAAATTCGCCTCTTTTATTTTTTATGAATACATAAAAATTTGTCATGGGCGCCCATAATAACCCCAATGGGAACTGCCAACCACTGGATGCTGATAGAAAGGGGGGAGGTGAGGATGTTCACAATGCATCATAGAACACTGATCCGTACATTACAACGTGTGTGTGCAGAATGTTGTAACAAACAGAGAAGCCTCGTCATCTATCTACGGTACCAGAGATGCATTGGAGTAATGCTACCAGGAAGTGTAATACATGTTATTTTCACGCACTGGGTTTCAAACCCATGATCACTCTCAGGTAATGTGGCAGCAAATGAATCGTAAACAAGATGAACTGCTATTATGGTATCGGGGTTTAATGAAAACAAAACGCAGTTTAACCAATTCTCTGACGTACAGCAATATACCGTTTTTAATTTCGACCACAAATTATCTTCACTTTATCAGCGTGGATAGTATAGTTGATATGGCGACTAGGAACGGAATGCACGACTGAGGATAAGTGGTTCGATTCCTGGAAGGGATAAGAGATTTTTCTGTTCACGACTAATTGAAAGGGCAATTTACAACAAACTATCCTAATATAACTGGGATATTTAAAAATATCTTCAGTCTTCTTCCATCATGTTTTATCTTAACTTTTACATGATTCATACCGCTGTGTTTAGTCAGTCAAATAGAATATAACCCAAAATAACACAGCTGTATTGACAACCCATGAAATACGCGTATTACTAGACAAGAACAATACAGTCCCAAACACATACTTACTGAATGTGGCTACATCCTGTAGATATATGTTCTGGATTGTAAACAAAGCCTTGTATTTGGTACTGTTATGTTATATTCGATAATGTTCTATTACATGTCAATTTTGTGACGTGACGTCAGTAGAAATATGGTTGTTATCCTGCAACACAAATTATGATTTAAGCTGTCGTTAATACTGCACTTAATAATTAGAACGTGTCCTTTCAATCCTCTCACTTAGGTAGGTTCTGTACCATCCGAATACAGAACCTACTTTCAATAAGGGGAGCCAGCAATAACTACAGAAAAGCTGGCTCTCACGTAGGTTAAATCTACCTACCACTAACACGCCGGAAATGTTAAAACAGAAAATTGCTACTTCACTCAGAATATCAGATATGTCGCATTGTACAGCATCAAAACTCTTGTACAGGCGAGTTAATGATGTGATACATGGGAAGGGAAGACCAGAGCTTACAGAATTGTACGGAAAGAGGTTATGACTCATACGCAGAACTCCTGGTTATCATACGATGTCTGTGTCTGTCTGTCTATTTGATGGGACAAAAGACATTACAGGCGATGGGGACTGCTATAAGATAGACATCTGATACAGACTGAGAGGCAAGGAAATGAGCCGTGAAACACAAGAGAAGTGAACTGGATGGCAAGTTTGTGGGCAGAGTTGAAATGGAAATATGCATAAAGAGCAGGACATCACAAAGCCTCTTCTTCGTGTAATGGATGTATGTGCTCGGCGAGGCACAAATCGCGTGATATTTCAGTACATATATGTAACTCGGTTGTTGCAGGTATATGTCTAAAGGAGTTCCGAAGTGTAAAATTGCCTGCAGAATAATTACATCTGCTATGTTAAGTTCTGAAATGTGTTTCTGGCTTAGTGTGCGTACTGTAAATGACATTGCTAGTTCCATGGAGTGGAGTTCCTCTTGAGAAGCTAACAGTTTCTCACCTAGTAAATAAATTAATCGCATTTTATGGAACCCTAAGGTACGTCACCTCTGTGAAAAGATTCCACCACTTTTCATTATCCTGAATCAGACCAATCCAGTTCCAGCTTTCCAATATATTACTTTAGGATTCATTTTAATATTATCCTCCCATCTAGCCTAAGTATTCCAAGTGTTCTCTTTCCTTACGGCTTCCACGTTAAACTCCTGTACGCATTTATCTTCTACCTCCTTCGTGTTACATGCCCCGCCTACTTCAGCCTCCTTCATTTGATCACCCACATAATATTTGGAGAGGTTTACAAATTACGAAGCTTTTCATTATGCAGTTCCCTCTAAACTCCTCTCTCTTAGGCCCAAATATCTACCTGGGCGCCCTAATTTCGAACACCCGCAGCCTGTGCTCTTCCCACAATGCGACAAACCAATCGTCACACCCACATAAACCAACAAATCCGAATCACGTAAATGCGGTCATGAAACTTCGAGTTCCATAAAATGCGGGGAATTTGACTAGCTGAGAACCGGTTACATTCTCAAGAAGGATTAAGCTCCATGGAGTAAGTAAGTATAAACCAACAACAGGAAAAGTTAGTTTTGTGTAATTTAATCTTTATGCTTGTACAGAGCAAAGCGAAAACAAAAGAAACAGATTTATCTCAGTAATTAACCAACTTGATGCACAAAATTTTTGTTTTACAGCCAGTTCATTTCATGCTTCTACATGTTTCGAGCACATGTGCTCGAAACATGTAGAAGCATGAAATGAACTGGCTGTAAAACAAAAATTTTGTGCATCAAGTTGGTTAATTACTGAGATAAATCTGTTTCTTTTGTTTTCGCTTTGCTCTGTACAAGCATAAAGATTAAATTACACAAAACTAACTTTTCCTGTTGTTGGTTTATACTTACTTACTCCATGGAGCTTAATCCTTCTTGAGAATGTAACCGGTTCTCAGCTAGTCAAATTCCCCGCATTTTATGGAACTCGAAGTTTCATGACCGCATTTACGTGATTCGGATTTGTTGGTTTATGTGGGTGTGACGATTGGTTTGTCGCATTGTGGGAAGAGCACAGGCTGCGGGTGTTCGAAATTAGGGCGCCCAGGTAGATATTTGGGCCTAAGAGAGAGGAGTTTAGAGGGAACTGCATAATGAAAAGCTTCGTAATTTGTAAACCTCTCCAAATATTATGTGGGTGATCAAATGAAGGAGGCTGAAGTAGGCGGGGCATGTAACACGAAGGAGGTAGAAGATAAATGCGTACAGGAGTTTAACGTGGAAGCCGTAAGGAAAGAGAACACTTGGAATACTTAGGCTAGATGGGAGGATAATATTAAAATGAATCCTAAAGTAATATATTGGAAAGCTGGAACTGGATTGGTCTGATTCAGGATAATGAAAAGTGGTGGAATCTTTTCACAGAGGTGACGTACCTTAGGGTTCCATAAAATGCGATTAATTTATTTACTAGGTGAGAAACTGTTAGCTTCTCAAGAGGAACTCCACTCCATGGAACTAGCAATGTCATTTACAGTACGCACACTAAGCCAGAAACACATTTCAGAACTTAACATAGCAGATGTAATTATTCTGCAGGCAATTTTACACTTCGGAACTCCTTTAGACATATACCTGCAACAACCGAGTTACATATATGTACTGAAATATCACGCGATTTGTGCCTCGCCGAGCACATACATCCATTACACGAAGAAGAGGCTTTGTGATGTCCTGCTCTTTATGCATATTTCCATTTCAACTCTGCCCACAAACTTGCCATCCAGTTCACTTCTCTTGTGTTTCACGGCTCATTTCCTTGCCTCTCAGTCTGTATCAGATGTCTATCTTATAGCAGTCCCCATCGCCTGTAATGTCTTTTGTCCCATCAAATAGACAGACAGACACAGACATCGTATGATAACCAGGAGTTCTGCGTATGAGTCATAACCTCTTTCCGTACAATTCTGTAAGCTCTGGTCTTCCCTTCCCATGTATCACATCATTAACTCGCCTGTACAAGAGTTTTGATGCTGTACAATGCGACATATCTGATATTCTGAGTGAAGTAGCAATTTTCTGTTTTAACATTTCCGGCGTGTTAGTGGTAGGTAGATTTAACCTACGTGAGAGCCAGCTTTTCTGTAGTTATTGCTGGCTCCCCTTATTGAAAGTAGGTTCTGTATTCGGATGGTACAGAACCTACCTAAGTGAGAGGATTGAAAGGACACGTTCTAATTATTAAGTGCAGTATTAACGACAGCTTAAATCATAATTTGTGTTGCAGGATAACAACCATATTTCTACTGACGTCACGTCACAAAATTGACATGTAATAGAACATTATCGAATATAACATAACAGTACCAAATACAAGGCTTTGTTTACAATCCAGAACATATATCTACAGGATGTAGCCACATTCAGTAAGTATGTGTTTGGGACTGTATTGTTCTTGTCTAGTAATACGCGTATTTCATGGGTTGTCAATACAGCTGTGTTATTTTGGGTTATATTCTATTTGACTGACTAAACACAGCGGTATGAATCATGTAAAAGTTAAGATAAAACATGATGGAAGAAGACTGAAGATATTTTTAAATATCCCAGTTATATTAGGATAGTTTGTTGTAAATTGCCCTTTCAATTAGTCGTGAACAGAAAAATCTCTTATCCCTTCCAGGAATCGAACCACTTATCCTCAGTCGTGCATTCCGTTCCTAGTCGCCATATCAACTATACTATCCACGCTGATAAAGTGAAGATAATTTGTGGTCGAAATTAAAAACGGTATATTGCTGTACGTCAGAGAATTGGTTAAACTGCGTTTTGTTTTCATTAAACCCCGATACCATAATAGCAGTTCATCTTGTTTACGATTCATTTGCTGCCACATTACCTGAGAGTGATCATGGGTTTGAAACCCAGTGCGTGAAAATAACATGTATTACACTTCCTGGTAGCATTACTCCAATGCATCTCTGGTACCGTAGATAGATGACGAGGCTTCTCTGTTTGTTACAACATTCTGCACACACACGTTGTAATGTACGGATCAGTGTTCTATGATGCATTGTGAACATCCTCACCTCCCCCCTTTCTATCAGCATCCAGTGGTTGGCAGTTCCCATTGGGGTTATTATGGGCGCCCATGACAAATTTTTATGTATTCATAAAAAATAAAAGAGGCGAATTTTTGTTGTGTCATCATTCTCTTTGGTTATGGTGGGAGGGTGATGATAGAATGGCGGTGGGGATCAGCGACGGTGTGATATTGGGTTTTGATGTACTAGTGTTCCCTGTGGGTTATTGAGTTCGATATTACACGCGATTTTAAGGGGGTTAACGGTGAAACAGCTATGATATATGTTTTGTGTTTGCTGTTTTTATGGGATCAGGCCTGTAGAAGTTGCGTTGAATTCCTTTGTCCAGCTCTGTGTTTCGTTAGTCTGTGTCGGGGCGATGGATAGCTTCATTTGTTCTTTGCTTCAACTAATTTTAAGATAACATTTACATAAATCTTAATAAATCTCCATTCATTCATTCACTCCGCACTCTGTCTTACGACAGGTTCGCAGCTTCTTCCAAACCGAGTTCTCCACACAGTGCGATCTAATACTTTTTCTTTCAATGTCCAGTAACTTGTCGTTTCCTTAAGGTCATCGAGTAGGTGCTCACATCTTCTTCCTCGTCTTCCCGTTACTTCTATTCTTCCTTCATTAACGTATTTTAGAAGGCAGTTCGTACGTAAAATGTGTGACCAATCCACAGAGTATTCGTTATCATCTCGTTACTTACGTGCAGTTTTTACCTTTTACTGTCTTTTCCATTTATTCGTGTTTATTACCTGTAAACGGATTGTTAGATATTCCTCTGTACTGCGGAACGTAGGCCTGTTGCATTCAAAATTACTTTATAATATTGCTGAAAATGTGATACTGTTTGGCGTTTAAGGGGCCACACCGCTTTTATTTACGCACAAAACAGCCCGCTATGAGCGCCTATTCAGTTATGAAGAAGTTGGTATTTCTTAAGGGTAAGACCAAAAAATTAACTGGCAGAAATATAGCTTTATTTTCGTAACTCCATACTTCGTGTGCTGTGTTGTTGATACGTTCTCGTTGTACACTTTACAACTCAATTCTGATTCCACGAAGCCTCACGACAAGTTTATGGATATTGTTTTCTGCATGATCTATTGATTTAAAAAAATTCCATCAATCCATCCTCTCACCATCCCACGCGTATCTTAAAAGTGATCTCAGTAAGACATTCGAGTTAGATTTGAGTGCGCCCCCTCCTGTTCTGTATATTTTTTTTCAGCAGAAGAACCTGTGAGGAACGTTTTTGGTTTATGGCATGTGAATAACCAATATCCCCACAGTACCACTGAAACGACCTGTGGGACCTACAATATGCACAGCAAGTGATTGGGATTTTGAAAGTTGCAGTAAAATTTATATTCTGTTTCTTCAAAATGTGTATGGTTACAGCAGAATTGGTTTGGATGCAGTTCACAAGACTAACGCTAGAGGCTTTAAATAGTATTTCAGAGCCGTATTTATGATTGTACTGCATGAGACGCGCATGAGAACTGATATCTTGTCATCACTGCAGTGTTAACCCGGAACAAGCATGATGCAATGTTGAACTGCATTTTCACGTTTAAGGGTATCAGTTAGCGATGTCTAACATAGAGATGTGGGAATGCGGAAAATAATGTATTTTCAAGCCTATAGCCCAGTCAGAGTTCAGTATATCGATTCGTTAGAAACAGAAATAGTGTTGTACAGATTCTGTACATCAGAGTTAGGGTCTTACATGTAATTGTGGAATATCATGCAGCCCTTGATTTGTCGATATTTTATATATTCTGGTTTTACTGTAGATGCCGGAGTGCTGGCTAGAAGTCAGTATTCGGAAGGTCCTGCGACCGGCCACCTCGACACACGTTTTTCTTGGTTTCCCTGTGTCTATAAGCAAATGCTGAGATGGTTTCCAAGATTCAAGTTGCCACTACATGCTTCTCATGTAGCCCTCCCGACTTAAATTTAGTAGTAACCTATTTCATATTTTGTATACATGTAAAATAACCACTGCCACCTGGTGACAACCCAATTGCAGTAAATAATAATAATAATAATAATAATAATAATAATAATAATAATATTTCAGATGCTGTCACATTGCACTGGCACGTATGTTAATAATGAGCAGAAAGTGAAGGCATATTGGTTTTAAAAATTCACGATATCTTCCGTATGAGCACAGTGTCATCAAGCATTTGAGTTCCAAATTTTTTTAAAAATTATCCGGAAAAGCAGCATAATTTTTACACAAATTCAACTTCGACGCATGAGATCACGATTTTATGGTTCTTTTTTGCCCCGTGCATTTTAATATAATAAAGGTAAAGTGATCCCGTTACAGGCCCAGTGTGGCCCAGAGGGTGGGTAGAGGTATAGCTCTACTCTTCCATGACCGCGGCACTAGAAGGGGGTGAGTGGTGTGCAGCACGCCCCGGCCGCACTTTACCCCCGGAAAAGACCCGGTACCCATTTTACAGGAGGCTGGGTGGGCCCCAGGGCCGGTCTGGACGGGAGGAAAATCTCGTCCCCACTGGTATTCGATCCCGGACCGTCCGGCCCATAATCAGTCGCTATACCGACTGAGCTACCGGGCCCGCGCATTTTAATATAATTATACAATATAAACCAACGAAACGCACATTTCCAAAATTAATAGTTTAATTTTTAATTTTTCTATGCTTTGTATATGGTTCGAACCCGAGGGTTCATCGTCAGGAGGACGAACACGCTGTTCTACATATTAGACTGCTTATACTGATGCATGTGAAACGTACCATATCATAACTGTGTATACAGCATCTTCCTGAAGATGAACCCTCGTGTTCGAAACATGTAGAAGAAATAATAAATTAAAAATTGAAATATTAATTTAGGAAATCAGCATATTGTGGCGTTATATTGTATAATGACAATTTTCCTTACCCAGTGCTGGAGCAGCCATTCTGTCGTAACGCAGACTGCGGCATGTGTGATAGTAATGCTGTTGTGTAACTACCGATAGCGACTAACAGGGGAAGCGGAGGGATCGAACGATCAGTCGGCTGAAAACCCAATCATTTCCGGTGTCCGAATATGTTACTCGGAGTGTGAAGATCATGGGATGTGACAAGTGCGTGTGATCTAACAGAGAATTACGTTGGCAGGAACGACGACCGGCGTATCGAATAGGTGACGGTCCCTGAGATCCAGGGATTGAGACTAGCTCTTTCTGATGGACCCACCGAAGTGGACTGTCCTCATTTTGCCGAATGGCGGAGGTACATAGATCGAGCCTCCGAATCATGGTGGGTTTGTTTGAGCCTGAGATAATAGGCATTGTCCAGAATTTTACAACGCGTATGATCCTATGCTGTTGTCAGAATTCCTTGAAGTTACGTAGATTTTTTACTGGTCCTTCAGTCACACTGACTTGTCTGGCAGTAACTATGTTTTATGTACATTTACAACGAAGCGTACACTTTTTTTTTGAGGCTAGTTTACCCAAATTCGACGATTAATCGACTTTTGACCAATGTTCGCTTATTTTTGGATATCACTGCAATATTTCGTGACGAGATACCGGGTTAGTTGGGTGAAGTGTTGACGGGTGCAGGGACGCCGACAGTGACGATTGAGGCTTTCATATTATACCTAATTTTCTCCAGGGAGTTGCCGGCATTTTACCTTCATACACACCACACCGTTTCGCAAATCATTACCAACTATCGCGGTGTCACCAGACGGCATGACAGCTTCGTGGAACTCACCTTAGAACGGCGGTCCTTATCCTGGGATCGGTGGATATATTTCAAAGGTTCCGTGAAATTCGAGGGAGGGGATTACAACTTTATTTTCACTAACTTGTAATTGAATTTACCTTTAATTCAATAATGAATGTAAGCAGAAAAGTAATTTATGGCCTTTAGACTCCAAAAATGTTTGCTGACTTCAGTAACTCTCATTTTATTCACATAAATACATTTTTTTGAGAAGGGGTCCGTAGGATGCACCAGACTCGCAGTGGTGTCCAGGGCACAAAAAGAAGGTTTAAAACACCTGGTTTAGAAACGTGTTTGACTGTCTGTAAGCCAGAAGTTTACAAAATTTGGCTCGCAAACCCCCACAAGCCGTATGCACTGGGGGCTCCATCTGACAGCAACACGTACAAATGTCGTCGTATTCAATTTGTCGGTAGTGCAACAAATAAATAGCAAATGACTGTATTTCTCGCATTAATATTGTAGCTACGTGATACTTTCACCTATTTAATGCTTTCAGACTAGTATTGTTTATGCTGTAATTAGGCTATAATGAAAACGTGAACTGTTATAAATACCGGCAGACTGTCGTGCGGTAATAGTCTTAGGATGGCAGACGTGATTTGTAGCAAGTCACTTGCATGTGACGCTGGAATGTGCGCGCGCGCGCGTTTATTGTAGGCCTGATGTGGCCAAATAACCTTAGCAGAATCGACTGCTGGCAGAGGAGAGACTGAAATTTAAACGTTACTGAATGATAAATATCTAACTGGAAAAATTTTTGGTTTAAGAAACCGTTACCTCAAATTTTCAGTAGATGATGAATTTACGATCTGCGTCTTCTCTCGCGCGCATGGCTAAATGTATTACTAAATGTATGTTTCGAAGTTTACGAACGTAAACACAGAAATATCAATGAAATTAATGATTGAAACGCCACTTTGGTCTTACGGAGTGTGACGCAGCGGCACATCCCACAATACCAACGCCACTTTGGTCTTATGGGGTGTGACGCAACGGCACATCCCATAACACCAACGTCATTTTCTTCTTATGGGGTGTGACGCAACGGCACATCCCTTAACACCAACGTCATTTTCTTCTTATGGGGTGTGACGCAACGGCACATCCCATAACACCAATGTCATTTTCGTCTATTGGGGTGTGACGCAACGGC
>Ga0123357_10006178_pt1 | contig 14529 bp, 10 predicted proteins | sample TergutEmb28metaG_FD_89873 | JGI IMG/M metagenome (GOLD analysis project Ga0123357, IMG submission 89873) | Embiratermes neotenicus P4 segment gut microbial communities from Petit-Saut dam, French Guiana - Emb289 P4 | ecosystem: Host-associated > Arthropoda: Insects > Digestive system > Gut ...
GTTCGTCAGTTTTATTATTTAATCCACGTATATTTTGATGTACTACCGCAAATTTATTTAACTTGACACGATCATGGACCAACTTTTTGTGTGAATGGCTATGGTTCTTAATACTATAGTCGTGCTTTTCACTAATGTATCGAGTAGTAGCATAAGAATTACTGTTTTTATTCTTTGGGATATCAGTACTATTCGATGGCTTGGTAAGTAGTTTTCCCATTGGTGTTTGTGTATTGCTGTTTTCCATTCTGACATTGCTGTCAGAGTTTACAATAAAAAATCACTGTATTTGGTAAGTGTGGTCTTTTTTGCTCTAGTTGAAGCTCTGTTTGCAGCATTTTCTTTATGTAGGGAAATAGAATTGTATCTAATGTATCGTATGTGTTCTTGGAAACGTATGCTCAGGCTGCTGCTAGTCTGGCCTACGTACGACAGATTACATGTGTTACATGTCAGTTGGTAGATTCCCCATTGACTGTGGGGCAGGGTGTGGTGGTTTCTGGGCGGTTTAATCAGTTTGGCTATGGTGTTGCGGCATTTATATGCTATCCTGATGTTTGTGTTTCTGAATATGTTAGTGACCTTGCGTATTTGCGGGGAAAAGTATGTGAATGTTGCCCATTTCTTGTTTTTGCTGTCGTGAGGTGTGGGGTGTTTTATTTTATGTTATATCTGATGTTTTAGTTTATGTATCAACATGAATACGGCCAAATGGATAATACAATGACCCTACTCAAACCCCTAAATAACCCAAGCTTACTCTTGCCTTATGAACAATACTATATCCAATTCCTTTACCAAGAAGGCAAACTCATTCCAGAGCAGGGCCCAGGAGAAACCAACCCCCTGTTCCAAACGATCATTAACACCAACCCCCACATTCCACATGAACAGACCAGTAGTGCTTCAGCCTGCATACGGATACCACATCACCACAGCCATACCACAACGTAACACTAACACACATCGAACCAGGTATGTGTAAGCTCAGATACATGACATCAGAATATATTCAGGAAACATTATCAAAACATACTACATGCAAAGAAAACTCAAAAACCATAAGAAACCGCAGCAGCCAATATTTGCAGTAACATGCTTTCTAAAACAACCACACACGTCACAACTAAACACTCGCTACTAAGTAAACGCACTAATGCAATAACCTCTATCCTTACAGAGCAATACAACCCATGAAATAACTCAACAAATAAGTCGCAAGTTCCTGAGGATGGATGTATTAACATCCGAAACATGTTGAGCATTAAATAAAGAAACAATAAAGCAAGTGACACCAAGTTGGTCTCTCTTTATTCAACTATCAAGATGATGCACGGTCCAATAAACATAAGATTCATAAAATAATTTCTCTATTTTGTACAAGGATATTTGGATTCCAGAATCGGCAGAATGAACGGTATTCAAGTGACATGAACTGGATCACATATTTTTCAACAGAAACTAACTGTAGACCAGTCACCTTACTTACCAGTTTTTTTTAAAACATTTGAAATCTTCATCCAACAGAGGCTAGTTCAGCATGTCAGTAACCATAATATAATTTCTCCAAAACAGTTTGGTTGTAGAAAAGGATTTTCAACTGCTCATGCAACATACAGGCTTACAGAATTAATTTATAAGGCTTGGAATAAAAAAAAGACATGTATCTGGAGTTTTCTGTGACCTAACAAAGCTTTAGAAACTGTGAATCATATAGTATTGATTTTTAAATTACAGTTTTATGGTATATAGAATATCCTGTTAGAGTTGTGTAGATCTTGTCTGATTGGTAGGTAAAAGGGGGTTCTTTTAAAATCTTCTACCCCATCTAACAAATTTTCCAATTTGAGAATCATTATGAATGGAGTTCCCCAAGGATCAGTCTTGGGTCTTCTTCTTATCAGTTTATGTATCAAGATCTCCCACTATGCTTAAAAAAGATACCTGACATCATGTTTGCAGTCAATATACATTTTCTTCTCAGAATACAACGAACAAGATGCAACTTTTGTCAATTTGTTTAATCCTATAGGATGCTCTACATGTTTCATATGGTTTTTCTGTCCATCATCAGGAGTTCAAAACTGCACATACAGCGTCAGGCATTTGTCAGACCAAGTTGCATCTTGTTGGTTGTACTCTGATAATATATTAGCGATGCACGGACATATGAACGTTAAATAATTTTCTTATTTATTCTGATAAATATGAGGATCTTATTCAAAGCTTTAATCTTATCCTAGACTACATTCACAAATGGTTCCAGGAATATCAAATTATACTAAATACTAAAAACCAAAAATTTTAATTTTCAAGCCCATTAAACCTTACATATAAAGGTCATATAGTACCGGAGGCTGAAAGCATACAATATCTCGGATGACAATTAGATCCTCATCTCTCTTGGAAAAGTCACATTCACATGTTAGTAATTTGAGCTCAGTATGCTTAATAATGAGACACCTGTGTTGCACCCTAAATACTGATTCCTTAAAATTACTTTATTTTGCCCATTTTCATGCAAGGGTTAATTCTGGTATAATTTTATGGGTTTTCCTGCCAATTTACACAAGTTGTTTTTAATACAAAGGAAGATTATTAGAATAATGTTAGGATTGGGTTACAGATCTTCAAGTAGAAATCAATTCAAACAACTTATCCTATTCTCAATTCCTTGTTTATATATGCTGTCTTTCATGAATTCTGTCATCAGTAATCCTGACAAGTTTCTGTGCATTCTTTGAACTCAAGACAGAAGAATCACCTTCAGAGACCAACAATTTGTTTTTCCTCCTTTCAAAAAGTGTGTCATATTCAGCAATAAAAGTCTTTAATAGCTCACCACCCTCACATTATAAAATTCCTGAACAACAAGCAACAATTCAATCATGCAATGAAAGACTATCTTATTACACATGCATTCTTTACTCTGGAACAATTGTTGTCTGAGTCTCATACAATACATAAATAAGTAAATTATCAATCCTGGGTATCACATTAGTTATTATACTAGTCATTACATTAGCTATGAGATTAATTTTAGTTTGAATTTAATCTTGATAAATTTAATTTTATCTTATTATATATTCTGTGTGAATTGTAATATTATTTTGATAAATTTTGTATTCTTCTGTCGCTCAACAGTTCTTGGATTTATAAATACTCCTGTGTAATGTAAATGTAAATGTAAACTGAAATTAAAGAGAGTGAAGACAGATGAAATAAGAAAGACAAAAGAACACTCCAAGTTACATGGTGACTCAATGGAATGGTATTGTCACAGAAGCTGGCAAATACTTGTATGAATATTCTTAACCAATTCACCTTCTGGTGTTGTAACAAGGTGCATAGCATAGAGTGTTCAAGGAGTAAGAAGAAATATGATTATGGCTACTGTTATGGATATGGTAGTGTTGGAGATAATGGGATCAGTGGTGGATGTAAGGTGCCTAAGATGATGGAGGCAGCTGCAACCACCTTATTGGTGCTGGTAGCAATAACAGTGAGAACTTGCATAATTTACTAACTTTCTGACTGCTCTCTTGTGGAGGCACTGGCCGCCTTCGAGGGCTGTTGGGGTTAGAACCTGCTTGTAGCGCTGTCTCCTCTACGTTGGAAGCTGCATAACCGGAGTCATTATTGCCATTTGGGTCAGGCACAGGTGCGGGTGGGGACGCTAACCTGGCGACAACACTGTGACAGAGATATGCTGCATTTACCTCAACATGACATGTCTTTACTAATTTAATTTCCTTAACTTCCCCTTCCATTTGTCTCCCATATGTTCAACACCAGTATAAATAAGGCACTTGATATGATGTATTTAAACATATATAAATAGCCTCAGTTCATTCTGCAGGAACCTTTCATATGCAAGTTCTGTCTGTCATCTACACACATCAGCCATGTCATCCTCAACATAACACACAGTTACAAATGTACAATTACATTTTGTAATTACATCAGAATAAAGCTAAAATTGTTACAGATGTTTTACACAGCAGATCAAGAACCCAGCGAGAGATGTGCTGTGTTATGTTACACAGTGCTATGTTACATATTGCATTGATTCTTCTTGAATAATAATTTATTTTTTAATAAAATGTCCTTACAAGTTTGAAATTGGATAAATGATTACTTGAACTATAAAATGTGATACATGACTGCAGTGTTTCATATTAGTACATTCAATATATCTCAATATTCATCACAATATTATAACTGACTGACTGGCTAAACTAACTAACTAATTAACTAGCTAAGTTCATGAGGTACAGTCCAGTCTCTCTGCAGGAGCCACCACTTCCTCAGCCAGTCAGGCAGTTCCCTGCATTGTACAGAACATGCACATTCATTACTGCTGTTCACAAGAGCCCACCAACTGTCCCAAACCAGAGCCAGATGAATCCAGTCCACAACCTTCCATTCAAATTTCTGCAATGCATTTTAACATTAGCAGGCCATCTATGTCTAGCCTATCCAATTGGTTCTTCCCTTCAGGTTCTCCCACCAAATCCTTTATGTGTTTTTCTTCTCTCCCACACATGCCACAAGCCTCACCCATCTCATCCTCCTGTACTTAAATGATGATGATGATGATGATCATCATCATCATCATCATAACCATTATCATCATCATTTAAGTACAGGAGGATGACAACAAGACAATGGTGGTGGTGGTGATGATTCATGTCCACTATGGAAACATTACTAACATGAGCTGGGTTTGCATCAAATAATCTACATCAGAAGGGTTTCGAAGACAATATAAGAAAAAACCTTCTGACTTAAGAACAACGTAAGACTCACGCAGATTCTTGCACCACAGTGGCCAGTATGAATTCTGTGGATTTGTCGTTTGGAATGATGTGACAGTCGTCCGACCCTGGTGATCGCTCGCCATCCTTCTCCACTTCTTCTTCTTCTTCCTGTAACACATAATCTAGTTATTTCTAGTCTCTTAGTATAATCTACAGGATTTAATCCACAAATATTTATGCAGTTGAATGGCAGACACTACTCATCTCTAACACAGTTGTGCTGTCCACTCCAGTTAGTGTTAAGGTGTATGTGCATGTGCATGATATGTGTGACAGCAGGTCAATCGGCCTGCACTCACATCATAACGGTGGTAGCTTATAATGCTGCCATTTATACATATATGGTAGCTACAATCACGTGACAGCAGCTGGAGTAGTGCGGTCAGTGTAGTGACTCAGCTAGCAGCTAGATGGTCTGGGGTTCTAATTGTGGTAGAGGTTTTCTCTCCTCCAAACCATCCAGACAGACTCTGGTGCCCACACAGCCCCTTATTCAATGGGTATAGGGGTTGTTTCCGCGGGGTAAAGCGGCCGGAGCCTGAAGTTAACCCCACCACCTCCATCTAGGTTAAGAATGAGTGAAGCTGTACACTTAAATAGGTTCATGACGTTGTGATTATTAAGGTAAAGGTAAAGGTCACCTTAGGACAGGCCACGAAGGCCCAAAGGAGGAGTAGAGGTATAGCTCTACTATTTCCTTATCCTCGGTGCTAGATAGGGGTGGGTGGTCAACGCCATGCCCCGGACGCTTTACTCCCGGGAAAGAGACCCAGTACCCATTGTATAGGAGGCTGGGTGTGCCTCAGGGCCGGTATGGACGGGTGCGGAAAATCTCGCTCACACCGGGATTCGATCCCCGAACCGTCCAGCCCGTAGCAAGTCGGTATACCGACTGCACTATCCCGGCCCTTTGTTGTGGTTATATGAACAAATATAAAGAAAGAAGCCATCAAACACAACTAGGGGTTTTTATTATTAATACATGGGGGATTTTTACTGGTTTCGGTCCAAATGGACCATCATGGGGTAACACATATATAAAAAATTACTAAGAAGAGGCACTTGGTTTTGGGTTTTTATTGAAGGGTCATTGTGGTGTGCAGAGATTAATTGCACAAAAGAGATCTCATTTATGTACAAGCCGCCCTTAACCCAGTACTTCTGTGTAGCAATTTTGGTTATTTGTATTACCTGAAGATGGTACTTTTGGACCGAAACATGCTGTAAATAATCTGCCATCAACTTATCACTTGAAAGGTCACTTACATTAACTCTCAACATGGTATTGTAAACGGAAATCCGTATCTTTATACAATATGTATACTTACATTCGTATAAAACCACGTGACTTACAAGATTGTAAGGCCAGGTTACACTGCTACGGATGTGAAGAGCTAATGTCACTCGGTACAGTGTGAACTGCTGTTGCTGCTGATTTTGTAATGTGTCATCGGCACTTGTCTGGGCCGTTGGAAGATTCACAACGAAGAGACGTCATGTAAAATGACAGGTAATTGACGGAAATACTCCCTATACAAGTGAAAACCACGAAAGAATTCTCTAAATCCAATCTGAATACTACTGAGTTTGAAATTCTATGAAAAGGACAAAACCGGGATTTCCAACTCAGAAATCTAATATTAGTTTCTCCCTGTCTTCTGTGTTCTCTCAACGTGAAGCACAGCTGATGATGGGAAGCTATATGAATATCATGTAGGCTGTATCCACTGCTGAGGAATTGTGATATGATATGATATGATATGATGCTTCAAATGTTGTCTCTACTGCTATCTTCAGATGACAGAATGTCATTAGGCCGACACGTTCCTTATAATTTTTAGTGTATAATTTCACAATGCCGACTGTTGCTAAGATTACATCGTGTCGGTGATAGGAGTAAGAAATATGAGTACGCAGAATGGGTGGAATGATACTGACAGGAGAAAATGGAAGTGCTCGGAGAAAAACCTGTACCATTGCCACTTTGTTCGCCACAAATCCCACAGACTGGCCCGGGATTGAACCCAAGTCTCTGCTGTGAGAGACCGGCAAAGCAAGTGCTGTAAGTGCAATACCTTAACATCTGCAGGGGTTCTAGGTCAACACAGCTGTTGACGCACTCACTGTTGACTGCAGACCGGCGCAGCCTGGTGCCACGGACGGCTCTGTTTGTCCTACACTCTAATTACGAAGCACGATCAACCGGCGAGGCTCCCCAGTCTGAACACTTGTGTCAACTAAGCACTTTGTTTTTCTGTAGGAGGTGGGTGCAGTTGCAACAGGGTGCTCTATATGCAACAGGGTGCTCTAACTGCAACAGGGTACACTTGCAACAGGGTGCTCTATATGCAACAGATCCTTTGTTTTGGCCACTAGAGCACCCAGCAGCAGGTGGGCGATTCCACAGTAATGAGGAAGCAGAAATGGCTCTTCGTGAGTGGTTACGAACATAAAAGTTGGATTCCTAAAGCGACGGAATTTTGAAACTGGTGCCTAGGTGGGGTAAATGTATCAATGTGCTCTCTGATTATGTCAGGAAATAACGACACTTCAGTGCAACACGCGAGCTACTCTCAGTGTTGCACTGACCTGCATCATGGCAATGACTGAAGGAGCCTCACTGAATGAACAGCCTTCGAATTACCCACAGAAGAAGCAGCTTCTCCTGGACTACCTGACTTCCGCTCCCCGTGTTCGTGGGCCGTTCCTCCTCCATTCCTGATGAAGGTGCCACCAGCGACGGTCCAAGCGTCGTTTCTGCCAGCCGTCGGGTCTGCGCGATGTTCTCTATCACCGACCCTGGCTTGATGTCTGCCAAATTCGGCTTCCTAGCCGCTTTCGCCTTTCGTGCCCGATTCCTTAGCGCCTGCAATTATCATCATCATTATCATTATCATCACTGCCATCTTTCACCGTCAAGATAAAAAACATGAAAAAGTCCTCAAGAAATAAAAACCGCAAGTAAATAAACCACGAAACAGAAGCTGACATTCACTCGGGCTCTTCTGAAACCTCAAGCTGCAGGACCCACACATCAGCCTGCCACCTGTTGCTGTTCTGAGCCAAATATTCCAGCCTGCGCCATTCCTTTCTGCTCTTCAGGCACCACATTAGTATTAGCCTGACACCTAAGACCGAAGCTCCCAAGTGGTGTTTTCGTGTCAGATGTGGCTGAAGTGTTGGGTGTATGTACTTTTCGCCCTTCCCAAAAGTACAAGAATGCAGCTGGATGTATGCTGCAAGTAATAAAGAGGGTGTTGTGGGATTTGGTGAGTGTTAAGGTCAAGGTCTTCTGGAATGTAACGCCGTGCAGTTTGGCAGGTGCGTACCAATAATTTTGGTGGAACCTGACTGTCTTTATCTTATCTTAGAGCATAAAGACTTGGTGCCCCGTGGGACTGCAAAACAGTACTTAAGTAAATGGGGCGAATGCATGTGTCAGTATCAGAGACAGGCACACAGAGCCGGGGAGACAAAGAGAAGAAGAAACAGTGTGTTCAGAATGATTAATTACGTTCTTGCGAGTACCGACATTTAAGAACGACGATAAGTAGACGCGGGTAGATTAAGGAAGGAACGTCGACTGAGAATGTTCCAGAACAGGGTGCTGAGGAAGACGTTTGGGTCGAAGGCGGAGTCAGTAAGAGGGGAACAGAAGAAACTGCATAACGGGGAGCTTCATGATTTGTGTTTCTCACCCAACATGATTAGGATGGTCAAATGAAGGAGGATGAGATGGGCAGATCATGTGGCATGTAGGGGGGAGAAATGTTAAACAGTGTTTTGGTGGATAAACCAGAAGAAATGAGACCACTTGAACCCCTAGACGTAGGTTTGAGAATAATATTAAAATGGTTCTTAAATAAATAAGATGGAAGGACACAGACCGGACTGATGTGGCTCAGGACAGATGGTGGGCTTTTGCAGATAAGGTAATGAACAACCGGAATAGCCGAAACGTGAGGAATTTTGTGACTACCCGAAAGAAAAGGAGCTTTTCAAGAGGGGGTCTGCTCTTTCCATTTACTATTAGTTTTTTTTGTCCTGTGGGCTGCGGCCCAAAGTTGGCCATGACTTCCTCATTCTTGAGGTTTGTGGATCACACACAACGACGCACCACAATCGGTAGAACTCCTCTGGACGAGTGGTCAGCTCGTCACAGAGACCTCTACCTATAACACACAACACTCAGAACAGACATCCATGCCCCCGGTGGGATTCGAGTCCGCAATCCCAGCAGGGGAGCGGCCGCAGACCTACACCTTAGACCGCGTGGCCACTGGGACCGGCTACTGTTAGTTTTGGTTCCCATCAAACACCTGTATGAAGGCACCGAGTGCTTTTGTTTCGCCAATAAAAACTCAGTTGTTGAAATCAAAGCATAGCCAGATACTGGCAGTTCATACGTGAACATGTGACAGACATAGCGTGATTCTGTTTGCAGCAGTAATGTGGGGGGACAAGGGAATCAATCGTCTGGCACTTGGTGGGTTGCTGCGGTAGTAGACGTGGCTACAAAACAGCACAAGAGCTCTCATTCAGCACTGCGCGTGACTTCCGTGTCAGACACAAACATTCCAGAGTCACAACCTTGAGACATTTCTTGTGTTTGTCATAAATATGCAACAGAGGCGTTAGACATTCAACAAACTGTCACCGCTGTCATCGTAAAATACTCATACGAACTGCCTGATAGTACTGTTGGTGCACTGGCAACGTTTGAAATATGTACTCTTACAACGAATACCGTATAGTACGCATGTACGTACGCACTTCGCGTTCCAAGCAGTTCGTTTCTTTACATTATTCTGTTTACAGTTTTTCACACAAGTAAGACAAGCTGCACTCACAGTCCCCAGCGTGCTGCAGCAACTGGCTGACGCACCACGCCTGACCGCACATCTGTCTCTAGTTCTGTTAACATGGAGACAGTCGCCATTCGAGGCATGACGTCGCAACACTGGACCGGACCAATCCCGTCCCAGTATTCACGTCTAGTAATCTACGGTAAACTGGTTTCTGTGCTTCACCATTCAAACCAAGTGGTTCCTATATTTACCACCAGGTAAAACATGTAACAAGGTACTGAATGCACAGCGCAATATTTAAGAGCGTTCATGAAACAACTGTAGCAGTGGAAAGGAGTAAGTACTGCATATTCTGAGTGTGTGTCTGTAGCCTTCGGTATCCAGCATGCGATGCACGTGCGCCATGTTTGTCATCCGTGGCCTGTCCGGTTCTGCCATACTTCTCCACATTATCTCACAAACGGCACGATTTTCTTTCCAAAATGTTACTGAACATAAAGTGTATTTTGATTTTCTCTACAACTTCTGTCTGCAACATTTCTCATTCTAAGAAGTACTGAGGGAAATACGAATATAAATGCACGTTGCTGTTCATGTACAGCAGCGCTATTGTTGTCACATTGTAAGGAAACTTGAATTTTCTCGAAAGATTTTCGAAAAAAAAAAAACTCAATTATCGAATTTCACGAAAATTTTTACAGTGGGAGGCGAAATGTTCCATGCGCACGGACGGACGGACGGACAGATATGACATTACCAGTCGCTTTTCGCAATTTTGCAAATGCGCCTAAAATTTCTACGTTCTGCCCACACAGCTGTATTTATGTGTTTTGTGTGGATCTCAGAACAAACAGCGACTATTTCCCTATACGGCGTTAACTGACTGGTTTGTGTAACCGGCCTGGAGCTTTATATATATAATTCAGGTTTACTTTCGCCTTTAAACCGTAAAGCTAGCACCACGACATAAAGACGCAGGTGCAGTGAAGGTATAGCTCTTAAAGTCGACACTAACGAAGGTCTCTGGTCAGCTTCACATAGCATCTGCGGAACGCGCTGCGTGGTGGAAGGCTGGGTAGGTTCCTGGGACGGACTTGACTTCGTGAAGAAGTGAAGACTCTCTTCCCTTAGGCCTAGAGTCAACCCGCCAGGTCCTAGCCGGTGGCATATTGACTGTGCAGGCTGCACACATTAATAGCACCGTAATTTTGAACTCAACACTTCCCCCCCCCCCCAGGATACACACACACACACACACACACACCAGCAGTTTACTGCAGTTCCAAAGTTGTGAACAGCACCGCCCAGTACAATGTACAATGCCAGAACAATGTACAGGCCAGTTGAAATGTGATGGCACACGCGCAGAAACCAGATTTCGTCTTTCGGCGAACCGGACGAGTCCATTTAAATCGGCGGAGGCGTCAGTTCAGTCGACTACTGGCAGCCGAGGTGTGCGCATCAGCGGTAGTATGCTGGATACACCATGTTCCGAGGTAGTGTGAAGGGTACTGGCTACCCACTCCATTCGCCAGTTTCCCCTTCACTTCTCCCCCTCCCGTGCGTCACATTTCAACTCGCACCGCTGTGCTACTCTCAAGTCTGCAGCACTCCCAAAACGCTTTGCGGTTTAATTAGACGGCAGTTTATTCTTTCGCTGTGTTTGTTTTTGTCGCCAGCATTTATACGTGTATTCTCTGCTCCATGTTGGCAGACGTGTAAGAAGCCCTTCCTGTGTCAGATGGAGAATTAATTAGCCTCACTCCCTACGATTCTTCTTCTTCTTTTGCGTTTGCCCCCCCTACGCCCTCCCACCCGCCATGATGACGTTTCAGTGTTACTCAGTTTCACAAATTCCCATAATTTGTGTTAAGAATTTTTCCTTCTGCAGTTCAACGCACACGGCTTCATTTTGCAACGCACATTATTAATGGCTGCATTAAATTACTAACTTTTCTTGTTACTCCCTCTGCATTAGGAAACTTTCCGATTTCGTAGTAAGAACTTTGCTTAACTACACAAGTTTTATCTTAACCCTTTAAGGAAGAAGCATCCGTTTTGTATATAAGGACAGTCCGTACCGCGCAGTAAACACTCTCTACTTCTGTTATAAAAACCAATCTGTTAATGACGTATAAGGCAGGAGCCACTGTTTCTTCTGACAGCCACACAAACACATAACTGCAATGTAATCAGCATGCAGAATTTTTGAATGTTAAACCTGGTGGTACGTATAGTAACCGGTAGGCTTTAAAAGGTTAAAGTGTGATCCGGTTTTACAGGGTCATCAAACGCTTATGACGAATGACGATAAATTGTATGCGGACACGAAGGGAAGGCCAGTCGCATTTTGTGGTTTCGGTAAAGCCGAGTTCAACAGAGGAACGCTTCGACGCCCAATACAAATAACCTTCCTAATTTAATCTCATAATATTTCAACAATGCATGTCACGTTCATAGTATCACCCTTCGGTAATTTTTGGAGCTGGTCGGAAAGAATCGTGGGGGCCTGAAGAAGGCAGTATTGTTGTGTTGACAGACATGTGGCAGGCCTGTCGACATGATTACTGACCGACTGCATGCAGTGCAACCTTTGTGACATGCTAACAGTTGCACAGCTGCTCAATCAGTCGAAAAATTGCCCATGTGATACTGAATATGAAAGTTCTTAATCGCCACCCATTCGTTTCCGCCCTAAGCAAAAGCATTTTTTAACACAATCCACTTCTTCAAAAGGGGAAATGAGGACAGTTATGAGAAATCTGTAAACCCGAGGCGGTCGTTTCAGATAAACAACTTTTATCTACGTGGAAACTAGTTAGCGCAGACCCATTCCCAGTTATCCAGCGACTATTTTCACAACTGGAATGAATGGTGCATTTGGGAGACTGGTGTCAAACAGCCACAGGTCTCATTGCAGCTGTGGGTCCTCTCATTTCCTAGAGTTCACTGTGGGGCCAGTAAAGGTATTTTGGCGAAGCTGTCTACATCCATGCAGTTCAGCAGACATGCTATGCTCCCAGCGACGCTGGGGCCTGAGGGTGCAGTCAGTCTGCAGTAGACGGAGCTGCTGGCTGGAGAGACTTCCCTCTCTCTCTTCCAGTTCATCGTCAAAGCTTCCAGACGCATACAACAGTTAAGGTCCCAGTACGTTTATGTTGGCCTAACAAATAATTTGTTAAATCAAACGCTCTTCACCACAACGTGCAGACTTACCCCTAAACGTACTTACAGTGCCCGACAATTGGGGAATTGCGCGCATACTTAGTGCTTGTTCATAAATTTATTCCCTGTTGTTGACATATTCAAGATTGGACAAAGCAGTGTTTAGTTAGTGTAAGGAAATCAACAAAGAACAAACGATTCAAACTCAGAACATTCAAAAGCTATGGCCTACAGCAGCTGCCCGCGAAGAACTGTCTAGCCTGCCGCCATGTCTTTTAAGCTGAAAATCTGACAGAGTAGAGGGATTAAACGAAATTTTGAGAAACGAAGGTTACGAGGTCTGTTTGGAGTGCTAAATCAGGAGATAAATAATTAGTTTTGACTGCAGGGTGCCCCCCGTGACTGCTGTCGTTCACCAGCCGCCACTGCTTGCAGTGTTGAGCACTGTGCATGTGCATCACGTGGTGAGCATGAATAAACATGAAGGAAGGGATTCATGCACAACTGTTGTTACCCATAATTAAACCAAATAACTACGGTCTCTTGGAGGAACTATGAGTTGTGTGTACAGGAAGTGTCGAAAACACATTCACTGCATCTGCCACCGAAGCTTTTTCTCGCAGGACAGCCACTCTGTAGTTTTAGAAGTGCATGCGTGGGGCAAGCATCAGTAAGGAACAGCATACGTACAGCATAGTTAGAGCAAAACTTCACAAATGATATAAAACGTAAAGAAGCAGTAGTTCTAATGGCTGGCCGTCTAGCATGCATCACGTACATGACGACGTATTAACCCTCTACAGCCCAGTGGTCACTATATGTACCGCCAGTTCAACATTCAGCAGTTCCACGTTCTGCCCACAAAATGTATTTACGTGTTTTGTGTGGATTTCAGAACAAACAGCGATTATTTCCCCATACAGCATTAACTGACTGGTTTGTATAACCGCGACGGAGTGTGTTTACTGCGCGGTACGGACTGGATGTTTATATAATTCAGGTTAATTTTATTTTAGCCTTTCAAACAACAGTCCGACACAGGGACAATAGAAAACAATATAAAACCAATGTATTATTGTTTTGCCATGCAATGGGAATTATCAAAGAATTTTATGACATGCAATTTAAATTACCAATAAATTTGAAGCTCAGATTTTAGGGAACAGTTAGAGGATTCCCACACTTTCTTTGCTAGACTGCTTCCTAACTGAAAGTATGCAAACGGAAGGTCCTGTAACCGGCCGACTCGACACACTTTTTTTCGTTTCCCTCCGTCTTCAAGCAAATTCCGGACGGCTCCCAAGTTCCAAATTGATACCGTATTTTTGGTGATGCCACATGCGCTGTACCGCTCGACCAAACTTGTAACTCCTGAAGATGGCCAGTATATAGACCGAAACATGTAGCAGCTGTGTGCAACACACATAAAGGAAACCCCGCCCCCCCCGGTTTAAATTCCCAGAAATGATCCTTGTCCAGACAATGGCCCGAAGTACAACTACAAATTCACTATCACACGTTCCTTATTTCAAGCCACCACTGTCACAATTCCAACACGTTCGTCGGCGTACTATTTCTGTCAGAAGGACGGGCGGGCGCGGCCTCGACACCTTTTAACAACATGATGCTTTTTTTACCCCCCCCCCCCCAAATTAAAGTATTTCTCTTTTTTTTTTTTTTCCCCTTCGCCCCCCTCCCCTTCTAAAAAACCCCGCTTTTTCTCCCTTTATTTTTAA
>Ga0123357_10006179_pt1 | contig 14528 bp, 12 predicted proteins | sample TergutEmb28metaG_FD_89873 | JGI IMG/M metagenome (GOLD analysis project Ga0123357, IMG submission 89873) | Embiratermes neotenicus P4 segment gut microbial communities from Petit-Saut dam, French Guiana - Emb289 P4 | ecosystem: Host-associated > Arthropoda: Insects > Digestive system > Gut ...
CTCGTCAAAATTTGCAGGTTTATGGGGGGGTATTTGACCATTTCTTGCATTTTTTGCAATGCTTTTTTAGCCTAAAAGACTTTTTCTTTCATAGGGGAAACTGAATTTTTCAGGGGGGACTATCAATATAGATTTCTGTGACCATTTCGATGTCTTTAGAGAGTATTACGCTTTCGCATTTTACCTACTGACCGTGATTGCCATCGTAAGAATGTTCTATACAAGCAATGAAGGTGGTGCATAATGTCTGCTCTTGCCAAATTCCTGATGTCTGTTTTCGGGGAGCTAGTAAAAGCTCTCGGAATCTTCGTCACCAAGAAAGCAGCAATGAATGGTGCGGCGATTGCCATCATTCTTGTCTTGCTTGCCACCTTCTACGCGGCTATGAAGCTTCTTGTCGCCGGTATCGTCTATCAAATAGACAACCAATACATCTTGACTGGCTTCTATTTGATCTGGCCGCCAAATGCTGAGCTTTGCATCAGCACCTATTTTGCAGCAAGGCTGACGCTATTTCTGTACAGAGAGTATCGCGCCAATGTCCATAGAGCCATGCAATGACCGATGGCATCCTTCTTTCCGGCAAACGAGGTAGCGGCAAATCACTGATTGCAGCAGGGATGATGCGAGATTACATTGAGCGTGGCTGCATGGTTGCCACCAACCTCAATCTGTACATAGAACACCTAACCAGCCCAAAAAACAAAATCAGACCATTCAGGGTGCCTGACTTCCCCGAGCTGCCAGACCTTGAATCGTTACCGCTGGGGAATCCGGGGCTAGAACGCGAAGGCGATGAAATAAAGCTGACACCAAAATTCAGAGAAGATCAAAACGGGATTCTCGTACTAGACGAAGTGGCGACGTTCCTCAATTCGCGGAACTGGCAACAGAAAGAGCGACAAGGCGTCATCAGTTGGTTGCTACAGTCACGAAAGTACGGTTGGGACATTCTGATGATCGCCCAGCATCCGCGGCTTGTCGATGCCCAAATAAGGGATTCCCTTTTCGATCAATTCGGCACTGTAAGGCGTCTAGACAAAATCTCTGTTCCTGTCTTCGGCGCTCTATTCCGGCTCTTTGGACTTAACTTCAAGCTGCCAAGATTGCACTTCTGTATTCTGCGCTATGGTAATCAACCCAACGCGCCTGTCAGTGATCGTATATTTACACGAGGCGGCAACCTGTATCGAGCCTACGATACAACACAAAAGATTGACCCTCTTGTCGGCATCAAGACCGGCGAAGGATTTCATTATCTATCGGCTTGGGACGTTAAAGGCCGTCACATGGGAGTCTGGCAAATGTATCGAGCGGGCTTTATTGCATTCCTCATTCTTGGATTGGTTGCAGGTTTTTTCTCATGCAAATTCTACGAATCACACTTTCAGAAACAGAAACAAATGATTCATAGCACAGAAACAGAAAAAATAGCAAAGACACCTGCGGCCGGATTTTTCAGGCAACCAGATGGAAAAGTACAGGTATTCGTAGATGGAAAATTTGTTCAACCTCAAGTCATCAAACAGACGGCCGAAGGTTGGCAAGTATTGGTGGATGGTCAATGGTACAAGGGAGCAACCAAATGAAACGCTTATTACCTCTAGTTCTTCTTTTCATATCAGTTTTTGCAAACGCAGAATCCATTTCACTCTCGTTTCAGGAAATACCTGTAGTGAAGCTTGCTGAGGCGACCTACAAAAGCATCCTCAAAAAGGACTATATTTTGTCCCCTGAGGTTATCAATGCGCCCGAAAAGATTACCCTGTCGGTGACCGTCGATCGCCAAGATTTGCCGGACACTATCGAGCAAGTTCTGAAGTCGGCCGGTATTAAGGTAGAAGAAAAGAACGATGTTTTCTGGATATCGAAGATTCCGGCTCTGCCCCTGCCGGCAGAAATTTCCAAGGGACCGGCACAAAATCAAACTTCAACGAAGATCCCGGACGCTACGACGCTTGTAAACGCCGCCAAGGAAGCCCAAAACAAGCCTCAGGAAGTGTTTTTGTACCATCCCATGTACCGGAAGCTAGACGACCTCAAAAATATCGCTGGAAAGCTCGCTACGGTGGTTGCGATGGAAGATAGCTTGATTTTCACGGGCGAACCTCAAAAACTTGATGTCGTCAGAATGTTGCTAAACGAATACGACAAAAAGCGGGATGAGGTGCTTGCCAAGGTGACCGTCGTCGAATATTCGAACGACTCCGATAACGGAGCCGGTTTCTTTGGAGCGCTTCATCTGCTCGGCAAAACCCTCAATTTCCAAGCTGGGGACTCCGGCACACTGGACAGCTTTTTCAGATTCAAGAACAACACTATCGAGGCCGTGCTTTCCGTCATCAATCAGGATTCACATTTCCATGTGGTCTCAACCTCTAACCTTCGGATCGCCAGCGGCAAAACCGGAAAACTGTCGGTCGGTCAAGAGGTTCCCACATTGGGCAAAAACGATTATGATGAAAAGGGCAATCCGGTACAATCTGTTTTTTACCGAGAAGCTGGGCTTATTGTCAACCTGACGCCGACCATCGTCAAAGATACTGTGTACACGGACATCACACATGAAGTCTCAGATTTTCTAGTGACCAAGACAAGCAATATCGATAGCCCGTCTATCACAAAGCGCTCTTTCTCAACAAATTTTAGCTGTGACTTTGGAGAAATCGTTTTTCTTGGCGGTCTCGATGAGGAAAAGAAAAACGAAGCAAACAGCGGGCTTTTTGGATTCACATTTTCACAGCAGAAAATTGAATCGAAAACAATTATCTTCCTCATTCTTGAATACGTCCGAGTTTAACCAGAAACATTGATCTACCAGAGGCAAAATGAAAAACTACCACTATGAACAAAAACGACTTTCAGCCCGGCAATATCATAGCAATCGGCGCGTAGGCTATTTTGATCGTAATGGTGTATATGTCGAGCTATTCTATGGGGACAGAAAAGAGAATGCACTGACGTGGTGGGATGATTTCTATTTTATTCTTGGCCGGAGACGTGTGTGTGTGGGTTGGTCGCATCCTCGTAATGAATTTCATGAAATGATAGTTGAACAAGCCCTTAATCACGCCAACTCTCTTTTTCCTACTCGTTTTACAGGAATGATATACGACGGAAAAACAGAGTTTGAAAAAGTGGGACGTAGTCGCAAAAAGGTTCGAAGTTACACGTCAATTCGACGGCCGGAATATACTGATTATTCCAAGACACTTCGAGACGAACAAAAACGTCTGGAACGCGAAGCGAATTTTGTAATCAAGCCTTCAATACAAACGGAAAGATTCAAAAACTATCTGAGTGTCGATATTGTTGTCCCGCTCGAGATGCGACGAATGGCAGACTTTCACTGCCTTGCCGAGCTTGTGAAAAGGTTGTTAAGAGGGCAGACAACGCTCCCAAAAGAATTCCCTGATTACTTCTACGACCTGAGCAATTGGAAGGCCGAAGAATGCGTTACTAGGCTTGATGAACCTTCAGATTGAACCCCTGATTTTGATATGTCCAAGAAATTAAGCAAAGCCGGTTTGAACTGACGTTGACCTTTCTCATATTCATATTAACTCATGCGTGAAGCGATTATCTCCCTTAATCGCCTCAAAATTTGAAGCGATTGGCGACTTTAATCCCTTCACAGCCTGAAGTGAATGCAAAGCGCATGCGCTTCGATGGGGGATTTTGCAAGCCGCAACCTTTCCTAACCACAGTCGCAGGAGCCGCCGCGAGCGCAAAGCGTCGCGGGGTTTCGGCTCCGTCCACGGCGGGCATACTGTCCGCGTTTTGCGTCCGGCGTCGACCGCCGGACGCGGACATGCCCGCCGACGGGGTGGGGGTGTATCATTTGACGCTTGCTGGGGCGCTATTGGATGCTGCGCTTTCTATGTTTGAGGGGAATACCATGTGTGATATTGAATCCAAGGAAGAGTCTGGCGGTAGCCTTGTTGAAGCCCTTTCGGCGATTGGGCGTGACCTTGGCCTGACGAATGGTGATATTGATTTTATTAACGGCTTGAGGGATAAAACCCCGGCTGAGCCTTTGACTTTTGATGAATCATGAAAACCTACAACCTTCAAGAAGTACATGCGAATATCGAAAGATTGAAGGCTGAGACTGCAAAAATTGATCAGGCGACAAAATGGTTTCCGGTGTATGCATTTATTGCTATAGCTGGGGCTGTGCTGGCGCTATCAAGGCTTTTTGTTTGACATTGTTCCGAATTTTCGTCACTTATAAATATTTGACGAAAAAATGGAACATTTATTTGTTGTTTGTTGACATGCTTTGATGTTGGGCGTAAATTCCAATTAAGCCAGCGCAGGGGCTTAATACTTGCGGCTCTCATTTTTAAACCAGTGGATTTTCTCCTGTGCCGGTTTCTATGAGCAAAAAATGAGAGACAAAACCCGCTTCGGCGGGTTTTGCTTTTTTACGACTCTGAAAAGCTTCCGACAAACTTACGACGGCAAAGCCGAAAAGAGACGGATAAAGACGGCTAAGTCGTTGAATTGACAGATATAGACGGACACTGACGGTAAAAAATAGGAACTCATAATCCGTTGGTGCTGGGTTCGACTCCCAGGGGGCCCACCAAGATGCGTTCTCGGCGTTGTCCGGAAGCGTCCAATAAGCCGCTGTGAATCAGCGGCTTATTGCATTTTCAGGGCAACGCCTGTTTCATTGCATCCGGTGTGTTTTGTGGGTATATTTTCAAACCTGCAACCTTGAGCAAAAAGACGCCCCATGAACGCCGTTGAGATCGAACAAGCAATATCGGCCTTGGCCGAACAGCCATTCGACGCGGCTGAGTTTCCGTACCTCTTTCTGCAAGCCTTCGGTAACAAGGAAACCACCATCAGGCGCCTGCGCAAGGGCGAGTCGAACAAGTCCGATCTCGGCGGCGTCCTCCAGACCAACAACATCCATATTGCCATCGCCGCACCCGGCGAAGTGACGAAAACGCTCGCTGCGCTCAAGAACAGCCCCGCGACAACAAAGGCAAAAGCGAAATTCATTCTCGCCACCGATGGCGACACCTTCGAGGCAGAGGATGTGGCTTCAGAAGAAACCGTCGCCTGCGCCTATGCCGATTTCCCCAACCATTTCGGTTTCTTCCTGCCGCTGGCCGGGATTACCACCGTCAAGCAAATCCGCGAAAGCGCCTTCGATATCCGAGCGACCAGCAGGTTGAACAAACTCTACGTCGAGTTGCTGAAAGATAATCCGGATTGGGGCACGGCGGTGCGGCGCCACGAAATGAACCACTTCATGGCACGGCTGATCTTCTGCTTCTTTGCCGAAGATACCGGTATTTTTAACGGTAAGGGTTTGTTCACAGCCACCATCAATCAAATGAGCGCGCGGGACTCATCGAATACGCACGAAGTCATCGGCGAGATTTTTCGCGCCATGAACATCCCGACCCGACACGAAGGTCGGCTTGACGACCGTTATCGGCGCGCGGCCAACATCCGGAGTTGGGCAGATGGCTTTCCTTATGTGAACGGCGAGCTGTTTTCCGGCAGCGTCGATGCGCCGCGCTTTTCCAAAATCGCCCGCGCCTACCTGTTGAACATCGGTGGTCTGGATTGGACGCAGATCAACCCCGACATCTTCGGCTCCATGATCCAGGCCGTCGCCGAGGACGAAGAGCGCGGCGCACTGGGCATGCACTACACCAGCGTGCCCAACATCCTGAAAGTGCTCAATCCGCTGTTCCTCGACGAACTGCGCGCGCAGTTGGCCGAAGCGGGCGACAACGGACGCAAACTCCTGAACCTGCGCCAGCGCATGGCGCGCATCCGGGTGTTCGACCCGGCCTGCGGCAGCGGCAACTTTCTGGTCATCGCCTACAAGCAAATGCGCGCCATCGAGGCCGAGATCAACCGGCGGCGCGAGGAAGCGGACCGCGCCTCGGACATTCCGCTCACCAACTTTCGCGGCATCGAGCTGCGCGACTTTCCCGCCGAAATCGCCCGCCTCGCGCTCATCATCGCCGAGTTCCAGTGCGACGCGCTCTACCGCGGCCAGAAGCTGGCGCTGGCCGAATTTTTGCCGCTGAACGCCGAGAACTGGATCACCTGCGGCAACGCCCTGCGGCTGGACTGGTTGAGTGTCTGCCCTCCGACCGGGACGGGGGTGAAGTTGCAGGCCGACGACTTGTTTGCAACGCCGCTGGATCAGACGGAAATCGACTTTGAAAACGAGGGTGGGGAGACGTTTATTTGCGGGAATCCGCCTTACCGTGGCAGCAAATGGCAAACCAGCGAGCAGAAATCTGATTTGGCGAATGCTTGGCGCAAACATCCCAAGCTGGCCAAGACCACCGACTTCGTGACGGGCTGGTTCGCGTGTTTCTTTGACTACGCCGATCATGTGCCGGACGCGGTGGCCGCGTTTGTGGCGACCAATAGCGTCTGCCAAGGGCAGCAGGCTATCGACGTGTGGCCGGTGGCTTTCCAGCGCGATTTTGAAATTCGTTTTGCGCACACATCGTTCAAGTGGGCAAATCTTGCCAGCCACAATGCCGGAGTGACCGTAGTCATTACTGGACTCGGCAAAAAATCGAACCTGCCGAAAAAACTCTACAACGACGATGCTGTCAAGCAATGTTCCGCCATCGGCCCCTACCTTGTGCCGGATAGCCTCGCTTATGTGCAAAAAGCCAGCGAGCCGATTGGAGAACAATCCATCATGCTGTTCGGCAACATGCCGCGTGATGGCGGGCATTTGTTTCTTGATGTGGATTTGGCTGAACAAGTCATGGGCAAAGATGCGCTTGCGCAGCCTTTTATCAAGCGCTTCCTTGGCTCAGAGGAATTGATTAATGGCAAGCTACGATATTGTCTGTGGATTGACGACCAGGATGTCGGCACCGCTAAGGAAAGTGAATTCATTGCGCAACGGTTAAAGCTGGTGGCTGAAAATCGCAATAAGTCTGATGCAGAGTCCACGCGTCAGTTCGCTAAACAGCCCCATCGTTTCGTTCAGATAGCGGGTTCAGCCAAGGAAAACGTTATCGTTGTTCCACGCGTTTCATCTGAAAATCGTCCGTATCTCCCGGTTGACTATCTGACGTCGAATTTCGTTGTTGGCGACAGAAATTTTTCCCTCTACGACGCCCCGCTCTGGAACATGGCCCTCATTGCATCGCGCCTGCACTGGGTCTGGATCGGCACGGTCTGCGTTCGACTGGAAATGCGTTTTTCCTACTCCAACACCCTCGGCTGGAACACCTTCCCCGTTCCCACGCTCACCGAGCAAAACAAAACCGACCTCACCCGCTGCGCCGAAAACATCCTTCTCGCCCGCGAGGCGCACTTTCCGGCCACCATCGCCGACCTCTACGACCCCGCCGCCATGCCCGCCGACCTGCGCGAAGCCCACGAGCGCAACGACGAAACCCTGGAACGCATCTACATCGGCCGCCGCTTCAAGAACGACACCGAGCGGCTGGAAAAGCTGTTTGAGCTGTATACGAAGATGACAAGCGAAACACCAAAAAGGGGAAGGGGAACAACATAAACTGATGTTGGCAAGCGGTAAACCTTGTTGCATATACCCTTGAGTATTACAATTCCAAGCATGGAATCAATCGGCACCTTGCGTTTTGCCCTGAACGACCGCATCGACGATGTTGAGATCGGGCTTGCGCATGTCCCGTTGGGGCTGCTGGGTGAGTTCCACAAGGATGTGACGGAGTTCTTGAAAGGCTCCAATAAGGATGTTGATCCAAACAAATTGATGGTTTCCATTGAGGACGGCTCCTTGGCGATGGTGGCCACGGGTCTGCTAACCGCTGTAAGTCTGTGGTCTGACATCGCCCTGTTGAACAGCCCTGATACCTTGGGGCAAATTGATCCCAGACGCGCTGCTGTGGTAGAGCGCTGGCAAAAGGAGGCTCGCAAATATCCAAACCGTAGCTACATGCTGGCTGACCAAGACAACAAGATCACGGTACGTGTGAATGCGAGAACCAACTTCCGCAATGAGGTCGAGTTGGCATGGGTTCCGGTGGAAAAATATATCAGTGGCTTGGTCACGGACTTAGGGGGTACGAACAAAGCCAACGTCCACTTGAAATTGGCCGACGGGCGAGTACTGACGATTGCTACGGATCAGCAATTGTTGGCAAACGAAGAAAAAAACCGCTTGTACAAGCCAGCGACGCTTCTCATTCGCGCCGAAGAGAGTTTGAGTACGGGCGAATTGCGTAACTTGAGCTTACTAGAATTTCAGGCAGGAAAATCAGTTTGGAACGAGGATGAGTTCAACAATCTGGTGTACAAAGGTACACAGGCATGGAAAGACGTACCGGATAACTGGCTGGAAGAGTTGCGGAGTAGCAGATGAGTGCAATGACTTTGCTTGACACCAGTTTCTTGATTACTCTAGTCAACGACCAACGACTAAATCATGAAACGGCCAAACAGTATTTTCGTTACATGCTTCAAAATGATGTGCCGATGTATCTTTCGGCTATCGCGGCAGCGGAATTTGCGATTAAACAATCTGTGGCTGATCTTCCGCTGGGTGATTTTCGGATTCTCAATTTCAACATGACGCACGGTCAGCAGGCTGCCCGGCTATGGAATGCATTGAAGTCGCGTGACGAAAGCGATTCGCGCGTTGCAATACGTGATGACGTGAAACTGATGGCGCAGGCTGATCACGAAAAAATCGGTTTCATCCTGACGGAAGATACTTCGACACTATACAAATACTGCGAACGCTTGCGTGTTGACAAACAAATCCAAACTCGCGCCATTACCTTGAAAGATGGCTTCGATGCCAATGCTTTCAATGATGATGGACAAACGAACTTTCAATTTTCTCACCCTAGCAACGAAGGGTTATGAATGAATTGATTCTTTACAGTTCCAGCGACGGCTAGGTGTGGCTTCGCCTGCGGGTTGATGGAGAAACAGTGTGGCTGAACCAATTAGAAATTGCCGAGCTGTTTCAGACCAGCAAGTAAGATGTCTCGTTGCATGCGAAAAACATTTTCGAAGACGGGGGGCACAGGCAACTGTCAAAGAACCCTTGACAGTTCAAAATGAAGGCGGGAGGCAGGTACAGCGCAAAACCGCCAACCACAACAATCTACCCATGATCCTCGCCATCGGCTATGGGGCTCCTTGCGCTTCCTTGTTGGTTGCTTGTCAAAAGCTGACATGAGGCGCTTTTCATGTTAATTTTTTGTCATGTTTAACATGTTGGCGTGTGTGCGCTTGTAGGTGTTTTTGAAATAACACCAGTCGTTATTTCAGAAACAAGGCTGAAATCTGAAATAACGCTTGCCATTTTGCTGAATCTGATATAAATTTTCAGCTATTGCAGAAATGGGTGGGGTTTCTGAAACATGAATCTGTCAGAGTACAAAGCAGGGGGTTATGAGCAGCAGTACGAATACCGCAGCTTTGTCCCAACTTCTATACGTCATGAGTGGCTCATTTCCGATCCGGAAGTGATTGAGCTGCTGGGGCGCGCCGACCGGGCGCTCGGGGAATTGAATGCCTTTGCGCAACTGGTGCCTGACATTGATTTCTTCATCCGTACCTATATTGCGAAAGAAGCCACGCAATCGAGTCGCATCGAAGGCACTCAAACCAACATGGAGGACGCTTTCAAGGCCGCCGAGGATCTTTCGCCGGAAGCGCGCGACGATTGGCAGGAGGTGCAGAACTATATCAAGGCGATCAACGATGCAGTTGATGAGCTTGAGCGCCTGCCGTTTTCGAATCGGCTATTAAGGAAGGCTCATGAAACTCTCATGCAGGGTGTGCGTGGCAAAACGAAACAGCCCGGTGAATTTCGACGAAGCCAAAACTGGATCGGCGTCAGTTTGAAAAACGCCGTGTTTGTGCCGCCGCATCATGAGCATGTGTCCGAACTCATGAGCGATATGGAAAAATTTCTGCACGATGACGCCATCAGAGTGCCGCCACTGATTCGCATTGCGATTGCCCACTATCAATTTGAAACGATCCACCCTTTTCTCGACGGTAACGGGCGGCTGGGGCGACTGATGATTTCGCTCTATCTTGCGTCCAAGGGGCTGCTGAAAAAACCGGCGCTTTATCTGTCTGACTACTTTGAACGTAACAAGACCGCTTACGTTGATCACCTCATGGCTGTCCGCGAGGGTAATCATATGCGCGCATGGCTCATCTTCTTTCTTCATGGCGTTGAAGAGACGGCGCTTGAGGCCGTTGATGTTTTCCGAAAGATTCTGAAATTGAAGGAAGAGATCGAGAGGAAAGTGTTGCCGCATTTCAGGTCACGGCGGCAGGAAAATGCTCAACAGTTGCTCAGATTTCTCTACGAGAAACCGCTGATGGACGTCAAGATGGCGGCAAATCTACTCAATACGACAACCAATACGGCGACTTCACTCATTACAGATTTCAAAAAGCATGGCGTACTGGTTGAAATAACGGGGCAAAGACGCAATCGCCTCTTCTCGTTTCACCGTTACCTCCGCCTTTTTTCAGATTCTATCGTTGACTCCTTGAAAAGCACAAAGATGACCAACATTCACATTCCTTCCGTTTCAGTGTCCTACGCCCATAACGGGTCTTCAACCAAAGCCAACGAACTGGGCATGCGTCCCATGCAGGAGCGTGCCTACGCTCATCGCGGCGAGCAGTACTTGCTCATCAAATCACCCCCCGCTTCCGGCAAGAGCCGGGCGCTGATGTTCATCGCGCTCGACAAGTTGGCCAATCAGGGGCTTCGGCAGGCCATCATCGTGGTGCCGGAGAAGACGATCGGGGCGAGTTTTCACGACGAGCCGCTGAGTCAATTCGGTTTCTTTACCGATTGGCGTGTGGAACCGAGATGGAACCTGTGCAATGCGTCCGGCACGGACGGCGGCAAGGTCGATGCGGTGGGTAAATTTTTGGAGAGCGAAGACAAAGTGCTGATCTGCACCCATGCCACGTTTCGCTTTGCCGTGGATAAGTTTGGTGTCGAGAAGTTCGATAACCGATTGATCGCAGTGGATGAGTTTCATCACGTTTCGGCCAATCCCGATAACAAGCTCGGTCTGCAACTCGGCCAATTCATCGCTCGCGACAAGGTGCATATCGTTGCAATGACCGGCTCCTATTTCCGGGGCGACGCCGATGCCGTGCTGGCGCCGCAGGACGAGGCTCTGTTCGATACCGTCACCTACACTTATTATGAGCAACTGAATGGTTACGAACATCTGAAACGGCTTGATATTGGTTATTTCTTTTATTCCGGCTCCTATGTGGATGATATTCTCAAGGTGCTTGATCCCGCCGAGAAAACCATTGTTCACATTCCGAACGTCAATTCGCGCGAAAGTACGAGAGATAAAATCAGAGAGGTGGAGCACATCATCGAGGAGCTTGGCGAATGGCAGGGTACTGATGCCGCAACCGGCTTTCAACTCGTCAGAACGCCGGAAGGCCGCGTTCTTCGTATCGCCGATCTGGTGGACGATGACCCTGCCAAGCGCGACCGGGTTTCTATGGCGCTGAAGGATCCAACGCAAAAGAACAACCGCGACCATGTGGATATTATCATCGCGCTGGGCATGGCCAAGGAGGGCTTCGACTGGATTTGGTGCGAACACGCCTTGACTGTCGGTTATCGGTCGAGCTTGACGGAAATCGTTCAGATCATTGGCCGCGCTACCCGCGACGCGCCGGAAAAGACTCGTACTCGCTTCACTAACTTGATTGCCGAACCGGACGCTTCGCAGCAGGCCGTGGCGGAGGCGGTCAACGATACCTTGAAGGCCATTGCCGCCAGTTTGTTGATGGAGCAGGTGCTGGCGCCGCGCTTCGAGTTCAGAGCCAAGAATCCGGCAAACGAGGCAACGCCCGGCTTCGACTATGGAGATGACGGTTATCAACCCGGCAAGGGTAATGTCGGTTTCAACGGGGAAACAGGGCAGTTCCAGATCGAAATCAAGGGGCTGGTCGAACCCAAGAGCGAAGAAGCTGCGCGCATTTGTCGCGAGGATTTGAACGAGGTGATCGCCAGTTTCGTGCAGGACAAAAACACGATCGAACGCGGTTTGTTCGACACGGAACTGGTGCCGGAAGAACTGACCCAAGCACGTATCGGCAAGATCATCAAGGACAAATATCCCGGCCTCGATGAAGAGGATCAGGAAGCGGTACGTCAGCACGCCATCGCCGCGTTGAGTCTGATGCAGCAAGCCAAGCGGGTTGCGTTTGACGAGAGTGGTCAAGGCGATGGCGAGTCAGCCGCCAATACGGCGCTGATTGATGGCGTACGCAGGTACGTCATGAATGTACGCGAACTCGATATTGATTTGATCGACCGAATCAATCCGTTCAGCGAGGCTTTTGCCATTCTTTCCAAGGCCATGACCCCGGACAGCCTGAAACAAGTGGTGGCGGCTATTGCCGTCAAACGCACCAGCTTGACGCCGGAGGAAGCCAGGGAACTGGCAGTTCGCGCCGTCAGGTTCAAGCAGGAACACGGTCGCTTGCCGTCGATCATGTCGCCCGACGCTTGGGAAAAGCGCATGGCTGAGGGCGCCGCCGCTTTTGTTCGCTTCAAGGACGGGGGGCGCTATGAATAAACTTGATCTTGACGATCTGCGTGCCGAGCTTGAAGACTTTGCTCAGCCGGAGAAGAAAAGCGGAGCTTCGTCGCGTGAGGAGCGCATCATTGCCGGATTCGAGGAGATTCAGCGCTTTGCGACGGAACACGGTCGTGCTCCGCAGCATGGCGAAGAACGCGATATTTTCGAGCGGTTGTACGCTGTTCGTCTGGATCGTTTGCGCGCCAGCGAGGAAAGTCGCTCTTTGCTGGCGTCTCTCGACCATCAAGGATTACTCAGCAATGTTGAGCCTGCCCAAGCCATGTCGGCAGAAGCAATGGACAACGATAAACTGCTCGCCGAACTCGAGGGCGCGGCAGGCGCTTCGGATATTAGCGAATTGCGGCATGTTCGTTCCAGAGTTGAAATACGAGCGGCGGAAGAAATCGCCAACCGAGAGAAATGCGAGGACTTCAAGCAATTTGCGCCTCTGTTTGATGAGGCCGAATCCGGCCTCAAAACAGGGCTTTGGATAACCAAGCCCTTTGCCAAGGATGCCGGTATTAAGGTGGGCGATTTTTTCATCGTAGGCGGACAGACGGCCTATGTTGCCGAGATGAGTGCCGACGCCACAATCCGGGATGGCAGAGAGAACCCACGGTTGAGGGTGATTTTTTCCAACAAGACGGAAAGCAATCTTTTGCTGCGTTCGCTGTCACGCTCGCTCTATCCCGATGGCGATCAGCCGGTGGGGCGCCGTTTGATCAAGGTCGATGAAGGCCCGCTTTTCAGCCAAAACCGGGAGGAAAACGACATCGAAAGCGGCACGATCTACGTGCTGCGCAGTCTGTCCAATGAACCCTTCGTCGCTGAGCATCGTGAGTTGATTCACAAGATCGGGGTCACGGGCGGGAAGGTCGAGATCCGCATCGCTAACGCGGCAAACGACGCCACTTACTTGCTGGCGGATGTAGAAGTCGTTGCCAGCTACAAATTGGTGGGCGTCAATCGCGCCAAGCTGGAAGGCATCTTTCACCGCATCTTTGCGGCAGCGCAGATCGACCTCACCATTCATGACCGCTTCGGCCATCCGGTCAAGCCGAGAGAGTGGTTTCTTGTTCCGCTTTCTTTCATCGACGAGGCGGTGCGGCGCATTGTGGACGGTTCCATCACGGAAATGGTTTATGATCCGAAGACGGCCACGCTTATCAAGCAGCGTCGATAACGATCAACCACATCAGCCGCTTACCGCGTTTTTCACCTTGATGGCGCAAGACTCATTTTTTATGTTTCCGTCGCCATTCCCACGGCGGCGTCGGCTTTTTGCTGCCCGCCCACAGTCCGCGTTTTTCCCGTTGCGCCGTTCGCTGGAGCGCGTACAAGCTGCGGTCGGCCGCGTACCGATCATAGACCCAAGCGTAGCCGCGTCGGACTTGCTCGGCGCTGGTATCCATGCCGTCGCAGGTCACCCGCGCCAACGTGCGCCCGTAGTCGTCTTTACCGGCGCGCCTAAGCGTGGCGTTCTTTCGGAAGCACATTGCCGACAGCGACGTTTTTGCTGCCTTGCCGAAGGGCTGACCCATTTCCGGCGCGTCGATCTCGGTCAAGCGCACACGCTCCTGATGTTTTTTGTCGCAACGAACAGCGAGCGTGTCGCCGTCGGCGATACCGACGACTTTACAGGTTTCGCCGTGGGCGAGGGTGCAAACGAAGAAAAGGGCAAGGGCAAGCAGGCGGGGCATGACTGTTTTCATGGGCTGGGATACGTCATGTATAGAAAACGTCATTTTTTATACATGTCGGAGGCGTTGTATATAGAAAAAGGCGAATTTATAACATTACAACGGGGAACAAAAACCCTTCCGCAACGACTTTCAATGATACCTCAATGATGCTCCGGTTGTTTTGTTGCAGCCGCGCCACGCCGCCTCAAAAAGTCGGGGTTTGTAATAAAACGGTAAAAATCGCCCGTTAAAGTAGAAAAAG
>Ga0123357_10006181_pt1 | contig 14526 bp, 4 predicted proteins | sample TergutEmb28metaG_FD_89873 | JGI IMG/M metagenome (GOLD analysis project Ga0123357, IMG submission 89873) | Embiratermes neotenicus P4 segment gut microbial communities from Petit-Saut dam, French Guiana - Emb289 P4 | ecosystem: Host-associated > Arthropoda: Insects > Digestive system > Gut ...
CACCAGGCATCTACTACTGGCAAACACCATCCGGCCAAGCCTTCCTCGCCGGCCCCACCGGCACCATCAGACTCAACCGCCGATGCTGACGCCGGAGGCCGCTGTGCCATACGCCGAGTTGCACGCGCATTCGTCGTTCTCGTTTCTGGATGGGGCGTCCGGGCCAGCCGAACTGGCCGTTGAGGCCGAGCGTCTCAGTTTGCACGCCCTGGCACTGACGGATCATGACGGGCTGTACGGCATCGTCCGGTTTGCCGAGGCCGCCGAAGGTATGCGCCTGAAGACGGTCTTTGGGGCCGAGCTGTCGCTGGACTTGCCAGCGCCGCAGAACGGCCAGCCCGACCCGGTGGGCGCGCACCTGCTCGTCCTGGCGCGGGGCGAAGAGGGCTACCACCGCCTGGCCGCGGCTATCACCAAGGCACAACTGACCGGCGGCGAGAAGGGACGTCCCGTCTACGATCTGGACGACTTGGCCGACTGTTCGCAAGGGCATTGGGTGGTGTTGTCGGGCTGTCGGAAGTCGTTGGTTAGACAGGGTTTGGAGCAAGGTGGTCCTGCAGAAGCGGGTCGCCAGTTGGAGGAGCTGCGGCAGCGATTCGGGCGGGTTTACGTTGAGTTGACCGACAGCGGGGCACCGCTCGATTCGTCCCGAAACGACGCCTTGGCGGCACTGGCAATCGAATACGGGCTGCCGATCGTCGCCACCGGCAATGTGCATTACGCCACGCCCGCGCAGCACCGGCTTGCCCAGACGGTGGCGGCGATCCGGGCGAACCGCAGCCTGGACGACCTGGACGGCTGGCTGCCCGGCGCCGGAATGTCGTTCCTACGGTCCGGTGCCGAACAGACTGCCCGGTTTGCGCGTTACCCAGGTGCCATTGCCAACACCGTCACACTGGCCGACGAGCTGGCCTTCCCGCTGCGGCGGGTAAAGCCGGCGCTGCCGAAGCTGGACGTGCCGCCCGGCCACACGCCGATGTCGTGGTTGCGGCACCTTGTCTGGGAGGCGGTGCCGACGCGCTACCCGGATTTGGACGATGCTGGACGGGCCCGCATTGAACGGGAGTTGGCTCTAATCGAAGCCAAGGATTTTCCGGGCTACTTCCTGATCGTCGCGGGAATTGTGGCCGAAGCGCGGCGCCGGGGAATCCTTTGCCAAGGACGCGGTTCGGCCGCCAATTCGGCGGTCTGCTATTTGCTCGACATAACAGCCGTCGACTCGATTGCCTACGACCTGCCATTCGAGCGGTTCCTTTCCAGCCTTCGCGAGGAAGAGCCCGATATCGACGTCGATTTCGACTCCCGGCGTCGCGAGGAAATCATTCAATGGGTTTTTGAAACATATGGACGCGAACGCGCAGCCCAGGTTTGCAACGTCATCCAATACCGCCCGAAATATGCCACACGCGACGTCGCCAAGGCACTTGGGCTTACCCCTTTTGAGCATGTCGAAGATGCCCCGCCGCAGGTGCTTGAAATGGCTACACAACTGCTCAAGGCGCCGCGCCACTTGGGCATACACTCCGGCGGCATGGTTTTGACGGAAGAGCCGGTTGGCCAGGTGGTGCCGATCGAGCACGCCCGCATGGAAAACCGGACGGTGATCCAATGGGACAAGGACAACGCCGCCTGGATGGGTTTGGTGAAATTCGATCTGCTTGGCCTCGGAATGCTGGCGGCGCTGCAGCACTGTTTCACCATGATTGCCGAATCGACAGGTGAAACCTGGGAGTTGGCCACGCTTCCGAAAGAAGAAAAAGGCGTTTACGACATGCTTTGCCGTGCCGACTCGATCGGCGTGTTCCAGGTGGAATCGCGTGCCCAAATGGGTCTGTTGCCAAGGCTTCAACCAAGGCGGTTCTATGACCTGACCATCCAGATCGCTCTGGTTCGCCCGGGGCCGATCCAGGGCGGCGCCGTCCACCCATTCGTCCGTCGCAAACTGGGTCAAGAGGCCGTCACCTATGCCCACCCGAAGCTGGAACCTGTGCTGGCCCGCACCCTGGGCGTCCCGGTGTTCCAGGAGCAACTGATGCAGATGGCGATGGCGGTGGGTGGGTGCACCGGTGAGGACGCCGATCTGCTGCGCCGCGCCATGGGCTCGAAACGTGGCATCGAGCGGATCGATTCGCTGCGTGAGAAACTCTACGCAGGCATGTCCGAAAATGGCCTGACTGGTGACGCCGCCGACCACATTTATGGCCAAATAAAGGCATTCGCCAGTTTCGGTTTCGCCGAGTCGCATTCGCTGGCTTTCGCCCTGTTGGTCTACGTCAGCGCGTGGTTGAAGCTGCATTACCCGGCGGCTTTCCTGGCCGGTTTGCTGCGGGCCCAGCCGATGGGTTTCTATTCGCCGGCGACCCTGGTGGCAGACGCCCGTCGCCACGGCGTGATGGTGCTGCGCCCAGACATTGCCCGATCCGGGGTGGGCGCTGGGCTCGAACCAGTAGAGCCCAGTCAAACAACAGCCACCGGAATGGACGCTTGCCTGGCGCGTCACCAACCCGCCGTCGGCCAGTTCGACGCGTCCGCCCCGGACGAATCACAAACCCACCGCCGCGACGGCAATTTCGCGGTTCGCCTGGGCCTGGCCGGCGTCAGGGGTATCGGCAGTTCACTTGCGGGGCGCATCGTCGACGAGCGTGAACGCGGCCCATACACGTCAATGGAAAACCTGGCGCGTCGCGTCGGCCTGAACACTCAGCAGTTGGAAACCCTCGCCAGTGCGGGCGCCTTCGAATCGTTCAACCTGGCACAGCGCCAGGCGCTGTGGCTTGCCGGTGTGGCGTCGCGCAGCCAACCCGGCACCCTGCCCCAGGTCGCCACCACCCAGGCACCCCTTTTCGATGATCCAACATCCCTTGAAATCCTGGCCAGCGATTTGTGGTCGACGGGCGTCTCGACAAAGGACCACCTGCTGGCCCACCTACGCCCACAACTGAACGCCAAAGGCGTCCTGCCGTGTGCGGCATTGAAGACTGCCGAGCCAGGACGTCGCATCCTGGTGGCTGGCTTGGTGACGCACCGTCAGCGGCCCTGGACGGCGTCGGGTGTCACGTTCTTGAACCTTGAGGACGAGACGGGTCTGGTCAACGTCTTTTGTTCACAAGGCATGTGGCAGCGCTACAGCAAGGTGCTGCGGCAGTCCAAGGGCCTGATAGTCCGCGGCCTACTGCAGCGCTCCGAGGGTGCGATAAGCCTGGTGGCCGACGGCGCTGAACCCCTGCCAGTAGGCGTCGCCCACACGTCCCGGGACTTCCGGTAGCCTGATGTCAGGCGGTCTCCTGCAATGCGATGAGATTGACGACCATGTCGGTGGGGGAGTCATTGACGCACATTGTTGCCACGTCCTGTAGGTCAGAGCCAAGCGAGGCATCCAGTTGAACGATGATGTCTGAGGTGACGACGGTTTTGCTGGGGAGCGGAGTTCTGTCGGGTCCGTAGACCACGCCACATGTGGCGTCGGACATGCCTGCCCCAGTCCATGTGAACACGTAGGAACCCGATGGCAGGGGCATGCTGTGCGACCAAGTCGTGCCGCCTGCATGGATCACGCGCACGCCGTTGACGTCCTCGCCACCAACCTGACTCGTATTCTGGAGGGCTGTGATGTCCGCGGTCAGTTCGAAGGGGTCGATCGCTTGCACTCGGGCCTTGGCGAATGTGAAGCTTGCCGGAAGTGCAATGATGTTGTCGTCGACCATGTACATGGTAACGCGTGGCTGTCGGGAGACGGCAAACACTTGCGAAGAGTCAAGCACGTAAACGGTATTGGGGTCGATGTCCCCATTGAGAATGTCCTGCAATGCCTGCTGCCGCAACAGCGTCACCTCTGCAGTATCGTCACGAGAAATGGGGTAGTCGCTGACCGTCATGTTGTTTCTGGTGGCAAAATCACCAAACGAATATTCCAAATATTGCAAATAGGGCACTCTGTCGGAACTCCACAAGAAGTCGATATGCGAAAAGCTGGTGCCGATTTCATCCCACGCCGGGGAAGGTAGCTGCGTCTGCCAGCCTACGCGGTTAGCAAATTCTCCTGAGCGGCCAAATGCTGGACCCAGATCCACCACCTGAACTATGAGTAGAAACGCCATGATCGCTGTGGAGAGGCGCTTGTAGTCCTTTCTGATTACCCACAGGGCGGCAAGCATGACGATGTACGCCGGGGCCCAGATGAACCGGCCAGACGATCGGAAAACGCTCCACGCCTCGCGAATGACCTTTGGTATGGGGTAGGTCACGACAGTGTGGCTGGCCACTGTGATCTCAGGCGACAGTGCGATCAAGAAGAAGACGAGAAAGAGAACGATCGCCAGGATCGCCCGTCGACGTTGGACAGTCGAACGGGCAGCTGTTCTGATCGCCGGGAGATTTCGGAAGAGGCTGACCACGGCTAAGAAGACGGCAAGTAGCATCCCCAGACCCAGGTAGGCAAAACCCTCGTCCTGGCAGATGCTTGTGGTCGACATACCCTGCAAGAATCTGGACCAATTCAGCTGGTTAACCGTGGTTGCCGGGTTAACAAACGCCAGGAGGTTGGCCGAGTACTCGCCAAGACCGCCGGCGGCTCTTGAGCCCGACCCAAAAAACGCCCCAAAAACATACAGAACAAGAAACCCTGATATGGTCGACAGGCCTAACGTCAGGATAGGCCCACGGAAGCGGCGGTAGGCGAGGCAATCGTCGACGAAATAGCCGAGCGCGAAAACAAACACCATCGGAAAAAAGTACGGATGAATGGACGCAGCCAGACAAAACAGGCCACACCACTTGCCGATGTCAGCGCGAAGCGTCCTGGGGTGATCGTCCTTCGTAATGCAGACATAAATGCAAAGCAGAATGATGAAGTGGGCGGCCAGCGCGTTATGAAAGAAGACTCTTTGCATAAGTGTGGTCGACAGTATGAAAAACCATGAGCCAACAAGGGCAAAGGGGATGCTTCTGCCAATCCTGAACAAAATGACGCCCGCAATCGCACCCTGAAGGAAGTAGCACAAAAGGCCAAACAGCCCAAAGTACTGGAAGGAAGCCGGCAGAATCGGCGCAAACAGTTTGAATAAAACGGCGAACAGGGGAATCGAGTCGGTATAGATTACCGAAACCTTGTTGGGGTAAACGATGTTGTCCATCAGGCCGATTGGAAAATGCCAAGCCGAGTTTCTGAAGAATAGCCACCCGGTGAAATGCTGTGTCGGATCGTAACCTTGCATCAACCAGGCCGTATAGCGGAAATCTAGCACCGCGGTTCCGTAGATGAGAAGGAATGCGACAACACCGAAAAGACCGCAGACAAGAAAGAGTGTACGAGAATCGTGTAAACCGGCGAGCAGCCGAGAAATTAAACCAAGCCGCCCCTTCGACTCCATGAGAAGACCTTTCCGTGAATGCGCATTTTTTCGATCGAGCTTCCTTGCCAAAGACTATCACAGCAGTCACTCCGCGGAAGGGCTAGACGTGGTGTCGGGCGTAACCTCGGAAAGTAGTATGATGCATCAGTGATCACCGTCGTCATGCCAGTTTTCAATGAGGCAGAGCAGATATTTGCCAATGTCTGCGTCGTGCGCGACTTGCTGGAATCCAGGGCTATCGAGCACCAGATACTTCTGGTGGATGACGGGTCCCGCGACCAAACATGGGACGAGATCTCCCGCCTCTGCGAAACCTACAGCAACATTTCGGCCTTGAGATTCAGCCGGAACTTCGGCAAGGAATCTGCCATCTGCGCCGCGCTGGAGCGCTGCACAGGCGACGCGGTCATCATCATGGACGCCGACCTACAGCATCCACCGGAGCTTATGGTCGAAATGGAAAGGCTTTGGCGCGAGGAAGGCTACGATGTTGTAGAGGGCGTGAAGGCTGATCGTGGGAAGGAAAGTGTTGCCACGAAACTGTCGGCGGGGCTTTTCTATGGGCTTTTCAAGAAAATGACGGATATCGATATTGGGGTCGCGTCAGATTTCAAACTGTTGGACAGAAAGGTGATTGATGCCTGGCGAAAGCTGCCAGAACGCGACACGTTCTTCCGGGGAATGTCGGCCTGGCTGGGGTTCCGCCGCATTCAAATTCCGTTTACCGTGCAGCAGAGAACGACCGGAAGGTCAAAGTGGACACCGCGATCGCTAACGGGTCTCGCGGTCAACGCGATCACTGCCTACACGTCCGCCCCGCTATATGTCGTCGCGTTTCTGGGTATTGCCTTGATGGTATTCGCGTTTGTCCTGCTGGTTCAGACCCTGATCATGAAGTTTCTTGGAGGGGCTAGCACAGGGTTCACCACCGTAATCATTATCCAGTTGCTCATAGGAAGCTGTGTGATGCTCAGCCTTGGGATAATCGGGATATATTTGGCCAGAATCTACGAGGAGACAAAGCGACGCCCGCGATATGTCATTTCGGACATGCAAAGGCAAGCACTCCTTGACAGTTAGGGCTGCCTCAGTTCAGGTGTAGCCAGACGGTTCCCAGCGGGGGGATACAAGTCAGGGTCTGGCCATGGTCTGGCGCGTCAAGGCTTCCGTTCAAGAATTGGCCTGTGCCGTCGAAGGCCTCGTCGTCGGTGTTGAGTATCTCGTCCCAGTGACCAGCCGGCAGATGTAAGCCATAACTTGGGTAAGGGTTGGGCGAAAAGTTGGTGACGCATGCCACTACATCTCCGTCACGGCCGAATCGCAACCACGAATAGGTGTTGGCGCTGGTGTCGCTGGCATTCAACCAGCGGAAGCCAGCTCCGTCATGATCGAGTTCGTGTAGGGCGGGTACTTCTGCCTGCAGACGATTCATCTGACGGATCAACTCGCGCACGCCGCGATGCCCCCACAGTCCGTCCACCCACCACTCCAAGCTGGCTGTCTCGTTCCATTCGGGCCGCTGTGCGAACTCCTGGCCCATGAACAGCAGTTCCTTGCCTGGGAAACCCCACATGTACGCGTAGAACGCGCGTAGCGTCGAGAACTTGCGCCAATCGTCTTGAGGCACCTTGCTGATCATCGAGCCTTTGCCGTGGACGACCTCATCGTGGCTGATCGGCAAAATGAAGTTTTCCGAGTATGCGTACACCATCGCGAAGGTGACCAGGTCGTGGTGCCAGTGGCGGTACACCGGGTCGAGTTCCACGTAGCGCAGCGAATCGTTCATCCAGCCCATGTTCCACTTGAAACCGAAGCCCAGGCCACCCGCGTGGACGGGGTGCGAAACGCCTGGGAAACTTGTCGACTCTTCGGCGATCACCATAACGCCGGGGGCTCTCTCATACAAGTGCCGGTTGTTGTACCTCAGGAAATCGAGCGCTTCCAGGTCCTCGTTGCCGCCGAAAACGTTTGGCACCCACTCGCCCGGGCCGCGCGAGTAGTCCAGGTAGATCATGGACGCGACGGCGTCAACCCGCAGCGCATCGATGTGGAATTCCGACACCCAATACCAGGCGTTCGAGACGAAGAAGCTCTTGACCTCGTTGCGCGCGAAATTGGGTATGTAGGTGCCCCAGTCGGGCTGTTCGCCGCGGCGCGGGTCGGCGTGCTCGTAAAGTGCGGTGCCGTCGAAGCGACCCAGGGCCCAGTCGTCCTTGGGGAAGTGCCCTGGCACCCAGTCGACGATGACGCCGATGCCTGCCTGGTGCAGTGCGTCAACCAGCGCCCGGAAGTCGTCGGGGCTTCCCAGCCGGGCGTCCGGGGCGAAGTATCCCGTGACCTGATAGCCCCACGATTCGATCAGGGGGTGCGCGGCCACAGGCATGAATTCGACGTGAGTGAAGCCCATCCATGAGACGTACTCGGGCAGTTGCTTCGCCAGTTCCTTATATGTCAGTCCCTTGCGCCAGCTGCCCAGGTGTACTTCGTAGATGCTCATCTTCGAGTGATAGGGGTCGGATGTGGCCCGCTGGGTCAGCCACTCGTCATCGTTCCAGGTGTAATGGCTTTCCGTGACGACGGAGGCGTTGTGCGGCGGGGTCTCGGCCAGCCGAGCCATCGGATCGGCCTTCTCTTGCCAAGTGCCGTCCTGGTGCTGAATCTTGAACTTGTAGCGGGCGCCCTCGCCAACACCCTCGACCCACAGGACCCAAACGCCTGTGTTCCCAAGAGGGAACATGTCGTCGCCTTGCCACCAGTTGAAGTCGGAGATCACCTGCACCCGTTTGGCGTTGGGCGCCCAAACCGCGAACCGTGTGCCCGACACGTCCCCCCGAGTGTTGTCGTTCATCGTCACGACGTGGCTGCCAAGCCGCCGCCAGCATTCGGTGTCACCGCCACTGTTGAAACCCTCAAGATCGCGTCCGGTGAGGTTGCCAGCCCTGTCAAGCGTCATACATCGATTCTTTCACATGCCGTGCAGTTGTCGTTGCGGTGAGGCTGGCCGGACGTGTCTGTTGGCCCGGGAAGGAATTTCGCGGTCAGCGAAAAGTTTGATTTGGGTCTTGCTTCTGCGTGAACGCCAGGTAAGTTTGCGCAATCGCATATGCATCTTGGCGCTGTGCGGCAAATAAGATTAGGCAGCCACTAGGTTTTCGCGCCCTTAACGGGAGAACCGCTGGTTGCCCTGGGTGGGGCCTTGCAACAGGTCCCGGGGGGTAAAACCTTATGCTGGGTTCAGCGCACAACAGAACAGCACGCAAGTGGCTCGCCGCTTCAACAGGTGTGCTCTTGCTGGCGGCGGGGCTGCTTGCTCCGAGTGCCGCAGCGCATGGTGATCCGATTGTTGCTGCGCCTCGCCTGAACGTTGATCAGCCCGACCAGTCGGGCAACATCACTCAGCCTGGCGGTGGCGCCGAGTTGACGACAGCGATGACGGTGACGCAGGTCAATTCGATCACGGACGTTGTCTTCGTGATCGACACGACCGAGTCAATGGATAGCGCGCTCGCTGCAGTCAAGGCAGGGCTTGCGCAGTTTACCCAGAATCTGGCTAACGCCGGCGGGACGGACCTCGCCTTTGGAGTGTTTGCCTTTGGCGACACCAGTACAGGCATTTGGTCGCAATGGTCCCTGTCATTGACGCCACTGACTTCGACATTCAAGGTAAATGACGTGGTACTGGCTCTCTCCAAAGCGCCGAGATTCGCTGGTGGGGACGGCCCGGAGGACTCCCTCTTGGCTCTAGCGACGGTCGCAGCGGAGACGCCGTGGCGCGAAGGATCGCAGCGTGAGATCGTCCTTGTCACCGACTGGGGCTCTCACGTGAGAAATTGTCCCAATTGGTGTATCAATGGTATGAAGGCCGACTTGGCTGGTGTGCAGGCGCTTGTGTCTGCGGCCAACGCCCACGTCACCGTGTTGCCTATCAACCAGGGCTACACCGCAATGGACAGGTCCGACGTGCCCTTGGTAGATCTGGCAGGAGCCTTTGGTAATCCGGCCTTAGTCGAACCAGCTTGGTACGCTCTGGTGGCACGGCTGACGAATGATGTCATCATGCAAGGAGCCGTCTCGCCGATCACGGTAACTGGCAACCTAACCATCACCTATGCTGACGGCACGACCTCAAGCGATGTCACGGCCACGGTCACGCCCAGTGGCGACACCACGATCTCTCCGGGCACGCCAGTGTCCTTCAAAGTGCAAGCGACAGCATCAGCTAACCCGATCCGGCCCGGTGCGACCACGACCGTTTGTGTTGAGTACAAGCTGGCTGGCACTGACACGGTGGTCGCCCGCCAAACTATCACGTTCACGGCTCCGAGTGCTGTCACCATTGTGTTGCATGATGATGATTCGAACACGACTGTTGCGCCGTCATCTGGGTTTGTGTCGTCGTATACGGGGAATCCTGGTGATACGTTTAGTTTCACCGCGACGGATGCTGCTGCCGGTTTTGATGGTTCGAAGTATGTGTTTGTGTCGTTGAACCCGGTCACGTCGTTTACTAGCGATCCGCAAACGGTGACGGTTCACTTGAAGCACCTGTTGATAGATTCGGCCGTGACGTCGTCTCGGACGATTCACTACACCGGCGCTGGCGCGTTGACCCCGGCGGATCATGTGGATTCTGTGTCTTGGACTAAGAGGACGGATGCTGTGACGTCTGCGGTGACGGGTTGTACGACGACTTCAGCTGGGTATCCGGCGGTTACGTCACCGACGGTTGCCGGCTATACGGTGGATCGGGCCACAGTGGCCGCCGAGGCAGCACCGACGAGTCCATCTAGTTGCCCGCCGGCTGATAGTGCCACGACGGTGACGTATACGGTCATTCCGACTGGGATCACGATTGTGTTCCATGATGATGACTCGAACACGACTGTCACGCCTGTGTCTGGCTTTGTGGCGACCCGGACAGGGAATCCTGGTGATACGTTCAGTTTCACCGCTACGGATGCTGCTGCCGGGTTTGATGGGGCCAAGTATGTGTTTGTGTCGTTGAACCCAGTCACTAGCTTCACGTTTGATGCCCAAACTGTGACAGTTCACTTGAAGCACTTGTTGTTGACTTCGCCTGTCACCTCGTCTCGCACGATTCACTACATGGGGGCTGGTTCGTTGACGCCGGGCGATCATGTTGACAGTGTTTCTTGGACGAGGACGACGGATGTTGTGACGTCTGCGGTGACGGGTTGTACGACGACTTCGGCTGGGTATCCGGCGGTGACTTCACCGACGGTTGCCGGGTATACGGTGGATCGGGCCACGGTTGCCGCCGAACCGGCGCCGACGAGTCCCGCAACGTGCCCACCGGCGAACAGCTCTACAACGGTTACGTATACGGTCATTCCGACTGGGATCACGATTGTGTTCCATGATGATGATTCGAACACCACCGTTGCGCCTGTGTCCGGGTTTGTGTCGTCGTACACGGGTAACCCGGGTGACACGTTTAGTTTCACCGCGACGGATGCTGCTGTCGGTTTTGACGGGGCCAAGTATGTGTTTGTGTCGTTGAACCCGATCACTAGCTTCACGTTTGATGCCCAAACTGTGACAGTTCACTTGAAGCACCTGTTGATAGATTCGACTGCCACATCGTCTCGGACGATTCACTACACAGGTGCTGAGACGTTGACGCCGGCGGATCATATGGACAGCGTGACTTGGACGAAGACGACGGATGCTGTGACATCTGCTGTGACTGGTTGCACGACAACTGCCACTGGGTATCCGGCGGTGACTTCGCCATCGGTCACCGGGTATACGGTTGATCGGGCTACTGTTGCTGCCGAGGCGGCGCCGGTCAACCCAACTAGCTGCCCACCGGCTGATAGTTCCACGACGGTGACATACACGCTGATTCCCAGTCAAAGTGTCGACATTGTGTTCCATGATGATGACTTGAACACGAGTGTTGACCCCCTGCCGGGTTTCAACACGGTGCTGACGGGCCAGGTTGGCTCTTCGATCACTTTTTCCCAGGCCGACGCAGAGCAGGGTTTTGACACCGAAAAGTACTCATACGTGTCGATGAACAATGTCACAACCAGAATGAGGGACTCGCAGACGATCACGGTTCACCTGTCGCATAGGTCGGTGACTTCCAGTGTGATGTCGTCTCGGACGATTCGCTACACGGGTGCTGGTTCGTTGACGCCAGTGGATCATGTGGATGATGTTTCTTGGACGAAGACGACGGATGCTGTGACTTTGGCGGTGACTGGTTGCACGACGACTTCAGCTGGGTATCCGGCGGTGACCTCGCCGTCTGTTGCCGGGTTCACGGTTGATCGGGCCACGGTCGCTGCTGAGGCGGCGCCGGTTTCTCCTGCGTCTTGCCCGCCGGCGAACAGTTCCACGACGGTGACGTATACGGTCATTCCTACCGCGATCACCATTGTGTTCCATGACGACGCTTCAGACCAGGATGTTGCGCCGGTTGCTGGGTTTGTGGCGACTCGGACGGGTGATCCTGGGGACGTGTTTAGTTTCACCGGGACTGATGCCGCCCCCGGGTTTGATGCCACCAAGTACGTCCTCGATCACATTGACAATGTTCAAGTGTTCACCTTTGCTGCCCAAACCGTGACAGTTCACCTGAAGCACGTCAGGTCAGTTGCGCACGTCAACGTCAACCGAACGATTCACTACCGTGGCGCTGGCGCGGCCACGCCGGCAGATGTGGTACAGGCGATCGTCTGGGAAGAAACCACCGACGCGGTCACAGGGGTATGTACCTGTGCGGCCGGCAGCACGGACTATCCGGCTGTGACGTCACCGGCTGTTGCCGGGTTTGAGGCTGATCCGGTTGCGGTACCAACCCTGGCAGTCGAGGCGACACCGACCACTTGTCCGCCGCCGAGCGTTGAAACAACCGTTTTGTACACGCAGAAGCCAATTGTGGTGCAAACCGGTGGCAGCACCGCCAACCTTGGTACGGGCATGCTGGTGGCGATAGTGATGGGCCTGTCCGGGGCGGCCATGCTGTGGCTTCGCCGGCGCGCGACGATGCCCGCCTGACAACGAAGATATGGGCCGGGTGCGCCGGGTACAGAACCGCTGTGCCACGGCCACCCGGCCAGATCGTCTCGAGCCCAAGTTTTTCGACACAAACGGTGATCGCGTCTTGATTTTGCCAAAACGCGAGGTATGCGATGTAAGCTTAGACAGGCGCCGGACGTTGCACGACGGGCAGCGCCAAAAAGACAAAAAACAACGCAAGTTTAGCGGTCGATAGGTTTTGTGTCGCTCTCCGGGGGAGGATCTGCGATCACTCATAGTGGGGCTACGACAGCAGTCTCAGGGGGTATGAACCATGGTATTGGCTTCAGCGCGCAACAAAAATGGGCGCAAGTGGCTCGCCGTTTCGACCGGGGCAGTTCTACTGATGGCAGGGTTGGCCGCTCCGCTGGCGGCAGTTGGCGCGCCAGGGGATCCGATTGTTGCTGTGCCTCACTTGAACGTCGACTCGCCTGACCAGACAGACAGCATCGCTCGGCCTGGGGGTAGCGCTGATCTGACAACAGCAATGACGGTTACGCAGGTCAATTCGGTAGCGGACGTTGTTTTCGTGATCGACACGACCGAGTCAATGAACAACGCGATCACCGCAGTCAAGGCCGGGCTTGCGCAGTTTGCCCAGAATCTGGCGGACGCTGGCGGGACAGACCTTGCCTTCGGAGTTTTTGCCTTTGGTGACAGCGGGGTATCCAACCCGTGGTCGACTTGGAGCCCGTCTTTGACGCCCCTGACTTCGACATACACGGTGAGTGACATAGTAAGGGCTATCAACTCAGCGACGAGATTCAATGGTGGGGACGGCCCAGAGGACTCCCTCTTGGCACTAGCGACGGTCGCAGCGGAGACGCCGTGGCGCGACGGGTCGCAGCGCGAGATCATCCTTGTCACCGACTGGGGCTCTCATGTGAGAAATTGTCCTTATTGGTGCGTCAATGGTATGAAGGCCGACTTGGCTGGTGTGCAGACCCTTGTGGCTGACGCCAACGCTCACGTCACCGTGGTACCCATCAACCAGGGCTACACCGCACTGGACCAGTCTGAGGTGCCCTTGGCCACTCTGGCAGGAGCCTTTGGTGAAACGACTTTGGTTGACCCAACGGCCGCCGCTGTGATGGCTCGGTTGACAAATGACGTCATCGTTCAAAATGGAGCCGTCTCGCCGATGACGGTCACTGGAGATTTGAGTATCACCTATGCTGACGGCACGACTTCAAGCGATGTCACGGCCACAGTCACACCCACTGGTGACACCACGATCTCGCCCGGCACGCCAGTGCCCTTCACTATTCACGCGACTGCGTCCGCTAACCCGGTTCGTCCGGGTGCGACTACGACCGTTTGTGTTGAGTACAAGCTGGCTGGCACTGACACGGTGGTCGCTCGCCAGACGATCACGTTCGTGGCTCCAACTACTGTCACGATTGTGTTCCATGATGACACTTCGGGTACTAATGTGACGCCACTGTCGGGGTTTGTGTCGTCGTATACGGGGAATCCTGGTGATTCGTTTAGTTTCACTGCGACGGATGCTGCTGCCGGGTTTGACGGCAGTAAGTATGTGTTTGTGTCGTTGAACCCGGTCACGTCCTTCACTGTGGATCCGCAAACGGTGACGGTTCATTTGAAGCACCTGTTGGTAGATTCGACTGTCACGTCGTCTCGGACGATTAACTACACCGGTGCTGGGGCGTTGACCCCGGCGGATCATTTTGACAGTGTGTCTTGGACGAAGACGACGGATGCTGTGACTTCTGCTGTAACGGGTTGCACAACCAGCGACACGGGGTATCCGGCGGTTACGTCACCGACGATCACCGGGTATTCGGTGGATCGGGCCACGGTGGCCGCCGAACCGGCGCCGGTTGCGCCTTCAACTTGCCCGCCGGCGAACAGCTCGACGACGGTGACGTATACGGTGATTCCGACTGGGATCACAATTGTGTTCCATGATGATGATTCGAATACCACTGTTGCGCCGTCATCTGGGTTTGTGTCGTCGTATACGGGGAATCCTGGTGACACGTTCAGTTTCACCGCTACTGATGCTGCTGCCGGTTTTGACGGCAGTAAGTATGTGTTTGTGTCGTTGAACCCGGTCACATCGTTCACGTTTGATCCGCAAACTGTGACGGTTCATTTGAAGCATCTG
>Ga0123357_10006182_pt1 | contig 14525 bp, 12 predicted proteins | sample TergutEmb28metaG_FD_89873 | JGI IMG/M metagenome (GOLD analysis project Ga0123357, IMG submission 89873) | Embiratermes neotenicus P4 segment gut microbial communities from Petit-Saut dam, French Guiana - Emb289 P4 | ecosystem: Host-associated > Arthropoda: Insects > Digestive system > Gut ...
AAAAGCATGACTCGTAATCCATTGGTTTTCGGACTTTTTACACGAATGAATCTGGTAGAGCAGGTAGCGTCGGGCATTCCTCGAATGAAACAGGAAATGATGGAAGCAGGTTTGACTGAACCTGTTTTCAGAGTTGAAGGTGGGTTTTTTACTATAGAACTCAAACGCCCAATAATTGATGACCCTATAAATGGCGGTATAAATTCAGATGACCCTATAAATGGCGGTATAAATGGCGGTATAAATTCAGATGACCCTATAAATGGCGGTATAAATGGCGGTATAAATTCAGATGACCCTATAAATGGCGGTATAAATTTAGATGATACTACAAATGATACTATAAATTACGGGAAAATAATTTTAAAAGTAATACAAAAGCAGGGAGGTTTAGCCGCTCCGCAAATATCAAAAATAATAGGAAAAAGTATGAGAACAACGGAGCGATATATTTCTATGTTAAAAATGGCCGGGAAAATTGAATTTAGAGGTGCATTAAAAACAGGCGGATATTATGTAACAACAGAAAATATTTCCAATGAAAAATAATAAACGTTCCAAAATAATAAAATCGCTTCTCACTTTTATCGTGCTCGGCATTATCGTCTTTATTTGCAGTAAAAGATGGAATGCATGGTTCGATAATCCGGTTGAACCGCCTTACGTAAGCGAAAATGTTCCTTGCCGGATTCAACTGACTTTCGGCGCCGACGGACAATTCTCCAGGAACGTGAGCTGGCAATGCGGCGATACATTAGCGGCGTCACAACTATTCCTCGTAAAATCATCAACTGCCGATACCGCTTCGGTTGCCGCTGAAGGAAAAATATTGAGAACACCAGGGGGAGTCACGGTTTCTTATCACGCCAAGTTGACTTGTTTACCGGTAGGCGAATACAGCTTTAGCGTTTCTACGGGCGGCAAGCAATCGGATTGGTATAATTTCACGGTAAGCGCCGGCGACAATTTCCATTTTGTATATATCGGCGATATTCAAGACACAATCGGAGGAGTAGCTAAAAAAGGATTCGACTTGATATACAGGAATGAAAGAGATGCGGCTTTCTGGATATTGGGTGGCGATGTTGTTGAACGCCCCCAGGACCGGTATTGGAACGAGTATTTCAATTCCATGGATTCCATTCGCCAAACCATTCCCGTCATCGCTTGCCCTGGTAATCACGAATATCACAAAGGCATTACCGGTAAACTCGAAGAACGGTTTGTTTACAATTTTTCGTATCTTCTTGACAGCCGAAGCAATGGAAATGCCGTGTTCGCAACCCGTTACGGAAATGTCGCTGTCATTACGCTCGATTCCAATCGCGATACATGGACGCTTCTTTCACAGCGCCGCTGGCTCAAACAAGCTTTGGAGAAAGCCAAAGACGCTCGATGGAAGATTGTGGTTTTGCATCATCCGGTTTATTCGGTTCGCGGAAAATTAAGGCATTTTTTTATTCGTCATCTGTTCGACCCTTTGCTGCGTGAAGATAGCGTCGACATGGTATTGCAGGGTCATGAACATTGCTATGCGCGTATGATAAGCAAAAATGAAAACGGCGCTCTCACAACGCCGATATATCTGATAAGCGAATTTTCGACAAAAGATTATCAAATCAATTTAGACGGGAAATACAGCCGTTTCGGCAATGGAATGCGGTTCTATCAGGTTTTTGATGTTGCATCCGATACGCTTTCCCTTAAAACTTATACCGAAACAGGTGAATTATATGATCAAATCCGTATTGTTAAAACCGGCGGAAAACCGCAAGTCAGTGATTTGGCAACCGGTATTCCCGAACATTTTGATCCGGATTCGCCGAGAATTAATAAAAATGAATAATGTCGAACCCTTATTTTCGATTCTGCAGAATCATCCGCCTAAGCGCGTTTTATATGTATCTTTGGCGAAAAAATATCTCCATGAAAAAAAATTTCTTATTGTTCGCTTTGATATTGATTAACGTCTGTTGGCTTTACGCCCAAACGCCGCCGGCGTTTACCGGTTTCTTAAATAAAAAGAATCTGGCTCATGCTTCTATTGGTTTAAAAGCTATTGATTTAAATACAAAAAAAGTTATTGTTTCTTATAATGAAAATCAATCGTTGACGCCAGCATCCAATATGAAGCTTGTTACTACCGCTACGGCTTTGGAAACATTGGGAAGCCGGTTTCGTTTTGAGACGCCTTTACTTTACGATGGCTATATTCAAAACGATACACTGCATGGCAATCTTTATATAAAAGGCAGCGGCGACCCGACATTGGGTTCTGAATATAATCCTGATAATAAGGAAAATTTCTTGAAAGAATGGTTAAATGCCGTCAATCGAGCCGGTATCCGGAAGATTGCCGGAAATATTATTGCTTTAGATCAGTTGTTCGGTTATGAGGGCGTTTCCCAAAAATGGCTGTTGGAAGATGCAGGAAATTATTATGCTCCGGGAATTTATGGAATCAGCATATTCGACGATATGTACCGCGTATATCTGCAATCATCCGCTATCGACAGTCTGACTAAGATTTTATATATGGAACCGAAGATAAATAATCTGCAGTTTACCAATGAAGTAAAAGCTTCGGATGATTCGACGGATAATTCTTTTGTTTCCTCTCTTCCCTTTTCCTATGAAGTCCGTTTGTATGGAACCATTCCGGCAAACCGGTCTTCTTTTGCTGTGAAAGGAGCTATTCCCGATCCCGGTCTGTTTTTAGCGCAATATTTCCGCGATTATTTGCAGAAAAACGGGATTGCTATTGAAGGTAAAGCAACTACCTACCGGTTATATCCGGTAACTCCTACAGGAATGAAATTGTTAAACGTAATCCGTTCCGCCGATTTGGCTTCAATTATACAAACAATTAATGTTGAGAGCAATAATCAATATGCGGAACATTTATACAAAGTATTGACGGTTTTGGACTCGGTCGATATTCCGGGTTATTGGAAAAGTAAAGGTTTGGATACGGATGCTTTGTTTATGTACGACGGGAGCGGAACTTCTCCTCAGGACGCAGTTTCCGCCGGATTTCTGATTGATTTGCTGGTTTATATGAATGAACAGTCCGGCAATTCAGCCGCTTTCTATCAATCCTTGCCGGTTGCGGGCAGAAACGGGACGGTGGCTTCTTTCTTAAAAAATACGCCGTTGGCGGGAAAAGCGCGGTTGAAATCAGGAAGTATGTCCAATGTACAATCCTACAGCGGATACATTGAAAGCAAAGGTAAACGCTATGCCGTTTCTTTGATTATCAACAATTTCACCGGAAAAAGAAATGAATTGCGGAATAATATCGAGCAATTATTCAACGGACTTTTTTGATACTTTCAGTCCAATATCCGAAATCCCTTTCAATGATTCTACCCGCATTCCCTGTCGAACCGAATAGCTATAAGTTCCTGAATCAGGAAAAAAAACTGTGGTTTCATAAGGAATTGAAAGGTTATATAAACTCAATCCCTTACCGTACCATTTTCCGTAAATATCCGCCAAATCAGCTCCAATCGTATCGGTACGGCTTTTCCCGTCAGGCATTTTATAATCGACAAACAGCCAAATGTTGCTGAAAGGATAAGCGTCGTTATTTCTAAGTTCGAATGATACATTGTAAGGCTGAGAATTTTCCTCGATTTTTACCTTGAAAACAGCCGTATCGTTCCGGTTCCATTCATTTTTGGCAAACGAGTGATATTCGAAAAAAACTTCCTTGTGTGAACAGGAAATATTCGCCAAAATCGTTGAAACAAAAACGAGTAACTTAAAAAAGGCGTTTCGCATTTTCTTCTTCTCTGTTAGTTTGTATTTCCGGATATTTCCGTATGAAATTCCCTGTGCAAATGATTATCGCCGTTCTGATGCGGTTTTTTATTTTTTTTCTTTTTAAAATGATCGAAACGGCTTACGCTTTCCTCAAGTATATCTTGATATTCTTTAGCCGATTTTGATTCATTTTCATCCGGTTGCAAACTTCTTGGCTTATACCCTTTTTTATTCATTCCAATAATTTCGTAAGCTCTTTGTGAGGAAATTGTCACGGTATTTGCCGCAAAATTCTTATCGGTCGAATAAGTCATCTGGTTTTTGAAGACATCCGTTTTGAAATGGTAATAGGTATTATCCTTCGTTTCCAGAGGAATTTCACGAGCCGGAAATTGGCGTTGCGCTTCCACATAAGCGTCTATCTCGTGGTTCAGGCAACATTTCAGCTTGGCGCATTGTCCGGCTAATTTCTGAGGATTCAGCGAAATATCCTGTATGCGGGCAGCGCCGGTCGATACGGAAACAAAACTTGAAATCCAACCCGAACAGCATAATTCGCGACCACAAGGTCCGATTCCTCCGATTCGTCCGGCTTCCTGACGCGCGCCGATTTGCTTCATTTCAATCCGGATATGAAATGCTTCAGCTAAATCTTTAATCAATTGACGAAAATCAACCCTGTCGTCGGCGATATAATAAAAAATAGCTTTGTTACCGTCGCCTTGATACTCGACATCGCCGATTTTCATTTGAAGTTTCAATCCTTCGGCAATTCTGCGCGAACGAATCATCGTTTCATGTTCCTTGGCTTTAGCCTCTTCGTATTTTTCCATGTCTGCCGGTTTGGCTTTCCGGTAAACGCGGCGCACTTCCGCATCGGGGCGAATACGCGCTTTTATCATCTGAAGAAGCGCCAATCTTCCGGTCATTGTCACTGTTCCGATATCGTGACCGGGGCTCGATTCTACTGCTACAACATCGCCTTTGATTAAATCTATTTTGTTGCTATTCAGATAATAGCCTTTTCTCGTATTTTTAAATTGCACTTCTACATAATCGGTTGCCTGTTCCGATTCGGGAATATCACATAAATAGTCGTAATTGTTAAGCTTGTTGACATGCTTCCTGCAACAGCCTTTAACATTCATCCGACATTCCCCGTTATATATTCGATAATCCATGAATTTTTTTTGCCGCAAAGATAGCAAAAATTGCGAAGTACGCAAAGAATGAATATAATATTTCGCCATCAAAAATAATTTGTACCTTTGTTGAAAATTATGATTTATGACAATTATAGAAGCAATCGAAAAGCGCAAATCGCATCGCAACTACACAGGCGAATCCCTTCGAAAAGAGCATGCGTTATTAATTACGGATTATATCGCGAAACTGAAAGCGCCGTTTGATGCGCCTTCCGTACGCATTCAACTGATTCGCGCCAATCAGGAATCCGGTCGGGTCAAATTAGGCACGTACGGCTTTGTCGGAGGCGCTTCCGATTTCTTAACGCTTGTTTATGAAAAAGAAAACTCGTTCCCTCTGATGGAGGAAGCGGCTGCCTATACTTTCGAACAAGCGATTCTTTTTTGTACCGGACTTGGTCTGGGTACTTGCTGGATGGGCGGTTCTTTCAGCCGTAAAGATTTCTCCGAGCCGGTTCAATTGAAATCGAACGAAATCCTGAGGATTGTTTCTCCTGTCGGTTATATCAATCCAAAGATTCGATTTTCCGAAACGCTTTTGGGAACGAAGGGAAAACATCTTTCCCGCAAACCGTTTGAATCGCTTTTCTTTCATGGAAATTTCAATACGCCTTTATCGAGAGAAACTGCCGGAGTTTATGAAAAACCGCTCGAAATGATACGGATAGCTCCTTCTGCAAATAATCAGCAATCATGGCGTATAATACTGGATGAAATAGGATTGCATTTTTATCAGCACTTATCTGTAATAGGGTTTAATGCCATTGATTTAGGTATTGCATTATGCCATTTTGAACAGACTTGTAAAGAATTGGCTATCCCCGGTAAATTTGAGGTTTTGAATAATTTAGCTCCTGAAAAGAGTGGGGAGAAATATGTCGTTTCGTGGATGGAATAAACTGCAGGCGACCGGTATAAGTGAATCGTTTCTCCGAATCGCTGAAATAAATCTTATTTTGCAATCAACAAAAAATAATTTTTCTTACCTTTTTGAATCAGTATATATTTATCTCCCAACAAATAAGATAAATCAATACTTGCATCGGGCGATGTTAATTTTTCTTTGTTGATACTGACTCCTCCACTTTGTACCATCTTGCGCATTTCGCCTCTGGATGGGAAAATAGCTGCTTTATCTACCAATAAATCAATCGCTTTTATTCCGTTGGCGAGTTCTTCTCTATTTATTTCATATTGAGTTACTCCGGAAAAAACATCCAGCAAAGTGGCTTCATTCAATTTTTTCAATATTTCGGAAGTAGAATCTCCGAAAAGAATCTGTGAGGCTTCAACAGCCGCATCGTATTCTTCTTTCGAATGAACCATCAATGTAACTTCTTTTGCCAACCGCTTCTGTAACGGACGCAGATGGGGAGCCGCCTGTTGTTCCACAACTAATTGCTCAATTTCTTCACGAGTAATAGCGGTAAATATTTTGATAAATTTCTCGGCATCGGCATCACTCACGTTTAACCAGAATTGATAAAATTTATACGGACTGGTATAACGTTTGTCTAACCAAACATTTCCCGATTCGGTTTTGCCGAATTTACCTCCATCAGCTTTGGTAATCAACGGGCAAGTCAAAGAAAAAGCGTCGCCATTCGCTTTTTTGCGAATCAATTCCGTTCCGGTAGTAATATTTCCCCATTGGTCGGAACCGCCCATTTGCAAGCAGCAATCGTAATTTTCATACAGAAACAGAAAATCGTATGCTTGAAGCAATTGATATGAAAATTCGGTAAATGACATCCCTTCGCTCGATTCAGAACTCAGCCGTTTTTTGACCGAATCTTTCGACATCATATAATTGACGGTAATGTATTTACCAATATCGCGTATGAAATTCAGGAACGAGTATTCTTTTGTCCAGTCGTAATTATTGACCATGGCAGCTTTGTTGGGGATATCGGATTCAAAATCAAGAAACTTGGACAATTGTATTTTAATTGATTCTTGATTTTTCCGCAAAGTTTTTTCATCTAATAAATTACGTTCCTGCGATTTCATCGACGGGTCGCCAATCATCCCCGTAGCGCCGCCGACCAAAGCAATCGGACGATGTCCTGCCCGCTGAAAATGCTTCAACATCATAACTCCCACCAAATGACCAATATGCAAAGAATCGGCTGTCGGGTCAAATCCGATGTATGCCGAAGCCATTCCTTTTTGAAGTTGCTCCTCCGTTCCGGGCATAATATCATGAATCATGCCTCTCCATCTTAATTCTTCTACAAAATTCATTGTACGTTCTCTTTAATAAATCGACCGCAAAGATAATACTTAATTGTGAATTAACGGGAATCACTCGCGCCTTCAACTTTCCTAATTTTCAAAATCTTTATCGTATTTGTTTGTAAATCTGAATATTTTCATGTACCTTCGCATCAAAAAATAACACGTAATTCAAATATCGCTGTGAAAAAAAGTATTCTTATTTTCATTTTATTGTATGCAGTTTTCTTGGTAAATGCCTCTACTCGCAAGTTCATAACCTGTGCACTTTCCGACAGGGTTAAAACGCTGAAAGTCGGCGTAATGGATGACCCTTTTGCACCGCCGGTCATTGAATTGGAAGGTGATCAATGGATTGAAATCAGTTTCGATATGACGGAGCCGGAACCTCATGTTTATACCTATACGATAACTCATTGCGATGCCGATTGGACTCCGTCTCAACTGACTCAATCCGAATACATGCGGGGTTTTCAAAACCGGATAATAGACGATTATGCGGTATCGTTCAATACAAGCATGGATTATGTAAATTATCGGATTACATTTCCAAATGAAGATGTATTTCTGAAAGTATCAGGAAATTATGTCGTACAGGTATTTCCCGAAAACAGCGATAAACCGATCCTGAACGCTTGTTTTTCGGTCGTTGAATCTCAAGCGCCGCCTGTTTCGGTGCAAGTTACTCCATTAACAGACAAAGGAATGAATAGTTTCTACCAACAGGTTAATTTTTCCGTAAGCTATGGTAATGAAGTGAAAACGCCCATGCAAGACTTGAAAATTTATGTCCAGCAAAACAACCGGATCGATAATGAAGCGCAACTGGTGAAACCGCTAATGATTCAAAACAACAAACTTGTTTTCAACCATAATCCGGCGCTGATTTTTGATGCCGGAAATGAATACCGGAGTTTTGAAATGACCACTCACCAATACGTCGGATTAAATATTGAATCTGTTGAATATTATGCACCTTATTACCATACAATTTTAAGACCGGATATAATTCGAAGTCAACGTTCCTATACGTATATGCAAGATATCAACGGCAGGTTTGTCGTTCGCACGCTGTCCGGAACAGATTACAGTTATGAAGCCGACTATCAAATCGTTCACTTTTCCCTCCCTTGTGAAAAACCTTTTGCGGAAAAGGTGTATATTCTGAGCGAAGCCTTTAATAATATTTTGGACGCACGCAGCCAAATGGATTATAGCGCTGAAAATAAAGGTTATACTAAAACGGTTTTATTAAAGGAAGGTTATTACAATTACCTTTATGTTACCAAGAAAGACGATCAGACCATAGCCGGTACTGCGGCGATTGAAGGTAATTTTTTCCAAACGGAAAATGAATACCGCATAATGGTTTATTTTCGTCCGATGGGAGGGCGATACGACCGGCTGATTGGCGTTCAAACGATTCAATACAAATAAGAATGCTGTTCTATGCTCCGGATATTCTAATAAACCGGCAACTTCCTGAAACGGAAGCTCAGCATTGTTTGAAAGCGCTGAGGATGCAACCGGGAGATGCCATTCGGTTAACCGATGGGAAAGGTTTTTTCTATCAGGCTGAAATAGCTGAAATATATTACAGGGGGATTGCGGGTCAAGCCCGCAATGACAAAATATTAAACTATTGCAAGGTCAATTTGTTGGAAACGATTCCCCAGCCTCCGCTTTGGAAAAGAAGAATCGAAATTGCCTTAGCGCCTACCAAAAATTTAGACCGCATCGAGTGGTTTGCAGAAAAAGCGACAGAAATAGGGATAGACAAAATCAGTTTCCTGCGTTGCCGGTTCTCGGAACGAAAAGAGATGTCAACCGAACGCATTTTGAAAATCGTGATTTCAGCTATGAAACAGTCGGAAAAAGCCCTGCTTCCGGAATTGCAGGCAATGACCGGCTTCAAAGAATTTATCAGGCAAGATTTTGACGGACAGAAATTCATCGCCCATTGTTATCCGGACGAAAAAATACCGTTGGCGCAAGCCTGCCGCAATCATGAAAATGTATTGGTATTGATTGGTCCCGAAGGCGATTTTAGCGAAGAAGAAATCAGTTTGGCAAAAGAATGTAAATATATTCCCGTTTCGTTGGGAGAAAGCCGGTTGCGAACGGAAACCGCTGCGCTGGTCGCTTGCCAGACCGTTCATACGGTAAATCAAATTATGAATTATGAAACAACGTTCGACGTAGTCAATTATGAATTATAATCGTATTAAAAAGGTTTTGCTGGGTATCGGACGTTGGACAAGGAATTTGCTGTTGACGCTCTTTATCCTGAGTTTGTTTTTTGTACTTCTATACAAATATGTTCCCGTTTATTATACTCCATTGATGTTGGCGCGTTCGATTGAGCAATTAAAGGGCAATAAAAAAATCCGTGTTGCCCACCAATGGATTCCTTTGTCTGAAATATCGCCTAATCTGGCTCAAGCGGTTGTTGCATCGGAAGACAATCTGTTTCTCATTCATAGCGGCTTCGATTTCGACCAGATTGAAGTGGCTCAGCAGGAAGCGGCAAAAGGCAGGAGACTGCGCGGAGCAAGCACGATTTCTCAGCAAACGGCTAAGAATGTTTTCCTTTTGCCGGTTCATTCGTGGATTCGGAAAGGACTTGAAGCCTATTTCACAGTTTTGATTGAATTGGTTTGGGGGAAGGAGCGTATTATGGAAGTTTACTTAAATTCTATCGAAATGGGCGATGGAATTTTCGGTGCACAAGCCGTAGCCCAAGCGCATTTTCAAACGACAGCAGCCCAACTGACCGTACCGGAAGCCGCATTGATAGCGGCGACATTGCCTAATCCGAGAACGTTTAATTCGGCAACGCCAAGCGCTTATCTTTTGAGGAGGCAGGCGGCAATAATTTCACTCATGCCGAAAATGATGCCGATTGATTTTGAAAATCCACCCAAAAAAGGAAAAAAGAAGTGACAGACTTAACTTTCGTCGATTGGGGACTTATCCCTTATTCCGAAGCGTTCAAACGACAAAAAGATTTGTTTGAAACAGCTATCCGGCAAAAAACCGAACAAAAGGAAACGCAGCAAACGGTTATTTTTTGCGAACATCCGCACGTAATTACCATTGGAAAAAACGGATCGGTTGCCAACCTTCTTTTTCCGGAAAACGTGCTGAAAGAAAAACAAGTCGAATTGTATCCTGTCGATCGTGGCGGAGATGTTACCTATCATGGACCCGGACAGTTGGTTTGCTATCCTGTAGTCGATTTGGAAGCATTTCATATTGGATTGAAAATGTACATTTTTCGCTTGGAAGAAATAATCATTCGACTTTTAGACCGGTATGCGCTCGAAGGCGAACGGCTTCCCGGAGCGGCAGGCGTTTGGCTTCAAGCCGGAGACCCGCATAAAGCGAGAAAAATCTGTGCGATTGGCGTCAAAAGCAGCCGCTATGTTACGATGCACGGTTTTGCGCTGAACATTTCTACGGATTTGTCTTATTTCGGATTAATTAATCCTTGCGGATTCAAGGACAAAGGCGTAACTTCTATTGAAAAAGAATTGAATTGTAGAATAGACGTTGGAGAATTAAAAGAGCGGTTGGAGGGTGTTTTCAGGGAGGAGTTTATGTAATAATTGTGTATCACATCCATTTATCCAGCAATGTAGTCTTACCCACTTGACGCGCTCCACGTAAAACAAGCGGCTTGCGCTTCTTCCGTTTGCTCCAATCTTGTAAATCACTGATAAAGTTCCTACTAATCATTCGCTTGTAATAAAAGTACGGTATAAAAGACGAATATTTGTAATAAAAGTACGGTAAGATGATAAAAGCAGCCTAAAAATTTCCATAATTCACCTGAAAGCAGGGCAAATGAAGTTCTTTTCGCCACATATCTACGACCTGATTGAGGCAGTCAAGCACAAACTCAATGAAATATTTCCCTGCAATTTCCGCATCGAATAATTCCCGCCTGATGATGGCTTCTTTGCGGAAATCATTTGCTTTGCGCATTCATAAAAACATAGGCAATGGCAAGACGAAGGTTCAGATAGTTGAAAGCGTTTATGAAGGCAAAAAGGTGCATCAAAAGGTACTTCGACATATTATTACAGCGACAGCCGGAGATAATCATATCCCAAAGTGGCAATGATTTGTTCATAGTTGAATTGTAATTCGGCGAATCGACAATTGGCACAGGATTTTTCGCAATTGCATATTTCCTTACTCAATTTGTGTCGGGCGCTGATATGTTTTTCACTTTCCCATATGTTTTTGAATGGCGCTGCTAATATGTTTCCGATATTGGCTTTACCTGAATCCATTACATAATTGCAACACGTATAGACATCTCCTTGTGGGTCGATAACAACATGTATTGGAGATATCCAGCACTTGAAGTTGTGAGGGTAATAGATATTGGGTAGGGAAAGGGCTATTTTTTCTTCAAATCGGGTTCTTATTTTTTCGGAACTCCTTAAAGCTCTGTAAACATCTTGTTCTATGGGAAAAATTCTATTCGAATTTACAGTTCTTTCGCTTCTGAATCTGACATGGTCAAATTTATCAAGAAATTTTGAGATGTCCTCTCGAACCAGTGATACGAACGATGCTTCATTTCGGGAACTCAAAAGGTATTTCATGCCTATTTTAGTACTACTATATTTTTGTTGATTGTGGTCTTTTTTTTCACAAAGCAGCATGATCCCTTTATACCATGTTGTCTGTTTATTAAAGAAAGTTTCATTTTTTATATCAAGATCACTTTCTATCAACCGGCTCACACGGATATAATCATTAAAAATATACAACAGATCGTATTTTGTGGATTTTAAACTTTTCTCCAGATAGAGCCCATTCGTTAATAGCCCAAATTTGATCTCAGGATATTGTTCTCTCATATCCGTAAGCGCTTTCATGATCTCATTCAGATTCGGGGTTTCCAAAGGCTCCCCTCCACCCGATATTTCGATATGGGACACACCGTATGTTATCAGTTGTTTCAATATATTCTGAAAATTTTTAGTCGAAAGGCTGACATTGCTTTTTTTCTCTTTATACATACAATATCCACAGGAATTACTGCATTGATAGGTGAGAAAAACAATAGCTTGTTTGGGAGGATATATCACCGCCGACTTGTCATAATAAGATTTCTTAAGCTGTAAAAACTGTTTCCAGTCCCTTAAGTTCTCTTTTATGATAATATCCTTATAAGGTGAAACTACCGAGTGTTTTTCCCAAATACTTTCGAATTCTTTTTTAAATCCTTGAAATGCAGGAGAGTTTTGCCCCTTGATGACGAATGTCGGCAATTTGTCTGCTTCGGGTTCCGTGGTATAGGTGGTTACCACCATATCGTTGTCAATCATCGTAAAGGAAAATGGTAAATCTACTGTCGAAAAGCGTACATAGGGCTGTTTTTTTACATCTCCTATATTTTTAATTAGATTATTCTCTATTTGGGCTACTGTCGAATATATTTTATTGACCAGATTTTGTTGAGGTTGTTGATCTGCAGGAGCTTCAATCATTCCTTCACCGACTGACCTGAGCTGTTGGGAATATGAACTTGATGGTGAAAGCAACAATATTTTAAATACAGTCCCTTTACGGCACCATTCCGTAAATAACTCCGTCTGCTTTGAATCGTCAAAAGCCTTGCCTAACGATTGTCCCATAAAAATAACTTCCCGTGGAGATGAATGTTGATGAAAAAAGTTTTCCCATTTAAAATCAGATCGTTCTCCATAAAATCGAACGATGCCTCCAATGCTCCTGAAATTAAGAATCCGAGCGATTTCGTTCCAGTTTTTAGATATAATATTTGCCAAGTATACTGCTATCAGTACTGTGGAAGCAATGAAGGCAGTTATCCAAAAAGCCTGGTATGCAGAACGGTCACTATAAAACAAGCCAATACCGACCAGTGCAAATATTACTGACGTTATCCATTTTACGTCGTAACTAAATTTTTGTTTTTCCATTGGTTATTTTTCGTCAATAAAATTTCCCCTTCTGATGCGGCTTCACAGGTCTTGCCCGTTTTTTAGAAGGTTATCTGCTCCTTCCGCTACTTTTTTCGGCATCAAAAAACTCTGCCCTATACTTTTCATTCCGATATTCGAAACTAACGATTGCAGCTTCATGTCTTCGTTCATTGAACCTTTGCTTCAATTTTAGCAATAATTTCTCGACTCACACGTTCACCAAACATTTCAATGCCATACAACGCTACATCTTTCAAATGCTCGTGATAATCCTTAGATATTTTAAGCGTTTTGAGATACTATTCTTTTGAAATTTCATTAAACCAATCATTACCTATTTATCCATAACCACTAATTATAATCTGATATCCAGCGTCGATTCAACCTGCTCGCCCATGATACGATCCAATACCAGATTTTTCAAAAGACAATTCTCTTTATCAATATCGGTATATTTCACATTCAGCATTTCCCAATTCAGCATCCAGTCGTTGATGGAACATTCCAATTTGCGGGAAATTTTCCTCTTTTGAAGGTTTTGGTCATAATTGGTTTGAAAATCAACGCCGTAAATCATCACTAAATATTGATTATTCCGTATTTTTAAAGCCGGCGGAATGTTTTTGATGAACGCCTGTCTTGGTTTAATCACGATACCTTCCTCGTTTTCAGCTTCGAGTTGCGCAAACCATTCGTAAATCCTTTCAACCGAACGGTTCATCTCTTCTTCATTGCCTGTCGGCAGATTCAGAAATTCGTCGTCGTTAATAACACGGTAACTCATGTTGTCGTTCACCAACTGTTCCGAACCGTCGTCGAACACCTTTTTATAGATATTGAAAGGTTTGAAATAGATATCGCCGGTTTGCCCGAAATGTTTTAATTGCACTTCATAGATATTGATATATTTTTGGTAATCAGGCAAATCAAGTACTCTGAATGCGGTCAGCGATTCATACTGGCGGACAATATGCGAGGGAAAATATTCCTTGACTTCCTCCATGCTGTGTCCGGATCTGTAATCCATGTACTGGCAATAGGGTTCCGATTGTTTCGCCTCACGGATTTTTGAATATAAACCGGATTGCATCAGATAGTTGCAATGATTTTGATGTACATTCAGGTATCCTGAAAATTCATTGTCTATCAGACTTTTTCCCAATGCGCTCCAAGGCATCATTTCGCTTTGAATAATGACCGTTTTCAGAATCGTCCAGTCGAAACGGCTATGCAAGTCGCGGCAGGCTTGTTTTGCCTTGTCAAGATCAACGTGGTTCACCAAATAGCCGTTGCGCGACACAAAATAGGTTTCGTCCAGATTCTTTTGCAGATAAATATCGCAATACGAACCCATATA
>Ga0123357_10006183_pt1 | contig 14524 bp, 5 predicted proteins | sample TergutEmb28metaG_FD_89873 | JGI IMG/M metagenome (GOLD analysis project Ga0123357, IMG submission 89873) | Embiratermes neotenicus P4 segment gut microbial communities from Petit-Saut dam, French Guiana - Emb289 P4 | ecosystem: Host-associated > Arthropoda: Insects > Digestive system > Gut ...
AAAAAAAAAAAAAAAAAAAAAAAAAAAAAAAAAAAAAAAAAAAAAAAAAAAAAAAAAAAAAAAAAAAAAAAAAAGGCCTGTATGACAGGCACTTCGTCCTGTTAAAGTGGCATGAAATTTATTTCAAATGGGTTGTTAAATTTGTTAAGCTTGTTTCAAATTAGTTAAATCAGTACTACATGACACATATTCCACTGTCTATGATAACGGTTTTGCGTTCATAAATTTTCAATGTTAAAAATATTGTATTTTACGACATTTTTATTCGCGTTAATTATATAATATTTATGAAATACGTAGTTTTAGGGTCTTAATTTTAAATACGTACTTTTTTTACTAATTTTCAATTACGAACATTCTTACTATCTGGGATATGATGTTGTGTATTCTGGTAGATATACTACCGACTACTAGGAGAGCAGTACCTACTTTTTCAGGTTGTTTCTTATAATCTGCCAGTTACATCATTGAAGACTTACCTTCATATTTGCCACCGTGAGAAAAGAAGAGCTCTCATAATTTATAATTGTAAAATATATGTACATTTAATAAATTATAGACAATGAAAATAGAGGAAAACATTAATATCAATATATATCGAAGTCATTTAAGGAAAAAAAAAGACTAATTTTTCTTAGACGAATAATTGTGTTTACTATTAGTCAAAACGGTCCTACGTTTATTACACTTGCATCCTGTGTAATTTCTCAAAAATATATGGAAGAAAAACTCTGTATGTCCCTTAAAAACAAACTAAGCAATTTTAACCACTATTCAAATGTGTAAAGATGTACAATATTTCCTTTCCACTCTATGGTTAAGCTTTGCCTTTGCTGCACATTCATTAAAAACATTTTCCTCCATGTTGTCCAATTTGATCCACCGTGGCGATGCCTTGTACAAATTCGCAAACTGAATTTTATTTGTGTTTGGTCATTCTGGTGAATACACACCGAACTTCGGAGTTTATAACGAAGAAGCTGTTAACTTCCAGCAATCAGAGAGCAGCACACAGACGTATACCCTAGGAGGAATTTAAAATTGGTATTCCAATATTTCACCGGCTCAAGGCTGCGCATGTCTGAAATTGCGCTCTCACTGGGACCGATCGAACAACATACTGAAAGCGGAAAACGAACGTGACACCATGTTATTAAACTATATCTTTGCAGTTCAAATCCTTTTACTGACACAGACTTACCAAAAATCCACAAAATCCGATCAAAATATACTACTAGGCGTCATGTTTATGGCTCAGTCCGATTTGTTTTCTGCAATGTACTGCTGTTTAGAGAAATGCTGTCTTTCGAAACGTAACGTCGCATAGTTTGGTCCTTATAAACGCGGCGGTGGAATCTCTTGCCCCCATCTGCAAGGGAGAAGAGTGTCTATCTACTCACCAAACTACATGGAGTCACATCTCAAGTCACGGCTGACAGAACTGTAGGATTTTACTGCATTTCTGTTGCACGAACATTGGCTGAAGCGCGTATCATTAGCACAATTGATGATTAGAGAGATTGTTCTGCTCTGTCTTTAGGAAATTACGTGTATAATAATAATAATAATAATAATAATAATAATAATAATTATTATTATTATTATTATTATTACAGTCCACTGAGAGATACTTTGTTGTTTTCAACTGAGATATTAATGACAGCGATCGGGATGTACCCTTGCAGCCATCCCATTCCTTAATGGCTAGCCGATGATATCAGTATTCAGAATGTTTCGGATTCGATAAACCTCCATGAAGATGATGCTGCAAATAAAGAGAACTCGGTTACGTAAAGCGACCTTTGAGAACGCGCATTCAGGCGAATGTGCCGACCGATAACAAAACAGTTCAGTTCACGGCTGCTCAGATTAACGTCCAGCTGTTTAACAACAAGACATGACATGAAGACGGGAGTAGTGCGAATTTTGGTATTGTCTATAAAATTTATTGTACATTAGCTAGGCAGCCACCCTTCGCCAGAGTGTTACATAAGATAAAGTGTGCTAAAACAACGAAATTTCCTATTTATTATATTATTACATAACTTGAATTATGTCTTTGTGAATGACTGTAACCACGTGTAAGTAAATTTCATAAAGGTCTGCATACATCTTTGGTAAACAACATGACGGCGCTGCGAAATTTCAGGTTCTCACAGCGGTGTTGCTAAAGGTTCAAGTCTCCTGGGATGGCACGCCGTGTGCACTGGTAAATAGTTACCAATATATCGAAAGATATAGTGCCTTCGAAGGGCCGGTAACTATTCACCAATCGGCAAGGCGTAACATCATTGAAGATAAGACTTTTCATTACGACGGCACTTCCACATTTTAGATGGGACATGAAAGTTAGTGCTCCGCTAAAACAAACAAACCAGCATAGAATTGTTATTACTTTCAGTGAATTCAGGTACTAAAACAGAAAGGATATAGTAGCACACATGTTTTATATCGTTTACTGAAGTAGCAACATGTACGATAGGACTTGTAAATACCAAGACTCGTAGACAGCTCTGTGAGTTATAAACAGTATATGATTTCCTGATATTAAATGTAACAGACAGCTGGAATAAAAAGTGAGAACAGAGGGTCAGTGTATTGGATATCCAGAGAAAGAGCGAGACAACGATACTCTGTCGCAGAAAACTGCCCACTCAACTGCTCCTTATTCCTATAAGTTTTATGTCCCACAAGCCCACCACGAAATTGAAGGAACAGAATTTGTCTCTTGTATACAAGTAACTAATATACATGAAGAAAATCTTTGAGAAGCTAACAGGTCCTTAGCTAGTCAAGAAATTCTCCGCATTTCATAGCACCCGAAGGCTCATTACCGCATTTACAAAAGCCTGCCACCCGTCCCTATCCTGAACCAGACCAATCCAGTCTATGCCCCATCCCACTTCTTAAAGATCAATTTTAGTATTATAATATCACATTAGTCCAGTGTTTTATTAACTGCGGCTGGTGAGTTGCAGTTGCACATTACGTTTTCACTTCAACGATTCATGTAATTAACAAAGTAATGCAGCGTAAAATAAAAAAAATGACTGTATGATCTATCAGACTTGAGATGCAGAAACATTCGCACTCATACGATTATTGCATTGGGAAGTGACACGGCTTACGTAAGTGATCTGAATATAAATATCAATATTTATTAGATGAGTGAGCAGTACGTCAAAACACATTACAGAATACGAGTATAAAATACGGAGATCTGCGCCCCGTTAACATCAGGTTCTTTCACTGTGCTTAGACCTGATAAAACTGCTCAACGAAGTCACATTTTGAATTCAATTATCTCAATTTTCTTATTATTTACAACAATACTACTCACTCTGTATCTCCCCTAGTTTTCTCGACCTTGCGTGATTTAGGACGCAACTTTGTTACTATTAGTGAATTATTCACCGCAAGGCATATTAATATCAAATATCTCCAATTGGGCTACGACAATAAAAGGTCACAAGCTGTGTATTTTCACAGATATCCCTCGATCAAAGCACTACTGCAAGAAGGCGAGTGACGGGATGCATGATACTCCCTTAAGCTCTTAGGTTCCGGCTGTTTAATTCACAAGAAAAGTGACCGTGTACTAGGCCCACAGAAGAATGTGTGGGATATCTCCTTCAGTGCTGTCCCAGCGTGACTTTTTTGTGTCTCTTCGTTGCATCAATTTTCTGTCTCCAAGGACTCAGCCCCTTTCAAAACAGGAGCAGTTTCTCGTAAAAATACCGCTGTGTGCATACAGTGTCTAAATATCAAAAGTTAGATTAACAAAACACCTTTTCTATCGCTAAGAAGTTGAACAGTGAAGTCGTGTTGCCAACACAGCCCAATGAAATGTTTCTAGAAGCCAAGAAAAGCACATTTCCTTCATGATTAACGGAAAATTCCGGAATAAAACAAAACCAAATGTCAGTTGGTAGTCTTACTGCTATATGTTAGAAGACCTGTCAAGTTTAGAGACCATTATTTTCGAATTCCGCTGCCAGACCTTGTGTGATGTAATGGTTAGAACTGGTACTTTATATTGGCAGGGTTCCTGCCTAATATCAAGGTCGTCAAACTTGTTAGCCGTTTCACTGTTTACTCGGTAAATTCAGGCACAGTTTTTTGCGTATAGCTACTGCACCTCCCACTTTCCCCTTCATTCGCTCTTATTTACCTTATTCGGCGATATAAAAAAGTGCCTTGCGAAAACCCTATTAAAAACTGCTAAACAAACCAAGAAGCAGAAGCATACATTCCGAGTTTCACAGGGTTCAGTGAGCACGGTGATAATCCCTAGGACCACAGGGAGCTGGTCGCGTAGCTTGTCAAGATGAACTCTTCTTGAACCTGTTGCAAAATTCTACCTACAATCCACTGCCTTTTAAAATTTTCACTAGTACACGAATTTAATACTTTTAATCCATGAATGCCTCTGAGCTGTCAAAAACCGATTTTCAAATCAGCAGTTACGTCCGATGGTGACTGAGAATAGGTCATAACACCCTTATTGAATCTTATGTTTATTTGACCTGCATCATTGTAATAGTTGAAGAATAAAAGACCAACTTGATGTCACTTGCTATTTTATTTCACTTCTTATGTACTTAACATGTTTCGGACATTAATATATCCATCATCAGGAGCTTGCGACTTTGCTGTTGAATTACCACATCCGTCGTTTTGTTCTCGATTCGATGTGTGTTGGAGATTTGGTGCAGCTGGGTTTGAGTAGTGTCCGTGTTGCAGGCTGAAGCTATGGACATTACTCAAACCCAGCCGCACCAAATCTCCAACATACAACGAACCGAGAACAAAACGACCGATGTGGTAATTCAACAGCACAGTCGCAAGCTCCTGATGATGGATATATTAATATCCCAAACATGTTGAGCACAAAAGAAGTGAAATAAAATAGCAAGTGACATCAAGTTGGTCTTTTATTCTTCACCCTTATTGAGTTAAAACACACGATTTTCTTTTACTAACGGAAGAGTCGTTACGCCGCCAGCGACATTTCCCACTTACAGAACGAAAGTTTTTCATGTCTTCATAACTTATTTAAGTCCCAAATTTGATAATCATTTCTTTTATAGTTTCTAAAACAAATTATGCACGAAATATATCCCTATTAAATTAAAAACAATATATTACTACGCTAATGGGTTAATATTTTAACAATGAGTAATTTTGTTTATAGTTTGATTTCAATTTTATAAACAAATTGAGAATCAAATCTCAGACATAATATATCACGAAAATATAAGGTCAAAATATGCGGCTAAACATTTAAATATTACAATGTTAGTAAATAAATTTGTGGTTGTTACTGTTTGTATTGACGTTTTACTGCAACCAGTGTTCACTGCTGTCACAGCTGAATGGTCTAGTACTAATAATTCCCTTGAAATTTGACTGTTAAGATATCTGACCATGTAAAGGTAAAGTTTATCCTAGAACAGACCATAAAGGAGCAATGGGGAGTAGACGTATAGCTCTACCCTTTCTTTGGTCTCGGCGCTAGATGGGGGTGAGTGGTCAAAGCCACGCCCGGACCGCTTTACCCCCGGGAAATAGACCGGGTGCCCATTGTACTGTAGGCTGGGTGATCCCCAGAGCCGGTCAAGAAGGGTGTGGAAAGTCTCGTTCCCACAGGGATTTGATTCCCGGAGTGCCCCCGCTCGCAGCGGGTCGCTATACCAACTACGCTATCCCGGCCCACAAGAGATCTGACCGGAGCGAAGGTACTCACCGCCCTTGTCCCTCGCCACCAGGTCGACACCACGTCGGAGGTGCACTCGCAGCTGGAAGAACGAATGTTGGCGCAGTGACGACTCCCGTTTCCGAGTCAACTCATCGACAACCACAGGCTGCAGCAGAAAGTGATATGTTTAATGAGAACTAGAGTCCTTCGGTTATACAGTACGTTGCATTACAAGCTTCCCACTTCTGAAAAAAAAAAAAATTTCGAGGTTTAATTAAACACACCATTTCAGATGACAGTGACCACCACTGTACAAATATCATTCTGCCTCCTACGGACTTCGATAAACAACCGATCGTCTTTGTATGTTTGTGACCTTATGATCATAACAATTGTTATTGATAAATGCAGCTGTAGTTTAACTCTTTAAACGCCGAATTAAATCCCATCTGCCATCTGCTGGCATTAATATGAGCTCACCATATTTTCCACATTAGCGGTTTAAGGGTTAAAAGTGAAATCAGTCTTAAACGTTAACACGAAAATTGTAACTTAGGTTTACAGTGCTAAGGAGGAAAATTGAAGGGGGCTAATGTCTAAACGACACATGATAATGCCCTGTCAAGGTGACATAACACAAGGGAGGCAATGACGTGTAAAGCAACACTGAGGCGCGTTCGTGCAACCATTGTTAGTGAGCATTATATGTGTGTTTGCAGCCTTAGGTATCCAGCATGCAATGCGCATGCGCCATATTGTCATCAGTGGCCTGCCCCGCTCTACAATATTTTTCCACATTTTCTCATAAACAACACGATTTTCGAAAAAAAAAGAAAAAAAAAGTTACTGAGCACAAAATGTGTGTTTTGATTTTTTATACAATTTTGTCTGAAACATTTCTCATTCTAAGAAGAAATGAGCGAGATATAATTAAAAAATGTACATTGGTCGTCATGTAAAGTGTCCCATATTCTTGTCCGATTTTAATGAAACTTGAATTTTCGAGACAAATTCTCGAAAAATCCTCAAATATCAAACTTCATGAAAATCCATCCAGTGGGATCCGAGTTGTTCCATGCATATGGACGGACGAACAGACGGACAGACATGACGAAGCTGATGGTCGCTTTTCGCAATTTTACGAAAGCGCCTAAAAATCACGAAGGGGTTCGCCTAACATATTGATACATATTCTCTATAAACAGTAAAATTCCACTTTACAATTTTATTCAGTAAACTTCACAATGCATCACTTAAAATTTGCCTCCATGAAGGTGATCAGTTTTTCGTAGAAACATAGAGTGTATGTTAATTAAAGTTATGCGACTACTTGGATGGTGACTTTCATGTACAATAAATAAGATGCACAGTTGACAGATGAAATACTTGAAAGTAAACGAAAGGTCTCTTAGGTAACAAATGATATCCTCCAACAAGCAATCCTAAGATTCTTAGAATTCACAAAAGATAGTGTATCAACTGAACAACAGTGACAAGTTGTGTTGAAATTTGCTGTAAACATATACGAGTATTTCAAACACGTTCTGTGCAACATTACAAACGTCACAGATGGCAATGTTTTTTTTATTTCAGACATAATACGAATATTTACAGCCAGTAAAAGAGCACATATACCGTGAATAAGCTAAATAACACAACGTATGTGGGACAAGAGACATGAAACATAGGTCGCTTACACATTTTTCATTAAATATACAAAACATCAAAGAAAGTTCTGGCGCAAAACTTTAGAGGTCAGACTCAGATCTAGGCCTATATACTGCGTTATCTATAAAGGTTTTGAACTATGACATGCCTTCCAGATACTCGAAGATTTTCGAGTTCACCTACACCTAATGCGGTGGTTATGATGAACCGATGCCTTTCATTAAGCAAATTTTGGCTGTAGACCCTTACCATCAAATTCCATCAGTCTGTTCAAAAGGTTTGGGGGAAAAAACACTTGCGGCCGGGTAGAGAGAATTTTATTCATTTCACTATCAAACCCCTCCCGTGGCTGGTTTAAAAAATACCCTAATTTGACACATAATGAAATTATTTTTATTAATATCAACTATAAATTATTAATTATTAATATCACCACTCGTAGTTCGATTACGGTGACGGTAAAGATCGTCACTGAACACGATTCTTAGATGTTGATAATGGCAAAGATCGCTACTGAACACGCCTCTAAATCTGTTCCATGTATTTCATACCACAACACCATATTGACTTTACCCTATCACCTCCTTCCTAAGACCGAGTAAGAGTGATCCCGTAACTAGGTTCGTGCTCAGGAAGCGCGCCATTCATATTTCGGCGTGGCTACTGAATATTGTGACAGAAAGCTTTCCTGATAATACGTTCAAACATGTCGCGGCCGCCTCATTCCAAACCCCTATACTCGTAGGGCAATCAATCAAGAACACACTAGTCCAACAAACTGTACGTAACTACTGCATTTGAAACAGCATCTTTAAATATTATATTAATCAACACTATATCATTCTCTATCTTCCAAGCGGTCGATTCCAAGAAGTTTAGCACAAAATTGTTAGCATATCTTTCTTTGTTCGTCGTACAGGCTCGATGCCAAATTCAGCACTGGAAATGTGAATCAACACATAAGAAGCCAGGAGTGCCCAAGAAAGTCAATAAATATCAGCATGGCTTTTGCCAACAAATACCCAATCAGAAGTGCCAAACAAAGCAAACAGACACCAGCATGGTTCCCGTTTTCGACAGTTGTTCTCGGAAGAGTAAGGTAAAATTAACCCTGTGCAAGCCAACAGTGTTAATGAGATAGAGGAGGTACAAATCCATTCATTCTTTAATATCAGCACTAGACGGGGTAAGGGGTCAGTTTTACGCTCCGGCTGCTTTATCTCCGGGATAAAAACCTACAGCACTAATTGAACAGATGCCTGGGTTGGCCGCAGATCCAATTTGGAAGCTAAATTATTTGTGCTGCAGGCAATCAAACCACGATTCCTTGTATTTCCAGTCCGTAGCCTAGTCACTGTATCACCTGAGCTATCCAGGTTCCTTGTTCTCGACACGATCAAAATTAAATACTGACCATTGGAGGGTCGGAAGTAGCGCGACGCAGTTTGTGCCAAAAGACGGAAATTTATATACAGAATACGTAACTCGTCTCTATATCCAACTTTTCCATCGTCGCCTAGACGATAAAACGCCTACATTGATCATACAGAGTAACCCGCTTCACAGACGAGTCGAAGAAGTTGTAAATATACAAGGCGCTCTAACAGACCGTACTCTACAAGCTTTCTATGAAAATGTGTAAGTTACTATAAGTACAATATCCTACACTACATACAACAGTAGATAACGTAAGTGTAGGAAAGCTCTAATTTTTCCTATTGTTGTAAATGGGCGTGAAACTTAAGGGGAAATCAGAGATTGAGCATTTGAGCATGTTCAAGAATGGGGTACTGAGGAAGACATGCGGGCTTATGGGGCAGTCAGTAAGAGGAATACGGAGAAAACTGCATAATGAGCAGCTTCACTATTTGTACTCCGCACCAAACGTTACGCGATTTACGGTGATTAAATCAAGTAGGGCTAGCTGGCAGGGGAATTTAACAGGCTTGAGGGATAACAGAAATACATACAGGGTTTCGGTGGGGAAACCTGAAGAAAACATCCACTTGGAAAACCAGGCGCAAGTGAAACAATAATATTACAAAGGATCTTATAAAAGTACGTGTATTACCGGTGAGTGGGCCAGATTTCTCTAGCTCAAAATAAGGACAGTTGGCCGATCTTGAGACCCAGGAGATGACGGTTCTAAAATACGACACATTAGTCGACTAGCTGAGGAACTGTTAGCTTCTCAAGAAGGACCCTCTTCATTGAAGTTAGTTAGTTGATTTGATAATTAGTTAGAGTTATATATTTATGAGGGCTGAGGCGTAAGTGATAATAGAATATAAATTATTTTTCTTAAACTAACCAACTCTATTTCCGGTATTATGCAGTTAGAGATTACCTTAACATGTGCAATCAAAAGAGGAAGAACAACTCTCCAAGACTGCCTACAGAATCTTACATATCCATCAGTGGTAGAAGAGCATTTGAGCTGTACTACATCTCCACGTATTATTTTCCTATAAGCTTGTGGTCTTCACAAATATAAAGGAATGACTTCCGTCAGCATGCTTAATCTATCATTATCGCCGGCTAAGGAAATCCCTTTACGCTGCAGATAATATATCGTATTGTTTCGATACAAAATTTCAATGCACTTGCACTGGATCTAGTTATTAAATAGTAGTTCAGAACGACAGTGCTCGACATGCGAAGTCTGATATTTCATTTAACGCACCTAGCTTCGAGATGAGAACCCACATGGGCACAGCCCAACTTCCACAGTTCGATGTAGGTTCCTGGTGTACTTGTCCTAGACCTAGCTTAGAGGTAACAAACCAGACGGTTACTCTAGAAATTCCAGAGGTCGATGGGGCGTGCTCTTGTACTTGCAAAATATCTAAATTAGGGATTAAAAACAGATGAATACAGACTGACTTCCTAAATTATACACAGAGCGGTATCTAAGTCCCTAAAAGTAACTACAAACATAATTTTTAACTCAGCAGTGCAGACTCTGCTACTTTCCTAGGTTGTCAGCCCTATGAACCGGCCGCCTTTACCCCCAGGAAGCATTCCTAGTACTCATTTCTGTTGGAGGCTGAGTCGACATCAGGTGCAGCCGGAAGGAGTAAGTCAATGACAAATTCCACTGACTCCATCGGGAATCGAATCCTCGATCTTCCGGCTTGTGGCGCAGTGACTCAACCAACTGCAGCCCCGCATGCTCCCTAATATATATGTAATAGCACATAAAGCCTTGTGGAATCAGTAGATAACTTTCAAATCAATTTGGCCAGTCACCAAAGCTTGAAGGACATGCACGCACGCACACACAAACCCAAGGAACATCATACACAAAACGTTACGTCACTTCATGAATTCAGTCTGATCATTTTCACTCAAGGCGACATTAAATGACCGCGATGACGTGCTCTAAGTAGTGCGCTGTGTGCTCTCATGAACTGAGCAAACCTTGCAAGCTACGGAAAGAGTTCCAAAATAAGATGTACGAAATTATAAAGATATATCCAGAACTACGAAAAGACAAGCAGTGTGAACAACTGATTAAAAAGATATAAAAATCCATCGGCTTCCCACATTTATTAATACATCAATAAAGAGCCCAACTTAAGCAGTTTAACTTAAACACAAGTAACTTCAAACAGATTAAATTTATGCTGAAATAAAGAAAGCCTAGCTAAAATTTTCTGGCAGTTATCATTTTAATTCTTCATATAGTCAAGATCGACAGAGTTGTAATAATGATCCATAAAGTTGTAGTCGCTATCAGTTTGGTACATTACAAGAAAATGTGACAAATTTTATTTAATATTTCTGTTCTCTCTTGGCGAAGAATCCAAGATACTCGAGAGTGCAGACAGCGCAAATAATTCATTTAACCGCACCATAAATACAAACAAATACGTGTATGTAGGCCTATAACTTCTTCTACAATGTATATTAAGATAACGTTAGGAAAATTCATAATGGTACTTCAGACAAGTTGTGCAACATTTATACACATATTTTTTTAAGTTAAAATATTTTTTTCGTGGATCAACCACCCCTAGTGCGCCAGGGTCTCCTCATTATCGAGGCTTCACGATCACACTCAGACACACCGCCCTCGGTAATACTCCTGTGGAAGTATAATCAGACTGACATGGAGATCTCTACCTAACAGCACACAACACTCACAAGAGACAGATAACCATTTCCCCAGCGGGATCTGAAACCACAAGCCACTGGGCCACTGGGATCAGAAAGGTAAAATATACGACGGATAATTGTTGATTAAAAGAGCGACCATGCACGCATTGGTCACTGGTACTGTGTCGAGTGGTAAATGAGCAGTAAAGTGGATGGGTCTATATGTCCGTTAATATAACAGACATTAATTGACTGATAACAATCGCAACTTTAGTTACTATACTGGTGACGTTTATAGACAACTGACAATATACACCAGACCATCAACATGTAACAGTGGCATAAAAGGCAACTGTCTAAAAAGTTTAGTACCACGAACATGTTCCTACCAATACGCTATCATACGCAGGGGGCACTTCTACAAAACTTTTCTGTATGATTATGTGGCGTTAAAACGTTTAGTATAGTGCAGAGGACAGTAATAGCCTATACACAAGCGTGATGTAACACAATCCCACTATATATATATATAATAATAATAACTTAGGTTGATTCAGCTTGCTACCCCTTCATAGACCACAGGTCTGTATTCAAATTTACGGAAATCTGAAATTACGAATCCCACATTTGGGGTATTAAAGTAATTAATCAAGTCATTTATATACGATTTTTATGTTTGATGATCTTTTGAATTAAAAAATTGACTGACCTTAGTCAATTTATGCAAGTAGAATGCCTTTACGTACCAACCTACCTTATTAACTTCAACTCCCAGATTTAAAGAATATGAACATTGCGACACTGGCGGGGGAAATATATTTAAAACACTATTAGCAAAATCAGGAAGGACACGGCGAAAGACAGAAAGGTATTTTCGTGTTATAACGACACACTGAAACCCATAATATGCCCTTGTGAAAAACTCACATGTATCGTCACATGTTATCAACCATGTGCTTGGTGCAGGAGTTGTTAAAAGTGAATGCCTTTACAAAGAGTCAGGTAAAAGCCTGGTCGAACATGTGAGTAAAAAGACACAGGTGAAACTACGCTGACAGAGAAGTGCTTTAAGAAACTGCCAGTGCTATTTTACTCATAACACATTCCACAAAGAAACCCCTCAAATTAAACTCGGAACACAGCAACAACTTAGCGAGTAACTACCTGTGCATGACAGAGATTTGACTGTATAAACATTTACAAGTTTGAATCATTCGCAGCACAAAGTGGACCAGGTCACAGCTGCTAAAACGTATTTTGAACACAAGAAACACTACTGTGATAACCAGATGCCGACTTACCACAATCGGTTCGAGAGGAGCAGTGGTGGTTGTGTTACTTGCAGTTGTGGTCGCTGCTGTCACAGCTGATGTGCGACTAGCAGATTCTCCACTAGCCATAGTTCTGACTCGGCCTTTCGGGGAATCTGCAGATGCCGTTTCGGCAGCGGATGGTTGTCGACGGATTGGAGAAGAGTCTGCAAAGTGAGGGAACAGAAACCAAGAGTAACAAATAATCTCCTTCTACAGACCAGCGCAATTTTATGAGAACCATAAAATATTATGGCGGACCAAAAATATCTCCAGAATCTCAGACCTCGTGTTTGAGCAATTTGAAATGCATTCGAAAGCCTTACTGTTGTGAAACTTAAAGAAACAAGAAAACGAGTGGACTTTTGCTCCATAAAGTATCTACGTTTCAATAGTTGCAGTTGATACCCTCAGCCTAACCTCTATTACAGTGCAAACGCATATTCTGTGTGTGTGTGTGTTTTGACTTAGAAACGCTTCGGGGTCTGCAGCTCTACTGTGCTTGTTTACATTTGAAATTCAATGTTCACATTTGAAGCCGTTGTAACATCAAGGTAAAATTTAATAACTTTAGGCAACTAAAGAAGAAAATAAACGCTTCGCCAATGAAAAGGTACACACTTCAATACCAAAAAAGTGCACAATAAACCACATATTAAAGTAAATAATCAGATTTTCATTGTCATGCTCAGGAGAGGCAGATGATAGCTAAAACCAGTTAGGAAATCCTGTCAATCAAATATTGGTTTCTGCGATTTAAGGGAATCTAATTTCGGGTCGAAATAAATAAGAGAAAAAGAAATAAAGGAAAGGGAAGGGAAATGCGGAATGCATCACTTGAGAATTTGCCAAACTCTTCTTGAAGCGCACAGATTTGGCAAGTTCTCAAGTGACAGTTACCTCATTCCCTTTCCTTTCCCCTTATTTATTTCTCCATATAATATATGAACCTTTTTTTAGTACATATATATGGGCTACATATAGACAGTCCAATTATTTTTGGGACAGAACGTGGCTTAAAATTTTAAGGCTCTGCTCTAGACCTGTACTTATATAAACAAATTCCTATAACACGTTCTTCTGTTTCTTTCTAAATTTAATACAACCGATACTGTAGCTTCTTGAAGTAACTTGGCAACTGCGTTGTAAGCATAGTTTAAACGTTGACCATGATAATTGAAAAAAAGGCTAATATCTGCAAAAGAAACAGGGTTCTTATGTGCCTAAATAGAGATGCTGGGAAATAGGAAAGTTGCAGGACCAAAGATAATTTAACCTCATTAGAACATGCATATATAATATTATTAATAAAGAGCATACAGCAAGCATAGAACTTGTTCACCCGTCTACAACACATGAAAGAGTACAAGCCCATTCTGCAAGACGACTCAGTGCTCCTGATATCAGTTCATGAACAGATCCAGTAATCTTATTCGAAATACGTAATGCAGCAAATCGAGAATCTTTCTGAATCAAGACGAAATAAGGAATACATGGTTATGATTTCAGAATTCATATGGGATATTTTATTCTGTAATTCGCAACGATTGTTTCCCTTTAAAGAAGAGTAACCACTGTATGTACAACCTGCTCTTAATAATATGAACAACCAACTAGATGCAACAAGGACAGTTTATTGATAACCTCAATCAGCTCAACATGTTTCGGGCGATAGCTTCGCCCATCCTCAGGAGCACTAGACTGTGTTTAGAGCTTGTGGTAAAATGCACCGACGATGCTGCCGGCCGGC
>Ga0123357_10006184_pt1 | contig 14524 bp, 14 predicted proteins | sample TergutEmb28metaG_FD_89873 | JGI IMG/M metagenome (GOLD analysis project Ga0123357, IMG submission 89873) | Embiratermes neotenicus P4 segment gut microbial communities from Petit-Saut dam, French Guiana - Emb289 P4 | ecosystem: Host-associated > Arthropoda: Insects > Digestive system > Gut ...
CCTCCCCCTCTAAACGCTCTAAAGCGTTTCTGGTTTAGTACGTAAATTTAAATGTCCCGTGAAAAAACTCGGCTCTTCTGCCCAGGCACTAGCGATTTGAATGGAACGGGGAAAGGGTTAAATAATAACAGTACATCCAAGACATTAGGCTAATTATGTTGAAATGCTGTGCCATTTGTTACTTTCATTCTGGACTTCTGACACAATCTACACTGACTCTAATGCCACTAAACACCAGAAATGACTTCTGTTCTGTTCTGCTCCCATACTGCACGTCCTATATCAGTATGATGATCCTAACAATACAACATACGAGCTTGAAGAAAAAATTACATTTCACTACAGGGGTTGTGCTTCCTGCTATAAACAATCAGACTGTAAGGGCTTTTATTACTTAAGAAATTTTCTGACTTGTGGAAAATCTAACAACTATTCTTCCATCTTTCTATCTGAGGTTACATGCACCCACCTCCCCACACATGGCTGGCACTAGTAATAATATAGACAATACCATCTTAGCATGAAAATTGATCTTTTAAAGCCTAGTGGTTACTGTAAATGCCAACAGATTTGGCATTCAAAATTTTACATTCTGCCCACAGATTTTGTATGTATCTTAGAACAAACATCTACTTTTGCTCTATACAACATAAAGTGGCAAGTTTTTATAACCGAGATGGACAGTATTTACTGTTCAGTAGTAACTGGGTCTTTAAACAAAAAGATTATGTTAAGTCCTTAAGGGATTAAGAAAAATCTTAGTCCTTTACAGAACGGTTTAAAAATGTAATATGACAAGAAACAGCAGTTATCATTAAATATTCATAAATGACATCAAGACACTGACATCATGGCATGGAATTGGTTGAGATAATCTTTTCATCACCTAGTCACAAATTAGCATAACCTAATTCAGAAACCAGTTTAATATTTTTTTTTGCATCATACTTCAGCATACCCACATGTATTATTACATTATATTCCATGTGGTTACCCTACCAGAATCTTTTGTTAACATCTAGTCTCTGTGTGTAGCACAATGCAATGTCCTTTGTTTGACTACATATATAAACCCAAATAGTGTTCCATAATTTAATCCATGCTGAATGGAATGGCTACACCACCATGACTTCTTCACCAGACTGTTTTAGCAGCAGCTTGCACCAATGGAACTGGTTCTGTTTAGGATACGAAATTCAATGTGGTATACTCAGAACTCAAAATCTTGCTTTTATTCCTCTCCATATTGTGTGAAAATGTTAAGGCCAACAAGTGTAAATTGTTTTATTTAACTCAGAGTTTATCACACTGCCTGTTTTTTTTTTCTTTCACATATCTTAGAAGCAAATTATATCTTGTATACATACTGAACAGTAAAATAGAAAGTACTTTATGTTTTGTACTTATATGATAATAAATAAACTGGTGTGGAACAATTAGGACAACAGCATGGTAGATGTAGTTTCTTGTGTGTAGAAGGGTAAGGTGAGTAGAGATTTGGTGAACTGGTGAAGAAGGTCAGTATATGTTATTCGTAACTCCCGTGTGCATACATTATACAAACAACTTAATATTATAAAAGCCTGTTTAAAATCATAATGTCTTAACTGATGCAGGTAACGTGACACTGGGGGATCTCATGTCAGTACTTCCCTTCATTAATACCATGGTGAAAATGCCCCTCAACGGATCTGACCTCTTGGAAGTGCTGGAATGGAGTGTGTATGATTACAATGAAAGTGAGCGTAAGGGAAAGTTTCTTCAGTATTCAGGTAAGCAAATTTTTAGGTATGACATAGTGTACTTCATCCATTGACTGGGTACCTACAGCTTGTTTGAAAATGAAATATGAGAAATGTTAACAAATACCAGTGTATAAAACCACTGAATAAAATATAGTGCTAATCCTTTTGATAAAATATGCATTGCAATATACATGTTGCAGCTAAATTTCACCATCTTTGGGGGTGTTAAACTCTTAAATCTTAGTGGTTGCTACATACCTCACCAGGTTTAATACTAACAAATTATATTAAAATAAACTGTCCATCACAACTGCAATTTTTATTAACAGTATTTAATATTTAGTGCAATATATTTTGGCTGGCTTGGCCATTTTCAGGAAATAAAAAATACACAACACTTGGGAGGTTACCAAGCTTGCCAAAACATGTTGTAATAAGTATTAAATACTGATAATTAAAATTTTAGTTGTGATCAAAGGTTTATTCTAATATAATTTTCACATTATCACAACAGTATGTACAGAATAAAGGTTAATACTAATAGCTTTGCATTTTTCTCACACAATGTATTTATTTGTTCCACAAGATTTGAAAAACAAGTGACCATTATCTCCCTCTACAGCATTAGGCCAACTGGTCCTTCTGATGAAAGTACAGCTAGATGATTTTTGGACTCTAATATGAGTAGTCACGATGGCTGCCCCTAACAGACATTATGAACCAAAAAAATTACAATTATTTATTGAATTTAATTTATTGGCCATACTAACTTAAAATTTGGTGAGCGCAAAAAAAAAGTCTCATTTGAAATATTCATTTTGCTGCTCCTTGGACTCTGCTGCACTCACACTACTCTCCCACATCCCCCCCAGGCTATGTCCCTGAATAGGAGTACACTGCTTTCTCTGTAAGCTAGCAACTGAGTATATATGCTACAGGTTAATTTGAGTGAGTGTTGAAAGGGTTCATTAATTGTATTACGTTTCATAAAATGCAGAACATTTAATAGCTTATGACATCACTATAACGTCCCTGAAGGGGGTAAAATTTTGTCCAAACAAGTGGATTGAATTAAGTAGCTTGTATAATCACCATCAATTTCATATTATTTAATAAGACATACACTCATAAGCCATAAATGTGTATCTTCCCCACTGTCCCATTCTATTTATTGAAATACATTTTCATTGAAATACTACTAAAACTAAAATTATTTCAGGGCAAATATAATGAATAAAAATTAATGGCAACCTAAATATCCAAAATGTAATTCTGTAATAAAATATCACCCTCTGGACCATGGTCAATGATATTTTTCTCTCTGACCTATTACTGGATGTCATGGGCATGAAGTAAATGATGCATAACACAACCAGAATGAGTGGAAAATAATAATTTGTAGCACAATGCAAAAGAAACAGGGAAGAACATGTTGAAAGAATGAGGATTCCAAAAAAGACATCAGAATATCAATCAAACAAGAAAAGTTGGAAAGTATCTCTGCTCAATAGTCCTCACACTGAAAAAGATGATGATGACAAACGAAATTATGGGTCAGTGTCCATAAGCAAAAAGAGGCAAATGTGTTAATAACTCTTTTTGTGGAAAGCTTATGATGGCATGCTAAATAATTTTGTACCAATACAAGTTTTCAGATTACCCAATCAAAAGACATATGTTTGTTCCACATACTTTATAAAAATTATGTTGATGTTTTTGTCTAATTACAATTGCTTATCAATTTCAGGTCTGAAAGTGGAATATGACTTAAGTCAACCAAACGGGAAACGTGTTACAAAAGCACTTGCAAGGTGTGGGGAATGTCGAGTACCAATATATGAACCTGTAGCAGAAGATAAAATTTACAATGTTATCATGCCAACTTTTATTGCCAAAGGTGGAGACGGTTTTACGGTCCTTAAGAAGAACTACAAAAAGGAACACGAGATGGGTACGTTCTCAATATACTCCATTACCTGAACAGCCTAACTCTGGGACAGTCTGCTGTGCCAGAGTTCGAGTATAGGTAAGGTGTTCATGGCTTTGAACATTAAGATTGCAGTCTTTTGGAATGAGACTACTTACATCCTGAAGATGGTAAAACAGGTTACTCTGTGAACATTGGCACCTATCTACCAAACTACATGGTGTCACATCTCAGAAGACTGCACTATTTAAGCTGAAGTGTTTGAGAATCACAGTAATGGGCAGAAAAAAAATTATGCCCACAGTGACATTAAGAGAAAATTACATTAGGCAAGCGTTACTTTGCTATTCAGTTCAGAATCATTTGTCTTCCTTCTGTCTCTTTAGAAAACCTAAAGATTAAAATATATGTATAGCACTACAATTTTACTGAAGTGTTCGGTTGTGAAACTTGGCATCTTACTCTTAGGGTAGCATTAATGTTGAAGGTGTTTGAGAACAAAGTACTGAGTTAATATATGTCTCAAAGAGAGGCACAGTAAATGACACACAAAAGTGCATAAAATAAAGCTCCATACTATGGAAGGTTAAATCAAAGAGAATGAGATGGATAAGAGAAGTGCATACAAATTTTTGTTAGAAACAGCTGATGGGCATAGGCATATGCAGCAGGGCAACATACAGTGGATTACACAGGAATGATATGTAATGGTGTGGACTGAATTCAAGTGGCTCAGGATTGGATCAAACCACACAGCAAGCTTTTGTGAATACAGAAATAAACCATTAAGTTCAGTGGAAGCACAGAATTATTTCATCACTTGAGCCAATATAAATTTTTCACCGAGCCTGTATGATGAAGCTACTCAGTCAGTCAGTAAGACAGACAGACAGTCAGTCAGTTCTCATATTCATGTAATGAATGCCAATATCCACAGTAATGATGAGGGTGAAATCTGAGTTCTCTGATAGCCAAGGAAAGGTTCGTAAATATATCATATGAAGGTTACGAAGTGTTGCAGAAAATGTTGTTTCCTATGTGACATCATGTAAATGGGTAACAGAATTAACTGCATGAGTGAAATATGATACTAAGGGTGCATTACAATAGACTAGTTTACCTTGGTTTTACAGCAATTCACCAATTTGGAATACATCTGGTCCTCATCACAGTTGGTGCCAGCTATTCTGGAATTACTTGTGATTTCTCTCAGCCATTCCACACAAATTTACAGCTGTTTTTATGTTACACAAAGTACATAGTCAATTTTTAATGCTTAAATTACCATTAAATCATCTTGTCATTTGACTTCCTAACTACGTGCAATGGGCTGACCACTCATCATCCACTGTCACTACTAACCAATTTAGTAACTGTAAACAACATAACTGAAACAACACCAGATCATGTATATATGCGAACTGCAGCAATGTGATCACTTTGATGGGGAGGGTTTCCCATTATCCAAAAAAGAGGAGAGATGTGAAGACTCTTGACAGTAAAGTGAATGTCCATGGGTCACATAAACAGGGCTCGATTCTCAGCAGGGGCAGCAATTTGTTTTTTGCCTTCACACCCAGGCTACAAAACAATGGTACTGCAGTAACAGCAGTTACAATGTGAACCTGAGCAATGACGTTCCAACTAATGCTAAAATATTAAATTCACAGAACTTTGCTCCTATTATCTTTTAACCTGGCATGATGCTTTGGTACAAGATAGCCTTATTTCAACCTAGAGTGAAAAAGCTATGTGTGCAGTCTTTTAGTTTTGCCTTAATTGTGAATGCATTTTCATTTTATAGCCTAAACTCACTTGATTAATAGCTAAGGTCATATAAGAATGGAAGAGCTTACATAATATCAAACGAAAAGACACAATGGTTACACATAGTGAAATGGGAAGGATGAAGGACAGATAGCATTTGTGGAATATTTTAAAAAGTTCTGTCCTGTGATTTCTCTGGCACACCCGTGAGAAACCATAAGTATTTCAGCAAAGACTCCAACCTCCTGACTACACATTAGAGGAAATATTACAAGTCTGAATTCAATATTCTGCTGAAATAATGGAAAAACTTACATTGTGCTCTTTTAACTTTTAGATGAAACTGATGTATATATGGTGGTCAAGTATTTCAACCAAAGGAGTCCTGTATATCCTGGAGTGGACGGGCGAATCAAAATTGTGAATAAGCCAACTGCACCAACTACGCCAACTGCACCAACTACGCCAACTGCACCAACTACACAATCTGCAGCATCGCAACTCAGATCCTTCTTTCTACTGCCCTTCCTCGTGCCTCTAGCCACTGTCATACGTATGCTGTGACAGTAGTTGCCTAAGGAAAGTGTTATGTGTGTGGGACGTAATGAAACTGAAATGCAGGAGAAGACAATAAATATACTTCATTCCTTAATGATTTCTTTATTTGTAATATGAAAATGAACTTCATAAGGTAAGATATTCAACATACCAATCAGCTCCAGAAAAATGTGAGAGATTTTGATAGAATTCATGTCTATGAACATTTTTCAGGAACAAGTACAGCTGTCAGTAACGTGAATGGTTACGAAGTGGCTGAAAGATAGAGACTGGACTGTGAGGTTGAAGATTACCATCTCCCAGAATGTGATGCTATGCAAATGAATATAAATCTGCTGATGTTTTGAAGGAACGCGCTGCCTACATCTTCAGCGTATGAGACTGGGGGGGAAGGTTAAGAAGAAACAACCTAAAGATGCAGTATGTTCCTCCAGAACATTGTCATTAGACCGAAAAAGACATTAATTTTCTGGATAAAAGAGGTTCAATTCTAAGGAGGGGCATGGATTTTAAGTGACAGTACTGTCAAATGTTAAAATAAATAAACCAAATCCTTACCAGCTACAGGGACCAAATAGCCCCTCATTTAGTTGCCCCTGAGGGTAAAACTGACCACTCACCCACATCCAGTACTGCACAATGAATGGTGAACTGCACTCCCTTATGTGCATTCATGGCTAGAATTGAGACTTCACCTCCTGCTTACTGTACTAACAGTTTACAAAATATTATTACTTTAGGCCATTTTAGCCATTTGCTGCTGTCATTATATCTGAAAGCCAAGTGGCCTGAGAAATACATATGTAATGTATATTGCCAGGGAACCATTTGCATTAATGATGTCTTACACCAATATTTTTTGCTACCATTCTCACAGAACTACCTTTCCTGACCAGCATGTGACATGACCATGTATGTGTAAGGGGATCTCATATTATTTCAGTGAAAAGAGTACTTTTATAATAATTAATATTCAAAAAGTGCCAAATATATTGCACAGAGTGTATAAATAAGGCACACTGCATTTTAAGATTATGACAGAATACAGAGACAATGCAGATATTAAAACCACCAGCAAATGTCTGTACAACATGTCACAATGGCAGAGGCCAATTTACAATGACTTTTTATTCACAGTTACCACATGAAAATATATGTAATTTGTGCAATCAACTATGTCATTTTCCATTTCACTAAAAACCTCAACTAAAACTGCATTTTTTAAAAATCTACATCACAGGGAAATTGAAACCCAGTTTCACACAGGAAATTACGAACATTTTGGACAAACTTCTTGCCTCTATCTTCAGCACACAGGATGGAAGTAGCAGATTCCTCCAAAGCATTGCTAACAATATCTGAAATTACGTGATGTGATAAACGTGTGAATGCTATCTTATAAAAAAAACTTGGCAAATGAAGAATACATTAGTATGGCTAAAATGGAATTCCTTTATTTTCAAAACAAAGATGTGGAGTACAGCATTTCATAGACCAAGGACAGGTGAGATGAGATACATGAAGAAATAGTACATGCCAATATAATAAGAATGAAAATGGAGCTCTGAGGCCAGCTATGACTGTACTGAGAAAACAAACTAATCTTTGTAGCATATACAGCAGTAATTCACAACACAAAATATATATTACACAACACTGTAACAACATTATTCCTAGATTTAATTTAGTTATTATCTAAAAAAATAAAAAAAAACTTGCACAGTACGTATATAACAGCGTACATACTATAACTGAATGACAAACTGCAAAATAACTATAGAAAATACTGTACAAGAAAACTGAAATTCAGAATGTCATATAGTGCATTACTACTTGCTTCAGTTATGACGAGAAATTTGGAACACAAATACTCTACCCTCAGAAGGAGTTCAATAAACCTTCAGTATAAAAAGTGATGGGAGATGTACTTTCTACAAACAAATTAACAAACCTTCAACCAGTTATGAAAATCTTCTAGAACTGTTATTAGACATGGATCTACAAAATACAGATGCAAATACTGCACCCCCCCCCCAACTCGCGCGCTCTCTCATGCCATACTGTTGAACTCCTATTTCATGCACCTTCATTTACTGTTTTCTCTCCGTTAAGATCCCCCTACAAGTACAGTCTTAGTGAATGTAACATATTGCTAAAATGGTAAGAATTACTGATACTTTAGAGAAGCTTGCTGTTGCCTTCTTCATGTCTGAAGGAATTATATTCCCACTGCAATCTGCAAAACCCCTGATTTAAATTACAGGATTTAATTTTTTCAAACAAATTATTACTGCCACCTCCCAAAAAACCCAAACTGCTGTCAAGAATGGCCACAATTAGCTGGTAGACATGCTGCATTGTTCAGGAATTGAACCCAGCTTTTTGTCACACTGCATAGCATCATTTGGCACCAAAGGTTTAAGACACAAATATAGGAATGCCTCCTGTGGGAGAGTTGATAACCTTTATTGTTCAGAAATAGGAAGTTAAAATCTTCTGCTACTATGGTATTAGTTGCTGAGGGTAACAGTTTACTGTCTGTGAGCAGGGTACTGGTGTAGTAATGCATTGCATTGCTGGTAAAAGTTCACCTATGTTCTATTTTGAGGGTTAGGAAAATGTGTGACTTCATGTTCTTCAGGAGACATTTTGAATACAGGTTTGGAGTTAGATGGGGAACAGAAACAATCAGGTGGTCCAACTCTGTCGGACTTTGAGGCTGGGAGTGCCACACCACACACAACATTTACAGGGTAGCTAGAAGACTAATAGCAAATTAACTGCAGAGGAAACTGCTCACAGTTGGAGGTCAGCTCCAAACTTTCTCAGTTGAAACTTGAGATTTTCTGGCACAGGCACTCAATGGAACATGCTTGACTCCCCCAGTCTTAATGTGACGTGACATGAGTAAGCACATGTAAGTCAGCAAGGAGAATGTGCCTCAGTCTGCCCTGTCCTGAGATGCATGCAATTGCTAAGGAAACCACCTACACAGTAACTCAATTACATCTCTGGAGGATGACCAGTAAGGTGACACAAATTTACCCATTCCCACAACAGTCCATGAAAACTGGGCTGTTCCTAACTTTGGAACCAGCCAACTGAAATCAGTTTAATTTGTGAAATGTTCAAATATGAATATTCTTACATAGTATAAAGATACGTTTGTGAAATTCACTATCACCCTATAAACATATATATAGTCAAACTCAGTTATTTCATCACGAAAGGGACTGAATATTTTGTGTCTTTATGAATGATTGCCGTTTTAACCAAGAAGTGTAATGTTATGACTAACAATAAAGAATTAATTTGCACCGAAGAATATCTGATGCTCTAGGACCGGTGTCACAAAAACCCACATCATTATAACCCAGTTTGGCTGTATATGGAATATATTCATAAGTCTAACATATACACGGAGGTTGTACTCTGTCAAGAGGACATTAAATTTTGTTGTGTATGTTATCAAACAAAACTGAATACATATAGATTTTGTGTTATATGCAAATGAGCTATGTTTTGAAAGTCTTTTTATAATTGGAGTTTTGAAATACATAATCCAGTGTGTAGTTATGTAAAGAAGATATAATTCCATGTTACAAGGTCAAGTGCAATGTTCTTAAGTCATGTAAAGCAAATAAAACAAGAGAGAAACCAAATACAGTGATATTGAACAAGGTACAACCAAAATTCAAGTGTCTGTGAAATTACAAGGTGGTTCAAATATGTCAGGGACTGACTGCGGCTTGTTTACACACAAATCAGTCCCGGTCATATTTGAACCACCTTGTATTTAAATGTAAACACAGTAGATGTGTCAGTTCCATAAATACACACACACATCTTAAGAAACCTCACCTATCAACTCAGCTAAAGAAGGGCAGACCTACGATGACATCTGAATACGAAGAGTGGGTCAAAGTGCATACATCTGAATATGCAGCCAACGGGACATACCAATGGTGAAACAGGGCTTGATACAGTAAGAAGGGCACAAGGGAAAGAGGCCAGGCAGAGAAGTATATTAACATATATATATATATATATATATATATATAATTACTAATTTGGAAAAACAAAAAGTAAAACTGAAATGAAGTAACCAACTTAATGTAAGAATACCCACTGGATGAGATACGAATGTTCCTAACAACAGGGTAATGACAGCCAATGGATGAGACCTACATTGAAATACAAGGCATGATGGGCATATTATACTGCCCACATTCTACAATTTTTTACATGTCACAGGTACGGGATGGGAAGATATATGATAATATCAACAATGGATCTAACGAGGCTAAACCTGTCACCCAGTCCCACCTACTTCCACACTCTGTGTACCCAGCGTCATGTTCGAGTGCAGCAAAACTGTAATGCTGCTCTCTGAAAATGCGACATAAAACTGCACATAGCTTCTCCTAGCCAGAACTAATAGCATTTAATTTGTATGAGTAACAATTGGCTGTCATGGCATAACACTGTTTAATGGCTTCTTGACAGCCATTGTATTCTTTCCAAGGTCGCTGTATGAACCTGTCAAGCAACTGCATATGACAAATCAACTTCTGAGCAAGCTCCTCCCAGTGGCAACCTTTCCCTGACATAACCTGTTCAAGATTTTGAGCAAATTCTTCTGAAGATTTCTCAACGTTACTGATAATTTCTGTCATGTTGTGGGATTCGTTACAGTTGTTACAGATCGCAACCTTATTTCCTGATGGATCAACAGCCGGGCTTGGCAAAATATGTCTGCACCTGTACAGATTATAAAAATCACAATAGGTCATAGGGCATAAGCAATAATGTATATTTCTGTGGACAGATTAATGTACCTATACATTTCTACACAAACACAGAAACTTCTGTCTACAAGTGCTTATGTCAGAGTTAAGATGCTGACAAACACTTCTTATTTTTACAAAAAGATGAGCATGCATAAACACAAGTGGATGTACCAGCAAGAGTAACTTCTGAATGCATAAGAATCTCCCTCCTTGAATGGTAAAGTATGACTAGTCACAAAATGCTGTTGTTTCATGCTCATTACAAGATAAATACCTGGTGCATAAGTATGCTGGATTGCTGCTACGCAGCAAGCTATAGTTTGGCCAATCCTCAGTACATGCATTGCAACCACAGGTGAAGTGGTACTGCATCTCTAGGCAAGATCTCCGCTCTGTTTGGTCATGTAGTGCATAGTGGTAGCCATAGTTGTCCAGGACCTGTGCAGTTACACAACTTGTAATACTATACTTATACAGGCACTCAGTAAGAAATAAATGGGTTGGGTGCTTGATTATTATGTTTGTGATGACTATACAGATTACATGGTAATGACTAAGATAGGACAACAATCCTAAATGGCAATTACATGAAGATTTGCATACAAAAACCAAATGAAACCAGAAGATATTTCAGTCAAGAGAGAACTGCATTTTAAATGGGTTTATTCTGAAGATTCCTACTGATACGGCAACAATAACCACTGGTCCTATATTAAATGTTCCATGCCATAACAGTTAGCAGTGTTCCCCATAACTGTTATGCAGGTATCATGGTGGTGGGTTAACATAACGACAATCTTATAGGAATCTCAGCGTATTTCATTCCAAATCACATTCACGACTAGACTGTTAAGGCTATCTGCAACCCTACTCAACATAAAACTGATGTGAACATCCCAGTTTCTTCAAACACATCATTCTTCTTGGTTGTAAAGCTTCTGAAAGATGACAAATAAACCCACATACACAAGAGTGATTTGAGAGCTATGACCAATGAATATATTGTTTCACTTCACAACTGTAAGTGTGCAGTACAACAAAATTACATATATATCTGAAAGAGAATTGGCTTGGCAATTTCTGCCATCTATTTTTATATCTCAAATTGTTTGCACAGTATGTTGCGAGGTGTGAGGTGTGCACATGCACATGAGTGTTCAGAGGGGAGGTGAGAGGGAGGGAGAGAGAATCTGTCTGTGACGTGCTGTGGGTAGTAAAACAGTTAAGTCCTTAAAAGGTTAAGTTCTGTATTTAAGAAATGGATGTTTATCAAACAACTTTAATCAAGATATAAAAGCTTTACAAATATTGTTTTCCAGGATTAACTGCATAAATCAAACTAAGCAACATCAGGCTAACATATTTCAATTTTTGGCAATTTTCTCACCTGTTCTCCTTTTGAAATTGGACGGATTGCTCGAAGCACAGCTGTGTCTCCAAGGTAGCTATGTCGGACAACATTTGGGTCACACGAATGGTTTACCAAACTCAGCACTGCATAAGCTGCACCCCCAATCTCAATGCCTTTCCACATGGGAACACCTTCCTTGGTATTCCCACTTTCAGTTTCAACTAACTCTGACACCTCATGAGCATTGCAAGGCAAGTTCTGCAAATGTCGCAACAACAAACCTCCAACAAGCAGTTTCTGGCGTGTGATGTCATATGGAGGAGAGTTTATATCAGTGGGGAAGAAATCTGTCATGGTCTCCAAACAGTTGAGGACACAAGCAGCTGTGACAGCTCGCCTGAATAAATCACCAACTGATCGTTTCTCAGTATTTCCCACTAACCAATAGATGGAACTATAGTCTGAGGAACTGTACGTACCATCATTACTAAAACCCTTAGTCCTATCACTGCATTTATTATCACCTTCTAAGGATGCTATTAGTCTGCAGAGGTTTTGACCTTTACAGACCTGTATTATGATTCTCAGTGCTAGGAAACTCATTTTTCCTATTTCAAGTTTCTGCAAAATATCCAACAGTGGGCAATCTATGCAATGGTTATTATTCCAAGATGAAGCACGGCATTCTTCACTGCAATACATAACCTGTGTGAGAAACAAAAAATATTACATGAGAATGGAGGATCTCATGACAAAGAATATCAGGATTATGGGCTGCCAGAATGTGATACCATGTAATCTTGTAAACAGGAACCATTCTGTGCATAAGCCTGTTGCTTCCATCTACCTTGAAGATGAGACAGCAGGTTCCTCTGAAAATCTGGTACCTGTCTACCAGACTACATGTTGTCACATCCAGATGATCATAACCCCCTGTCATCATAACAGTACCTATGCTCATGACAAAGGCAAAAGGTTCCTCTACACATCTACTCATCTAACAACAAACTGCATGGTATCACATGCCAAAACACAGTAATCCTCATTGTGTCATACGAGTTACTTAACTCTCTTACTTCACCGTTTCTTGCTTAAAAGTTGTCACTTTTCTAAGAAATTCTTTTTTATAGAATACATCCAAAGTCACCATTCATACATGAAACCTATTTTCTCAGTTCACAATCTCATGATGACCATAGCATTAGGTCACGTTACCCACTTAATATACTTCAATTTTGTAATGAGCCGTTTTACATAATTACACATTCCATACACATGATCACTTCACAAAATAAGGGTACCACACGAAAATATATGAGAGCTGCCAACTTTGACTCTTTTTAAATATTGTCTTCTGTATACAAAAATTAGAGAATATGTACCGTGGAACAGTGACTGCATGGCAGGAGACTGTGGCAGTGTTTAAGACAGTTGTAACAATGTGACCAGTAACAATCAGGCAGAAGCACTGATGCAAAGGGCTTCTCGACAGCCAAGACCTCACCTGCAATGAACAGCAGACACAAGTGTGAAACTGAATTTGAATCAGCAGTGAATCAGAATTTCAAACACTCACATACGTAGATGAAGTGTCTGTTCATTTCCTGCCTTATAGTATAGTAGAGCATAGTTTTATTCATGTTCAAGTGATCTACAGGCGGTACTACAAGGGACTGTGAGATATAGAAAAAGTCAGAAGTCATGTACATACACACACATACACATATATGTATGTATGTGTGTGTGTGTATATATATATATATATACATATACATACATATGATACGTAGACATACTGTTATGAAAATATGGTACTGTCATGTAATACAGTTAAAAAGAAAACAATACAAAATATAATACAATGTTTAATTTCAACAGTAAAATTATACCCTGAATACTGTTCAATCAATGAATAAAATAGAATATATATTAAGAACAAAATATAGTATGTATTTTTATACTGGAAATACTCCTCCAACATATACAAAGAATTTGAATAAAGAAACTATTTTAAAAGACATGTGAATTCCTTAGCATTAAAGGATATGTCCTTTATACAAGTAGGTAAATTATTAAAAAACCTTGTGTCTCATATGATAAGAACCTCTTACATATAGAGACAAATTTGATATTGTTTGATGAACACGGAGCCATATCTCGTATTTCTGCCGTGGATACGTGAATTTGTAATATATTGCTCCCTGTTAGTAATGACAGTAACGGTTAACCGCCCCACACGGGCACACCATTTCCTATTGGCTCAGCCACTTCCCCGCTCCAAACCTAACCAGATATATTTACCACGCACAATCCTGCCACTGACATACTTCATTCACCTGCCTATGAAGATGGAACCGATAGTGAGTTCCGAAACGTCGGCAATTAG
>Ga0123357_10006185_pt1 | contig 14523 bp, 7 predicted proteins | sample TergutEmb28metaG_FD_89873 | JGI IMG/M metagenome (GOLD analysis project Ga0123357, IMG submission 89873) | Embiratermes neotenicus P4 segment gut microbial communities from Petit-Saut dam, French Guiana - Emb289 P4 | ecosystem: Host-associated > Arthropoda: Insects > Digestive system > Gut ...
ATCGACCAAGCGCAAAGCGGATGCGAAATGCACGCTGTGTTGCTACCGGCGACCCGCCATTTTTTATAAACTCCTCAACAATAAAGGCTCGATGTTCTCCCAACCACATCATGGTGTACACTGAAAACGGCACGTACGCCGCTGTTCGACGACGCGCTCCCCACCCGAAGCTATGACCCTCCCAAATCAGGGTGTTCTTTCTGCCGCACCCTGTATTTGGTTCATGAAGAGAAGACAAAAACTGTTTATGGAGCTAAACATACCAACACTTCACTTTCACCTGTCACACACATTTCCTGAAGTCCCTAATTTTGAATATTAGTGATAAAATGCCATTGATGCCTCTACCATTAACCCTTTGACGCCTAACGACCGCTATATGGGCCGTACCGCACCGCTAACCTCTAAACGTTGCATTTTACATATTTATTCAACAAATACAGGTACTGAATATCTTAAACATGGTATATACTCTCCGTCTTTTTCTCTTCAAAATGCAGTTTGTTTCATGATTCTAATGTATTTGGTTCCTGTGTTATTCACATTTTATATACAGGGTGTGCTAAAATTTAAAAAAATAATTCCGGCGCCAAAAGGTTAAGAATCCAGAAATTTTCTGACTGAAAGCCCCTCATTTCACAAAAACCACTCATTCATGGAAGTTACTTGTGAAGCAAAAATGTTTTAAATTAAAGTAATCTCTAATTAACTTAAAGACAATAATTAAAGACCCAGTAACTTCAGGGAATATATACGTATATATGTGGTCATTACATAACATCTTATCACTGCTGTGACTTGCAAAAGCTGATCACTTCCTACTTTGCGACACTGGAAGGAAATACAGTTAAACCCTGACAGAGTGCCACTGTTTGTTCACTGCATTTTGTGGTGGTGTATCGAGTGTGGCAGTAAACTGAAGTACTGTATAATAAGGAAATTCTGTTCACAAACAATCATGGCCGTTAAGTGAGGGTGGTACTGTATCAGGGTCTGACTGCATAATGTGGCACAGGCATCAGACTGTGTATCAGAGTTTCAAAGTATTGTCCACACCAACACTTGGCTCACACAGTTTTACAAAAGATGTGGAGAGGCATATCTCTGAACATTCGAACACACAATATGCATAAAATATGGAATGTAAGAAAATAAAAAAAAAAAACCTCGTAAATAATCAGGCAGTACTGAATTCATGAGTACTACAAAGGTATACATTTAGAAAAACATTGTGTAAATGCATTCACTTGTCACTAAACTTCTAATTCTTACAAGCAGCCCCTCCACTAGGGCGTTGAATTAGTGTGCCTAAATTTGAAATCAGAATTTCTGCCCAGGCTAGAGAATGCAGCCTACAATATGCCTATTATCAACAGAGGAGGTGATGAATACATACAAAATTATGGCCAGACTGATCTTCAACATACAGGGTTGAAGGACACAGAGTAGATCTACCTGGCTTAGGACAGGGTCCAGTGGCAGGCTGTTGTAAATTCAATAATTGTGTTCTATAAAGGGCAGGAAACATCTTGACAAGCTAAATGACTACAAGCTTTGGACTGGGTTATTTTCCCTACATACTTTCTTGGTGGATGAACTGCTACTGTTCCCAACATGAAAACACAAAGCTACACATTAATTTCAGGCTGTGGCAACAGATTTCAATCAGAATCAAATGCAAATTTATTGGGATTGTAATATTAAAACTGATCATTTGGAAAACCTATCAATTTCAGTCATTTCCAATTTCTTCTCCTAATATCACATAAGATACCTACAGATGTAGTTTAAGGTAGGACTACATTTAAGTCATAATTTTTATCTAATTATACAGGTAGTACATACTGGTTTTTCCACCCACTTAAAATGGAAGTACTCTCAATCTTAGACTAACACAATATTTCTCTGTTAAAAACCAATGTTACTGGGTATTACACACACACATAAAACTTCTTCAACAGTAATTCTGCCTCAAGAAGTTATTCTCTTTTTACTTGGACATCCTCATTCTGCAAAAAAGAACCAATGAGAAGTCTAGCATGTCTTAATTTTATGAAGACTACTTCAGCATGAACAAATATCATCATGCTTCTTAAATTTGGTCCATATTTATCAGTAACCACTACACAATAATCGTCAGTAAATTCAATTCTCAAAAATATTTTACTACAGTGTCCAGAGCTGGATCCTAGTGTAAGCATTTGTAATAAGTGTGAGTAAATTCAGTTCCCCAAAACATATAATTCTTTGAACACATAAAGGTGTCAATTAACTGGGGAAACATTACGTGAAGGAATATTCTGACAGGCCTGCTACACAGCTCTGGAGATGTAGAAATGGCAGTCGTTCTATTTCTGCCAGCAGAACACATAATAATTCCTCATTTGTAACCAATACCAATACTGTTACTCAAAACACAGTACAATATAAAGTACCTGGAATGTGTCAAAAGTTTTGCTTGCTTAGAACAAACGCACTCTATGCAGATGCACAAGCATCAACACCCTTGTACTACACCTAAGCCTTGTTCTACACCTTTGTGCTATAACACCCCTTGCCAGTTTACACCACTTCTTAATTTGCATCCTCTCATTTTTGGTTTAATGCCCTCTGGCTGGCTGCATTCCATTAAGCTAACTGCTTACTGCTGACAGGAATATTATTTTCTATTTATGCTCACTTTTCCAGGAATGCAACTATGGCATAAAACAAGGGCTAGGTGTAATTGACTTCTGTCTAATCAAAATACCTATCACCACCTTCAGCAGCATTACAGCCTATTACAAGCCTCAGTTTCCTGTAATTCAAAATGCCCACATATAACTAATTCAAATACTGCTTTACATCATATTTAAAGCAAGTAACTAAAATGAAATGAACAGTAAAATCTTAGCAATCGACCAATTTAATGCACAAATTCTTCTTTTTTAAATAAGTTTATCATATTCCTCTACATGTTTCGAGCACTGTTGTGCTCATCATCAGGAGGTCAAATTGTATTATACAGCATCTGATATCATCACAGTCTGTAGGTGGCCGTTCGGTGCGCAGGTTGAGAGAAGACTAGTTTGAAAGCATGGGGTTATTGCCTTGCTTTGCAACTAGTCCTCTCTCAACCTGCGCACCGGACGGCCACCTACAGAGTGTGACGATACCAGATGCTGTATAATACAATTTTGACCTCCTGATGATGTGCACAACAGTGCTTGAAACATGTACAGGAATATGATAAACTTATTATAAAACATGAATTTGTGCTTTAAGTTGGTTAATTGCTAAGATTATACTGAAATGCACAGTCAAAAAAAGAGAGAGAGAGAGAGAGGGAACTGAACAGTAAACATTGAATCATCCCTGATATCAACTAAAAAAAAGAAGCCTGGAAGCAACACACAAATTTTCAGCACTGTGTCACTTTCAGGGAACTAAATTTCATATGGCAGTGTCTAGCATCAGTATGGAAGTTGTTTCATGACATCCTTCCAGTGCCTAGAATTTTGAAGTGGTTCCTAGATGTTTGGACAATCTATGGATTCCTGGTATTAGGTAAAAAATTCTCAAAAAGATATGGATTCTTACTCCATCTAATGCCAATGTATGAATGACAGAATGTACGTAGTAACGAACTTGAAACAGCAAGATAACTGCAAATGCTAAACTGACTAGTCTTCACACATCTTCTACAAAGATAACTGGGGGGGAAGAAGAAGAAGAAAAAAAGAAAAAAGAAAAAAAAAAGAAGAAGAAGAAGAAGAAGGAAAATAATAATAATAATAATAATAATAATAATAATAATGGGGGGGCAGGGAGGGAACATTCTCAGATTTTTAAGTGTGGATGAAACAACTGCCTCACATCATAATTGTCGGTGTTCTCCCGTGTTTCTACACTGTTAAATACACCACCACCTACCCCCTCCCCCCCTTTCCCCCCTTCAATGCCCATAACAGTAAGCATATGTACATAATTGAGTTAACACGAACATACGACACCTAACACCCTGTTACACTCCTCTCCTGAGTTATAAATATCTGATACTGTATTCATAGAAAACATGAAGTGTTTCAAATGGCTCATTTGATTTTCGGAATAAACATGAAATTGTGTATATTGGCACCAACATATCTGAGCAGACAACACTTTAGTCATATGAACTTTGTGTATCATGGAACATTATATTAATGAAAAGCTCTACCATTTCTTGTAAGCTGGTCTTATGAAAAGTTATCAGAATTTAAAGATGACAATTTCAAAATTACACTTCTTGTTTTTCTTCCCAAGGAAGGGAGGTGCTTGTTTTTCCACCTCTAAGAAGACGTACAACTGTTAAGGCCATTTTTTCCTCTGCTTCATCTAATGGTGTTTTACCACTGGAATTTTTCAGGCCCAGAATTGGACTATGTTTTAGTATCAGTTCTACTAGTCTTGCATTACCAGTAACACTTGCATAATGCAATGCAGTGTTACCCCTAGAATCTGGAATATCAAGTTCACAATCCCCAGATTGAAGCAACAGTTTTGCAGCTTCAGTGCACTGATTCTGACAAGCAAGATGCAGAGATGTCAGACCTCTTGTTCTAGTCACAACATTGATCCAGGCACCTGCATCAAGCAGTAGCCTCACCATGTCTATATGTCCATGCATTGAAGCAATATGGAGTGGAGTAAAACCATCAGAATTACAAATATTAATATTTACAATGTCTTTATCTAACTTTAAATTATCCTCAAATACATCACTGACATCTGCTTTGCACTTCTCACACACGCATAACGGATGGCAAAGAGATTTGGCACTTATTGGTGCAGCCACTTCACTGTCATTTGAATCTGAAGCAGGACCATCCAAACCCACATAAAAACATGCCAATCGTGTGTCACCAAGTGCTACTGCTCTCAACAGTTTCTCCACTTTCTTCATTTGTTCCGTTGACTGACAGTGAATACCACGACGTTTCTTCCCCAGTTTATTCACAGCCCCATTCGATGATTTTATGCTATCTTCTGCGAAATCTAATGTCATATCAGTACCAGCTGCAGTATCAGTATGTCCTTTATCTGTACAGTTATTCGATTCCTTGTCCTGTGTTAATGACTTCGAACTATGAAGAGTTTTATCCACACTGACAAGCAACTTCGAAACATGCAGGTTGTGAGCATTATCCATTGGTGTCAGATGACGCTTATTTTCCACATCTGGGCGTCCTCCGTACTCCAGCAGTATCATCACTATACTCTCATATCCCCATCGTGCTGCATGATGAAGAGGGGTATCACCATTGGCATTTTCACAGTTTGTATCCAGTTTTGAACCTGTGTGTTCTGAAAAGTACAACAATGCTTTGACACACATTTCATGACCATTGTTGGAGGCTAGATGAAGAGGAGTATTACCATCATTGTCAAATAAGCTCATTGTAGCTCCAGCATGTAGTAGTGACAGTAAGGCATTCTGATGACCTTTGGCTGCAGCGTAGTGAAGTGGTGTAGACTCTCTGTAGTCTAAAGCATCCACATTTGATCCAGAGGAGAGCAGCAGGTCTACAATAACAGGATGTCCAAACAGGCAAGCAACATGAAGAGCAGTAAAACCTCGATCATCACTTGAATGAACCGTGGGAGATGTATCACAAAGACTTTTATTGAGAAGACTTTCACATTTGTCACAGGAACACAAAGGATGACAAAGACGAGGAAGCAGATTTTCATTATTTTTCAGCAACCTGCTGTCAGAATATTTGGCATTATTGGAGCTCTGACTTTTTGAAAGTATTTCCTGAACCTTTTCAACATTGCCCAATCTAATCTGATCAAAAAAGTATGTTATGCAAGATGTTTCAACTACTTGTGACCTTCCATTTTTACTCTTCTTGGCAGTTTTCATATCCCAGCTCCTACAGCCATCTTCATACTTCTGACTTTCATAAACATACTGTGCTTCAGGAACTGATGGACCAAGAAGAATACCACATCTGATGTGCTCAATGGCAGCTTCCAGTGTGGTAATAAGAAAACTGTATCCATCATTATGGCGAGTATAACAGGAAGAAAACCGAAACTGCCTCATGTATGTCAAGTGAGCAATCCAGTTTGGAAGACTTGTTTTAATGATAAGAAACACAACCACTGGCAACAAATCATCTGTTGCAATAACATTTCCATTCACTCTCCCTGAACAACTGACTTCAAGATTTGGCTTTGAAATGTGTGCTATCATTCGTTTCAAGCAACCAGTCTTACCAAGAACAGTACTATAGCCTTCAATTCTTGCCAATTCTCGCCTTGCTCGTGGAACTGTTTCATACAAATCTAACCTCACATTGAGATCTTGCAACTGAATATCAGACAGGTTGCGCACAATCTTATTTAGAGAAACATCGTCACAAGCAGTGCATGCTGTTATACCTTTTATGAGTTTTTTATAAATTCCATGATGCACATATGTTTCAACTGAGAGTTTAACATTTTCTAGCAAATGTTTATCTTCATCTGATTTTTCTCTAAGTCGAGCATCTTTTAACGCTATCTGCAAGCACGAAACATATAACCTTCCAACCAAATCCTTCTGAATCTGAAGAGTTTCTAGTTCAAGACTGCTATTCACAGTAAGAAAATTAAGAATTGCTTGATCCATCTTTTCTAATACTTCTTTCCCAGCACTCTGTGTCCACAGAAGGTCTATACAATCTCTCAAAGTTTGAACAGTTAAAATTCTCGTTTCATCATACTGTCCACAACTGAAGTCTGTGTGTCGCTCAAGGGGACTTTCAACACACAGAACTTCGTACTTCAAAAGATCATCAGTATAAAATGTTTCTTCAAAGAGAATGTGAATACTGTATGGTCGTGAAATATCATTCTGTTCCACAGTTATTAACCTATTACACACCCTTACTTCCTTGTCACTAAGTGTCCTAAAATGACTTCCTGGCAGTTCATCACTTGGGATAAGAATGTGATTGAAGAAGTCTTCATGAGTAAGGGTGTATTTCGGCAACGACCCTGAACGAGGGACGCATATAACCCAACCTTCCAATATAGCTTTTAGAAACAAATCTTTATAATCGGTTCTTAGCATTTGAAAAAACGAATTTTCATCCAAATCCTCGTCATAACTGGACTCCATAATAAACAAAAAACGTTAAACTGAAATGTACTAAACAGTAACCCTCTGCACAGCAAAAAGAAGTATTCACAACAAAACTTTCACAGCCCACAATGTATTCAATTCAGCCACACAAATGTGAGGACATGACACATCCTTCCCGAACCATGGTTATCACCGACGTGGTACACCATGGTTTGAATTCATAAAATATCGATGGTTTCCAACATACCTGAATCTGGCCTTTGCTAGGAGTAAGAAATTCCATATCACTGCAGCTGATATTTGTAATTAAGTATATCAAAACAGTACACTTCCTTTGTACTGAGGAAATTCTGTGATTACAAACAACAACTAATATTGTTTCCCGCGTTTCTACTACATTCGTGCCTTTTTATAATTTGGATCACGGATTACAGAACTATACCATCTGTGATTGTAGGTACACTGGACACTTTAATCCGTGACTACATGGAGGTAACGTGATCGTCCATCATACAGAATGAGAAAGCATTTATTGGACAGGAAGCAAAGAGATCGAAGTACGAGTTACAACAGAGCGTTCAAACCACGGAATAGCGATTGAGTCAAATGAGACATTCGATTAATTGCTCGACTAATCCAGAAATTCTCCGCATTCCACGAACGACGAAAGCTCATTACCGATTTTTCCAGACCAAACCACTAGTTCGGTACTGAGCCAAATTTAGTTCACATACTACTGAGTAATCCCATTACGTTACATTTGAATATTATCGTCCTCTTTATGGCTTAATTTACGATGTTAGCAGCATGTAGTACTATGAAACGGCGTCGAAGGGAAGGGTGACAAGTAACTAAAAAATGGAAGCGAAAGAGAAGGCTAACTTATGTATTATCCCGGCATTTGCCTGGAAGAACCGGGAGAAACCATGCAACCTCAGGATAGTTGGTATCTGAGTCAAAGTTCGTACCTGGCACCCGCATCCAAGTGAGTAGCGTTAACTTGCAACGTAACCTCCAACCTGCCTGGATCTCCCCTCGGAGTTACTGAACGAAACTAGAATGCAGTTTGTACCATGCGTGCTACACTCCCTGTCCATATTACGCTCTTTGAGTGGAACGTACTTGTGTAGTATCTCTGATCCATGTGTAGTATTCTGCGAGGCGGATGAATTGTTAAGATCCTCAATATCAGCCTCCTGTTTGTTTCTTTCTCTTAGGCCAAAATTTTTATCTTAGAAACACCCTGTTCTCAATAGTCTATGTTTTTCATTTAATGTGACAAGCGAAATTGTTCATCCATATAAAATAACAGGGCAAATATACTTGTATGGATGTAAATGAACTTTCTTCAGACACTAATGAATGACAATTATCAATCTTGGACACCTAACTGTGTGGATCATTAATGAACTTAAAACAAGAATGTTGGATGCATAATTCCTCTGTGTCTGTCAGTCAATAGAATATTTTTATGCTTTAGAAACAGATGACAGTACAATGTCCTGGTATCCTAGCAACGGGGTGGATAAACAACTGTGAGACATCAATATTAAAACAAAAAAAGGGGAGGCAGTTTTGAAAAACAAGCATAAGAAAGAAATGTTTATTAGAGATTCTGTTATTCTTATACCCCTGATATGGCAGAACAAACAAGACTGGGTACTTGATGAAGAAAAATATGGAGAGAATTATGAGTGCTATTAAAGAAGAAGATGAAGAGAGCCAACTAACAACTTGAAGAGAAAAATTCATGTAAGGAAGAGAAGACAGGAGTGATTGAGAAACTGAAAGGAAAGGAAGGTGAATTAACAGGAGAGACAACCAAAGTAGTAGAAAAAGAAGAAACAGAAAAAGTGAAACTTGAAGAAGAGGAAATGAAATTTGCAGGAGGGGTAAAACCAGCACAGGAAGAGAAAAAGGAAGATGAAGAAGGAAGGACAGCAGAAGGAGATAAACTAGAAGCAGAATCAATAGTTGAGGATAAATCAGAAGCAAGAAAAAGAAAGCCAGAAGGAGAAAAACCAGAGCATGGAACAAAACCAACAGGAGAGAAAATACCACCTAAGATAGAGAAACAAGGAACTGAAGAGCAGTTGCTAGGAGAAAGAGAGCTATCAGAAATAGAGAAACAAAATTTAGTAGAAGTGGAAGTAGTAGTAGTAAAAGAAGATGAAGAAGAAGAAGGTACAGTATTTGTTGTTTTTTTTTGCTATCTTAACCCTTTACCTGATAATGTGGAGAATATGGTGAGCTCCGAATAATGCTAGCAGATGGCAGATGGGATTTAACTTGGCGTTTAAAGGGTTAAAGTGATAATTAGTTGTAAGGGTCTGACATGTATGTTGTGCCTTGCATTAAGTTACTGCAGTGTTATATAGGGTTCTTATACTGCTATATTGCACCTAGAATTTGATTTCTGGACTTTCCACAGGCTAGTGTTTGGAAAATGACATATTTGAACAAATGGGCCTTTTTCAATCTTTAGGAGAAAAGTTGTGAATATACGCATCACTAACCTTTCTTGTGAGGCGAGACACAGACATAGGTTCTGAAACCCCGTGTTGTTTGTGACATGCAAGATAATGGACAAATTCAAGAAGCCAAATAATTGTAAGATACCATGGTTTTTGGTAACCCCCTTCTGTTTTTCCATTTTACCACACAAACTTTCCAAAGAAAACAATACTTTTAACATGTCAACAAATTGTATCTGTCCCTTATTAAAATCCCTATAAGATAGCACCTCCCTCTTGTGAAAAGGAGTGCCAATTTGAATGTGACATGTCTCAGAACATCCCAGTTTTCTGCTGTTCTTTGCATACAATGAGCTCTGTTGCAGCCACCATTTCATATCAGTGCTTTGGTTAAGTGGACCATTTTCATGCTGCTGAACTTTTCATTTGTAGCAGTACATATATTCAGCGAAATGTAGCAACTAAATAGACCACAATATGTATGTTTGGGATTCCGACAATTCTTTCAGTAGGTCTCCAATACAAAATAGAGAATACTATATGTTACAAATTGAAATATACTTTTCTTTCCTGTAGTCAAATGTTTGCTTTCATGCAATCTGAAACAGAATATTTTTGTACCTTCTTTAGAATCTGAGCCAAACAATAATTTTACAACTGGCTCACATATTGTGTCAGTTCTGGTGGTTAAAGTTTTCTGACCTTATATCAGTCTGTGCTTTGGCATTGTCCTCAAATAACTGTCTGATATTTGAGACTGAACTGAAAAAAAAAAAAAAAAATCTCCCAGGCTTCTTGTTGTAGCCTCCTCCCCTTTTTAGGACATCTGTTTCTGCATAAATTTTTAATGGCATCGGAAACATCAGCACCGTGGAAGGAAATGCTACACATACTCAAACTTGGACATTATAAAACATGAGTCCCTTGAGGGTTCCATACCTGTTCCCTTGTTTTCTCCTATACATTAACACTCTTTCGCCAATTGTCTATTTGCAGCCAGAACTACACTCTTTGCTGATGACACAAGTATCATTATATGACCCCAAAATATTTTAACTTCAGAATTGCATTTGTCAAGGTGAACAAATGTTTTAACATATATAAATATTTCTACACGATCACCCTTTGTAACTCTGTTGTCCTGATGTGCTCAGTCTGGTAGGAGAACCTCTTACTGGGAAATGGGTGTGGTTCACTGAATTACATATAGATTTTGTTATGTTCCTTTTGCTTATGTTTTATTTATTCATTTTACTCTTGATATAAAAAATGAAGTGCTATATCCAGTCAAACAACTAGATCATTTTCTAGGAAACTGACACAATCACTTCTCTGTACTCCCTCACACCACACTCGTATGTAAATGCTTTTGCACTGAATGTCTAGTGTTCGTTATCAGCTCTCAACCATTTCACCATTTAAATATCTCCCTGTACAACCCCTCCTACCTGTTGCCAACAGTTCTTGAACATATGTTGACAGATTAAACCCAAAGCGTACGGCTATGAACCGTCCGTAACTGAAGCCAGCAAACCTAAGAAACAAATACATCAAAAATGTTCGGCTACGCATTTTAACCCTTTACCTGCTAATGTGTAGAATATGGTGAGCTCCGAATAATGCTAGCAAAGGGCAGATGGGATTTAATTTGGTGTTTAAAGGGTTAATATAATAAAAAATCTTGGAATTTGCAACTAACAACCAAACGTATATTAATTTAATTAGAAGTTATGGTAATAAGGCAATCCAAGAAGAATGCTTGTTTGTAGGCTTGCACAACATTACAGTTACAGTCTGTTCTTCTGCAATGGTTTGTGGTGCTATATCCCAGATGAATGGGGATTCAAACCAAGTAGTAGTTGCAACTGCACAGGGGAATATTTTATAGTGTAATGTGTAAACAGCTCACACTTTTCCTCCTTCAGATGAAACAATTGGAGATTTTATAAAGAGAAAAGAATACAACTTTGAGGGCATCAGTGTTACTGATGAAGTACAGTTACAGTATAGTTCAAATGAAGATAAGGAAGAAGCTGAGGAAGACGAAAAGCCAGAAGGGTTTGATAGAGGAACAGCACTTGAAAAGTATAAATTGCTCCAAGCTGAACGCAGATCAGTTGTTAAGAAAAATATTATACTATTGAAGAAGTTGGCAGAACACTTCAAACAACGTAAGGTAAAAAACATGACATGTATCACCAACCAGTTTTAGAATCATGATTCATCACAGCATTGATTCCTTTAACTACATGAGTAATGGAAAGCTTTTGTAATTGTGAAGAAGATTCTTGATGTTTCATTGGATGTCTTAGATCTGTGAACTATCAAAAATTCAGTTTCCATTATGCTGTTATCATTGTGTGTGTAAATGACATAATAGTTTGAGATGGAGACATAAAACTTAGTATTTGTCACCAGTACCGTATGTTTGAAAGGATTTACTGCAGAAAAATAGGTCTAATGGAATTTATTTAAGGATTTTAATGAGAAGAGGGCCTAGATACCCACACAGCTTGGACATAACATGTATGTAACAGTAAATAGAACATAGTGGTGCTATAATGTTTGGTAATATGATTTAAGTATGATACCTCTGGTGCTGACTTATGATGGATAAGTATTGGTATATCAATTGTAAGGATAATTAGTTTTTTAACAATTATGATTCTGTTCTATTACTTTTTTTTTTTGTAATTTCTAGTATAAAATGCACAGTTTTGCCTTCTAGATGGAGCATGTCTGTGAAAATCATGAGCCACATTCTGCAGATAAAGAAATACAATATCGTAAGCAACTGCTTGCCTTTGAAGACATCAGAACAACTGAGAAGAAAGAAAGGGAAGCAATTACAAAGGAACTGGAAACAATGAAGAAAGAGAGGGATGAGCTTATTGCAAATTTGAAAGTCCTGTTTGATAGCTTGATACAAAAGGAAAGAGAACTTGGCACAGGATTAATTTATACTAAGACAGGTAAAGTGATTCCTACTAGAGATGTGGAAGAATTACTTTTGAGACAAGCCAGAAAACTAAATGAATTAAATGAAGTACGCCTTGCTTTCATTAAACTTCGTGATTGTGTGGCTGCTAAAAAGGCTCATTTGCGATCACTAGAAACTTTCGGTGAAAACCTATGTCTCGTTGATTACAAAAAACTTCAACTGGAAAACCGAAGTTATGCAGTCGCATTGGAGAAGGGAGATAAAGAATTGCAGCATCTGAGGAACAAAGTAACTGCAAAGATACAGATTCTGACTCAGATGAAGGAGAAATCGTATGCCACAGATGAAAAAATTCGGGAGCTACGTGAACTACTTAAATACATGGAATATGAAGTGAGCAATGTAAGTTTATCAAATACAGCCCATGCTGCCTGACACACAATAAATATTAATGCACACTTTCAGCACATAAAGGTAAAGTTCACCCTTGAGCAGGTACTGAGGCTCTGTACAGGCTGTATGGCCCATAGGGGGAGTAGATGTATAGCTCTACTCTTTCTTGACCATGGCACTAGAGGGGGGTGAGGGGTCAGCGTCACGCCCCGGCCATTCTTTACCCTTGGGAAAGACCAGGTACCCATTGTACAGGAGGCTGCGTGGACCCCCCCAGGGCTGGTCTGAACAGGTGAGGAAAATCTCGCCCCCACCGGGATTCAATCCCTGGACCGTCCAGCCCGTAGCCAGTCACTATACTGACTGTGCTACCCAGCCCACACTTTTAGCACATACCCTTCCTTTTTACTGCTGACTTGTGTCCTGGAAAATTGAACATTGTATAGGAATTTATGTATGTTGGGCCCTGATATAATTTTATAAAATCTTCTGATAAATAAAAGTACAGTGGTCACTCTAAGATAAATTTTATGTTTGGGTGACCGTGCATCGTGATAAATTCTTATAATAAAAAATGAACTAGATGCACTAATTTCTCAAATTTATTTTTGGAATAAAACTCTACGTGTTTCGGACAGTTCCTTTGTCCACCATCAGGAGTTTTTCACTGTACACACAGCAATGGTATATATCATACAGGTATGCTGTGTGTACATTGAAAAACTCCTGATGATGGACAGAGGAACTGTCCGAAACGTGTAGAGTTTTATTCCAAAAATAAATTTGAGAAATTAGTGCATCTAGTTGGTTTTTTATTATAAGACTGTAAGATAAGTTAGGCAGAAGCTGGCAAATAAAAAATGGATACTGTTTTCTAAGATGTGATGCTATGTAGCTTAGTAGAAATTTACCAACGCTGTGGAGGAATCTGCTGCTTCTGCATTCAGGTTGCCTTAAAGATGGTGACAGTTATTTCTTCCAGAGGGTCTGTAAATTTCTACTGGACTGCTTGGCTTCACGTGCCAAAAAACAACAACCTTCATAGCCATATCTCAAATCTGGAAAATTGAATAAACTGATCCTGTGAAACTATGTAGTCTTGAAGTGGTAATTGTGAATGCGTTCAAAGTTCTTCAAAAACCATGCTGCTACATTCAAACACTTCTCCTGCATGTGGAAATTTGTGTAAACAATTTTAGGGAATAGTTGAAGAATAAAAGACCAACTTGATATCACTTGCCATTTTATTTCACTTCTTATGTGCTCAACATGTTTCAGACATTAATATATCCATCATCAGGAGCTTGCGACTATTCTGTTGAAAACAGATTCCTCCCTCAAAATTGTTGTTTATATTCCTGTCTCCCTTTGCACTTCCCCATACCCAGCAGTAATTATTATTCCTCATTTATAGTTAGTGATAATAAAAATTGAACTGAACAAATGAAGAAATTCGTTGAAGAATAAAAGACCAACTTGATGTCACTTGCTATTTTATTTCATTTCTTATGTGCTCAACATGTTTTGGACATTGATATATCCATCATCAGGAGCTTGCGACTATTCTGTTGAATTACCACATTGGTCGTATTGTTCTTGGTTCGATGTGTGTTGGAGTTTCGGTG
>Ga0123357_10006187_pt1 | contig 14523 bp, 12 predicted proteins | sample TergutEmb28metaG_FD_89873 | JGI IMG/M metagenome (GOLD analysis project Ga0123357, IMG submission 89873) | Embiratermes neotenicus P4 segment gut microbial communities from Petit-Saut dam, French Guiana - Emb289 P4 | ecosystem: Host-associated > Arthropoda: Insects > Digestive system > Gut ...
ATAAGTGGCATCAAGTTGGTCTCTCTTTACTCAACTATCAAGATGATGCACGGTCCAATAAACATAAGATTTACTAGATTCGTGTTCATGGAACCCGTTTCGCGTTACTGTTTTGCGTGTTGCTCTACCAGTATGGCGCAGTTCACTCTTACACTAACAAAAACTGAGTTTACCCCGGACCCCAGATCATGAACACACACATAAAAACATGACCACAACATTCGTGGCGGTATGTTACATATTATGTTCTGAAGGTAATGACTAGGAAAAATACTGCCTTCTGCGGTGTGACATAACCTACAGATTTGGGAAATACGAATATCCTAAACGTCGGGAAAAATTTTATTAGACTACACGGCGTCACGTTGATCCCTTCGACCGTAACTATCACCAGTACACCATTATAACTGACTATGGGTAATTTCATAGTTTCTGGCCGGTGAAGAACTCGGCGCAGCCGGTGGCCGAGTCTACTTTTTTTAAAGAGATATTTTGCACAGTGTTTACAACGATAAATTACAAAATTGTTCCTGTAACCGATTTGAATAAATATTTACACTATGGTACAAGTGGAACTGAATGATACGTATATAAATATAGGTACAAATAACGGCCGTGAAAAATTATTAACAAAAAAAAAACACAGCGACCAGATTCTACTAAGTACGTGCGGTGGCAAGGAAAAACGCATGTTTCGAGTTAGAAGGTTTCCACAGCGGTTTAATTGCAGGTTCGTTCTTCCGGCGTTTGTTTTGTTTCGTCCTCGAATCTGCTATTCCGATCACTGTATTGGAGGCCCGCTCCGAACCTTCCGCTTGAATACCCCACCGGCATCAAACTGACGAATGACCCGTTACTTAACTAAATTCATGCAGTAAAATTTTCCTTCTGAATTACAGCTGGCCAGGTAGTCGAGAAATTCCCCTAAATTATGCAACCTGAAAACTCAATGCCTTACTTACAAGAAACAGCGACTGGTCGGATTCCGAAGCTAAACAAATAAATTACACGTTCCCACCACTATTCATATAAATTTCATTTTAATATTATCTTAATTCCCCCGCCTTTTTTGAACAGTTCAGAAACAGGAGCGTTTGCTAGCATGAGTAGAAAACGAGATGTCTCGGCAGTTATAATGAACAGAAAACGAATTTAAAGCATCTTGTTTCGATGCCAATCAGGGACTCCCATCCCGGTTCTGGAGCTCACACAACCGCCTATAAAATATACATCTGGTTACTTTCCACGAGGGTGAGGTGGCCGAAGCGTAAAGCTGATAACTTCATCTACAGCACCGGTCGAAAAACGCGTCAACTGATACCTCCACTCCACCATATGTCTTTACGACGTGGATCTTCGTTTTATTACCAGTGGCCCTGCTGTGTTATAAGCTGTCACGATGGACGCACTGACATTTCTGATGCACACACAACGTCAATTGAAAAGAATACTTCCCGCAGCAGTAGTACTGTACCATCACGAGATATTTACCTTGCATTCACTCCCAGTTGTATCGCGTGTCCATGTTTATACACCACCCCCTGCTGTGGGGCACTGTATACACTGAAGGGGCGTCTGGATCGAATTACTGTACAGTCGAACTCGGTTATAGCGTCATGAAAGGCACTGAATATTTTGTGTCGTTATATACGAGTGTCGTTAAAGCCGAGGGGTACAATGTTGTGGTTAAGAGCGACGAATTAACTCGTGCCACACAATATCTAATGTTATAGACGAGGTGTCGCTTAAACCGTTGTCGTTATAACCGGGTTCGTTCGTATTTGGTCTCACGAGAAGAAAATAAAAACGATTTCACGTTTTAAACTATTAAATCAATGTAAAATAATTAAAAATTACATTCGTACACCAAAGAAAATACAATGCATCTACATTACAAACATCAACATGTTAGTGCCATTTAGGTAGACAATCGCCTGGCTTGGCGTGACCAAACGTTTCAGTACAGCGCTGAGAACTCGTTAAGTCCCAATTACACAGCGCAACATTATACTCAGTGCCTGTTGTGGTTTTGAGTCCTGCAGAAAATAACGAGACTTCGTCTCCAATTAGGCCACGACCACTTCATACCAGTTCACTGTTCACTGGCCACCCAGCCTTCATCGCTATACTCGTATAATTTGAATTAGTATTCCCCAACCCGTTTTGATCGCTAACCCTTTTGGCTTCGTAAAACGACCACGGATCCTCACATCCACGCTCACGTAAATATACAAATCCAGATGATAGGTAATCAATATTTCAAATTTATACCTCAAAACTGATTTTAGATAGTTACGAACACACGCCAGTATTACACGTGACAATACATTGCATGGTTTGACCTTAATTTAAATAAACGTCACTCGCTTCGCGGGTACAGGGTGTTTCTTAACTAGATATTCAAATGGACATATGAAATAACAATGCCAATTAAACAAATACCGCGACTATCTGAACAAAAATTATTCTTCGAATTAAACAATAAGTAAACTTTGTAGTGGCCATTACAGAAATGTATCCGCGGATACCTTGGAAACAGGTCGCGGCTCCCTTGGGATCTGTGGAGCACAATTTGAGAACCACTGGTCAGGACCGCCGGCAGCTCCGTTGGAGTCAAAACATCATTTAGCTAGCAGAGAAGGAGAAACAGAAGGAAGGACATGAGAAAAGCACAATACAGATTCAATTCTTTTGCGACGTTACGCCGTACCAACTGGTGGTTACCGTTTCGGAGGAAAGTATTGTCTCCGCATTCATGGTCCCTCCAGCTTCTCAGACTGCTTGAATCTGAGTGCGGGAGCGTTGCGTTTCACCGAAACGTCGGTAACTATACAACAATTGACGACTTGGTGTAACGTGTGAATATTCATCAACATGGGGATGAGAAGTTCAATCATAGTTCCTGCTGAACTCCAAAATTTTTAAACTCAGAAAATCAAAGACGAGATAAGCGGAGTCTGTAGCACGCAAGAGATAGACGAAAGACCGTGCCGGATTCTCGTCGAATCGTAGGGTGGCCGGTAAGTAATAATTTGGAGTGGACATGGAAGAAGACGGTAATTTTCCAGCAGTGACAGAGACAAGCGATGACAGAGCAGTTACGAAAGCATGTTTCTGGCGGATATTTGAAGCCGAGACCTTTGAAATACGCAGCAGTGTGCTTACGAGATCTCGACCGTGACGTAGATGGTACAGATGGTAATTTGCATGACCAACGGAGGCAATATCAGTTTGCAGTGTTGTTACGGGTCCCTACATGCGACACTCTGTTGCTAGATTAGTGTTTCGCGATGTTTCGAAAGGAACCTCACACCCCTGAAGACCTGAGTCCTCAACTATCAGCTTCTCAAAGAGAATTCTTTCCCACGTAGTTGCTTGTGATGATGCCTGATGATATTCGTGTAGGGAGACAAGAACTGGCAACTAAATAAAGGGACAATTCACTATGACGGTGAAAAATGCGTAACAGGTTTGTCATTCATAAAAATGATATTCTGAACTGAGAAAGCCGGTCCCAGTGGCCGCACGGTCTAAGGCGTAGGTCTGCGGCCGCTCGCCTGCCGAAATTGTGGGTTCGAATTCCACCGGGGGAATGGATGTTTGTTTGTTTTGAGTGTTGTGTGTCTGCGACGACCTGATCACTCGTCCATAGTAGTCCTACTGACTGTGGTTCGTCTCTGTATGTGATCTAGAAACCTTCGTGAATGAGGAGGCCCTGGCCCACTGGGGGCTGTTGCGCCAAAATTAAAAAAAAAAACAGAGAAAACATAATAATGCAACTGGGACAGCCTACTTTTGGTGAACTTCTAAATGACTAATAAAATTATACAACGGTGAGAAGAGGGCAGTATATTGTGCGTACCGAGCGTTTTCGTCGAGACAGCGGAAGACGATGCCTTTAAAAACCGGACGCCTACTCGCCCCATCTGTGCTGTTCACTCTTCGTATTACGTGCGGTGACTTTCCAAGGAAACTCCCAAAATTCTAACGTGCTGATGAGTACCTGTGCTGATATGTCAATATTATCGATTCGTGTTGAAGCAGATTAAAGTGTAACGTTATCCATTATGGGTCTGCAGACAATCTGGGTTTGTTTGCTCTGACGTAACGGTAAACAGTGCAACCGGTAACGTAAATGACAGAATTGTCCTGAAAATGGCACTGTGTCCATTCGGTGATTCTTAACTTTCCTGACGTCAAAACAAGCTAAAAGAGCAGCAGATGTGTCTCGCGTCACGCCATAAAGACAAATTTGAAAATGGAGGAATAGTTCCATGCATTATTAAATTCCTCAGTAAACGCGGCTGAGTAAACTGACGAACTTACCGCCGAAGAGCTCCCCAGTGCGTATGGGATAGTAGGCTAGATGGTCCCAGGACTGTCTTGTACGTTTCTTCCTGCAGAAAATTGAACTCCGATCCCTCGGTCGTCCGTCCCGTAGCCTATTCCGTCACCTACTATAATTACACAAACTAGACACAACAAGACAGACAACGTACGCATAATCTAACATCGCGACGCTTTCGAGCAAACACTGTTGTAGTGGAAAACCAATAAGTATTATATATTCTCAGTGTGTGTTTTTAGTTTTAGGTATCCAGCATGCAACACGCATGCGCCATATTGTCATCTGTAGCCTGTTCGTTCTACAATGTTTTCCCACATTATTTCATAAACGGCATATTGGTATTCATGCAAAGTACCAATTATTCTTGTCACATTTTAATGAATCTTCAATTTTCTCGAAAGAGTTTCGAAAAATACTCGAATACAAAATTTCATGAAAATTCGTTCAGCGGGAGCCGAGTTGTTCCATGTGGACGGACGGACAGACAGACAGACACGACGAAGCTAATAGTCGCTTTTCGCAATTTTGCGAACGCGCCTAAATATGGCTATTTCCAAGGTGCAGTATTCCTCTTCACAAAATTATAGTCCCTTAGACAACCAAAACAGTCCCCAAATTTACGGAAACCTCATGTTCATTGCCGTCCTCACAACAGCCTAACACCGCAACCTATCAGCCACTTGCATCAAGTCCGCTCCTTCGTCCTTCGTCTCCTGAACTTCCATTCACTCGCTACTGAAGTTAATCTGAAGTGTGCCTTGTACCCCTTTCTTCCCAGCTTTCTGTACATCATTCATACCGTCGCCAGCATCATACGAAATTTCACAAAAGAAAAAGGCTTTACCCTGCAAACAAAATCCTAAGACAAACTTTTTCAAATATTCTGTGGTTATTGTTCCGATGAAGATCATATTATGGGTTGCACATCACGCAGGGTACGCGGTATATTCCGACTTTTTAGGATGAACTGCTGCCTCCACCTTAGTGTCAGTTCGAAATGTCGAAATTAAAGAAGTACACTGCACAGTGTAAAAACCCAAGAAACAGTAATTTAAAATTATATGAGTTAAAAAATCATATCTTTATTTTGTCCCCATAGCAGGAAGTCATTTCCACTTATACACCAGAAACAGCCGAGAGGTAACTGAAAGACAATAACAGAGTCACTAATTGCTACGCTAGACGCACGTACGCATATGCTGAGCCATCCCAATACAGTGCAAAAACTCACGGTTGCTATCTTATTATAAAAAATCACAATGTACACTGAAGATACAATTGATATCCGTCTGCACAAGGAGAAAAGGAACAGATGTAAACATGATCTACAAGCACCACTCAGTACTGGGTGTATACGGGACAAAAATAAGAACACTGTACCTAGCAACATACGTGTATACCATAATTTGTGACTAAAGACAATATATATATATAGTTTGTAATTTTAAAACAGTCCAAACTAAGTGTTATATTATTATGTACCAATTTTAACTTCTATTTCATTTCCGATCTTCACACCACTCTTACTATATCACAGGTAATATAATTCAAGGTTTTAACAGAATTTTAACACTGGTCTATATTTTGTGGGATCTCATATGACATTGAATTTAATGTGCACTAGAGGTAACCTGTTTTAAATCTTATGTATGGATGGCCTGATGAAGGTCTAATGGCCGAAACTTGTAAACAATAAGGTAAATAAAATATTTTTGTGCTGGACTGAAACAAATTTATTATTGTCTTTCAATTCTACAACACAACGGGATGTCCTCTACAAAAATAATCGAGATGTAAATACGTTTAGGCCGGAATTTCAGCATCGATCTTTGCCGATAGGACTTAAATCTATGCAGTGACGTTCGCTATTATATTTAGCTGCATATTTACTAACATTTGTTGCTCCTCAGTAACTTAAAGGCAGTGGCAGCGATATTCACAAAATTTGGTTTGTAGGTAATGGCATTGCTTGTCCTCTCACAAACATGTGAAATATCATAAATTCGGAAATTTATAAAGCATAATTAATATACATTTCGAGGGAGTTTTAGACCTAAAATGTATTTCTTTCATAATTGTGAAGAATAACACTAGATAACAGAGAAGACCCACTCCAATTGCAGCGCTATTTTTAGTCAAAAATAGCAAAGTCCTCACTACGTTTCATCAATATTATAGAGACACGAACTGTCGTGCTTTCTGCAACCATGGCTCTCGTGGTTTGGCCTCGTATTTTATTAAGTCTGTCAGAAATTTTCGGAATGCACTGGAGTTGCTGTTTTAACATTTCAAAGCACTGTGCTTACCGCATGTTCCAGCCTCCGCATGTTGCTCGCACAGTGCTTTTATGTGTCTATAATTCAAAGGATAGCCTGTAATTATTACTCTAAAAATAGCAATCATAGTATTTGTAGGGTGAAAGCGATGTTTTCACAGACGTGTCTACTGAGTTTCTCAATAATTTTTTGAAGAAAATTCGGGCTTCGATACAAGTTACGCGTATGTTACTGGCTAAGAGTCAGTGCGCATCCGGAAGATCCTGCGACAGGCCACATCCATCAGGTTACGCTCGGTTTTAGTGGCTCATAGCCCAAATACACCTACCCACTTGGCACCCAAATCCCACGTAGCATTACGCGCTTTTCCTGTAGCCCTCCCACACTAACATCAAACTACCGCCCAAGTACAGTAAATATATCGCCCAACTTCCGCCCAAATACAGTAAAGACACCGCTCAACTTTCGCCCAAATGCAACAAAGACATCACTCAACTTCTGCCCAAATAAAAGACATTGCTCAACTTTCGCCCAAATACAATACAGACATCGCTGAACTTCGCCCAAATACAGTAAAGACACCTCTCAACTTCCTCCCAAATACAATAAAGACATCGCTCAACTTTCGTCCAAATGCAGTAAAGAAACCACTCAACTTCCGCCCAAATACAATAAGACATTGCTTAACTTTCGCCCAAATGCAGTAGAGACACCGCTCAACTTCCGTCCAAAATACAGTAAAGACATCGTTTAACTTTCGCCCAAATACATTAAAGACATCGCTTAACTTCCGCCCAAATACAGTAAAGACATCGTTCAACTTTCGCCCAAATACAGTAAAAACATCGCTAAATTCCTTCCTCTCCTTCACAGTCATAAAACAGTCCAATTCCCATTAATCTACCTTCTCCGTTTCGCATCGCTTTTCCTTCTGTCTAACCTACATTTACGAGAAGGACGTGCGGGCCCCACCAAGGCACAATCAGAAACTCCTCCTTCCGTAAAGAAAGCTCGTAACATAGGCGCTCGGACGAATGATGCTCGCTGTGAAAGCTGGTTGTTGTGCACAGTCCGGTCGCTCAACGCTTCTAACACCCCAACTGCAGTACACCTCGGTGCGGCTCATTTTAAAGTGCCGAAAATTTGGTGACCACCGCGATAGAAGGAAAACGGCTAATCGTCTGATTCGGCTCGGGCTCGTGAAAGCGTCCACACTTAGTCTGGCTGTCTTTCAATACTCCCTCCACTCCCTGCCTCGTTTTTTCATTCGCATTCATTCTGCTTTCAAACGGTTAAACACGGGCAACGTTGGTGTCAGTCAAATCAGACGTCGACAGACAAGAATACGTTAGTTTGTTTCTCTGGCTGTAACCCTTCACAGCGCATTGCATCTGTTGGTTCACTGTGTTTACTTGTAGGCAGTCCTTTCCTTTAAATTACGCTGTCAATGCGAATATTTATGTAACAAAACTCACGTGTTTTATAAACCGACTGCTCTATTTTCAACAGCCATCCTGCATTTCTTCAGTTGGCATTTAACAGACCCTTTGTTTCGCTACGTTCAGATGGAAGCACAGATATGATACGGCAGATGACGTCAACACTGTGATGATATTGTTTAACGGGTGGAGGCAAGAACATGGTGCCAAATCATTCGCAGTAGTAAATTTACAGAGTGGCAGGCACATCTACAAACCAGAGAGCCTCAGTATGAGGGCAAAGACTGGGACTCCCACACCCCGCACATTTGTGACACACTCAGCAGACGTAACAGTAATTTGTACATGTCTCTGGTCAAAATACTAACTACTATCCTGACCAGGAGAGCAGACAGGTATTGATAAGCTGTCTGCGATTTGAGTCAACTCAATCGCCAAAACTCGAACGACAGAAATCCTCGAAATTCTCATTTTCTAATCCGCCATCTCATAAGAGTAATTTGCAATACACTATTACAGCACACACAGCAAGCAACATTACGCACCCTTGCAGGGTCTATATGTTTCAGTCTGTAATGAGGAACACCAGGGAAACAAATTGAATTAGCCCACACACAACAACAATATGCGGAAAGTACAGACGGTTCCAACTATGTGTACAACAAAACACGCCATCTTCATGCCGAAAACTTTAATGTCATAACGTTTCTTTTATGTCTTACAGTTTATTAGACTAAACATAGACAGCAGCAACAGACATCAGTGTCTTAACAATCTGATGTACAACTTCGGCAAACAAAGAAATTCATATTCGTGAGATCTGATTTCTTGCAATCCCAACCATCTAAAGCCCAGCGGTCACTATATGTACCACCAGTTTAACATTAAACAATTCTCCATTCTGCCCGCACAGTGTATTTATGTGTTTTGTGTGGATCTGAGAGCATTATTTCCCTATACAACATTAAGTGACTGGTTTTTATAGCCGAGATAGAGTGTTTACTGCGCGGTACGGACTGGGTCTTTAAATATAATTCAGGCTGAATAAAGCGAGACCAACTTGATGTCACTTGTTTTATTATTTCGTTATTTAATGCTCAACATGTTTCGAATGTTAGTACATCCATCCTCAGGAGCTTGCGACTTATTTGTTGAAATATTCATGTTTTTTTTATTTATAAACTTTATTACTCTGCATGCTCCATTACTATGGAGTAATACTACATGCATTGAAGTTAACTTTTACATATTATCTTCTACTATCTACCTATTCCATTTACAGTTTTGGTACCTTATCTAGCTTGTCATATTTACACACCGAACTTTGTCTAATAATATGCTGTTCGCGAAATCTTTGAAGTTTTTGTAAAATTTTGTACTAAGTTTGTCTTTACTAACTGGCCAGCTTTCTGACCGTATTACCGCTGCTTTTAGTCTACCCTTTCGTGTTCTAAAAGTTTGCATTCATATAGAATGTGATCTACTGATTGTTTACCTTCAGCGCATGAGCACATTGGGCTCTCTATTATTTTGTACTTGTACAAGTATGTTTTGATATTGCCATGTCCAGTTACTGTTGTAGTAAAATTGGGGGTTACATGAATTCTTAGCTTCAACCTGTCCGCTATTTTTGGGAAGAAAGATTTTGTTATTACACCTTTTGAGGATCTTTTCCATTCATTTTGCCACTGTTTTACACTTTGTTCATTTAATTCACTCCGCACTGCACTCTTTGGGATTCTAGTGTAGCACTCTTCGATGGTCTTGCTGTTTACTACTTCTTTCGCCAGTTGGTCTGTCAGCTCATTCCCGTGGCGCCCCGCGTGTGCCTTAATCCAGCTGAATTCCACTAACCATTCTTGCTCTTCCATTTCTGTAACCTTGGTCCTGATCTGTTCTATGATATGTGTATGTTTCTTCTGGTTTTGTAGTAGTTGTAGTTTTATCCGGCTGTCTGTATATACGTGTACTAGGACTGTCTTTTCATCAGCTTTCGAATATTGTGTATATTCTAATGCTTTTAGAATAGCCATTTGTTCGGCTTGATTATTGGAGCAGCGTCCATTTAGCCTGTATTTCATTGTAGCTATTAAACTATTGTCTGAGAAAATTGCTATTCCGGATCCTACTCCACTGTCACCCTTACTACCGTCTGTGTATGCATGTATGTAGTTTATACTGTTTTCATGTCCTTCAATTAATTTGACGTGTTTCGCCGGATGGATCCAGTTTTTCACTTCAATTTCCCTGTCGTACTGAATTCCCCTTCTTTTTGTAATTTCGTAGTATCTTTCTGCTTCTTCTATTTCTATGTGAGTAGGTTTAATGTCGGCGATTAAGCCTAAAGCTTCATTTGAAACCGTGCGGTAGGCTTTGGTTATTCTAATGTTTATTAATCTTTGTATTCTACTTAGTTTGGCTTTGTAGCAATGTTTGTTTTGTACATTTCTCCATACTGGGGCACCGTATAGTAACAGTAGTAAAATTCCTCCTGTGTAAATGGTTTTCAACGCATCATGCTTCAGTCCCCATGTTATCTTCGCCGATTTGGAGAGCGAAAATATTAGTTTTGTGCACTTTACTTCTATGTAGTTAATATGGTCTCTATGGTTCATGGGTTGTATTGCTCTGCAAGTATAGAGGTTAGTGTATTAGCGTGCTTATTTAGTGGCGAGTGTTTAGTCGTGACGTGTGTGGTTGTTTTAGAAAGCGTGTTTCTGCAAATATTGGCTGCTGCGGTGTCTTATGGTTATTGAGTTTTGTTTGTGTGTAGTACGTTTTTTGATAATGTTTCCTGAATATATTCTGATGTCGTGTATATGAGCTTACACATACCTGGTTCGATGTGTGTTGGTGTTACGTTGTGGTTTGGCCGTGGTGATGTGGTATCCGTATGCAGGCTGAGGCACTACTGCTCTGTTCATTTGGAATGTGGGGGTTGGGGGTTAATGACCGTTTGGAACAGGGGGTTGGTTTCTCCTGGGCTCTGCTCCGGAATGAGTTTGCCTTCATGGTGGAGGGATTGGATATAGTATTGTTCGTAAGGCAAGAGTAAGCTTGGGTTATTTAGGGGTTTGAGTAGGGTCATTGTACTATTCATTTGGCCGTATTCGTGCCGGTTTTTTAGAATGTGTAGGGCGTATGCTGATTGAAGATTATTGTATCTAACGTATGGTATGTGTTCTTGGAAACGTATATTCAGGCTGCGGCTAGTCTGGCCTACATACGACAGATTACATGTGTTACATGTCAGTTGGTAGATTCCCCATTTACTGTGGGGCGGGTTGTGTTGGTTTCTGGGCGGTTTAATCAGGTTGGCTATGGTGTTGCGGCATTTATATGCTATCCTGATGTTTGTGTTTCTGAATATGTTCAGAAATACAAACATCAGGATAGCATATAAATGCCACAACACCATAGCCAACCTGATGGGAAATCTACCAACTGACATGTAACACATGTAATCTGTCGTATGTAGGCCAGACTAGCCGTTCCCTGCCTAACGCCGGTTAGTCGCCGGCCTCTCACCGTAGAAGCATGGGTTCGATCCCAGATTAGTTCATGTTAGATTCGTGGTGGACAAAGTGGCGCTGGGAGAGGTTTTTCTTAGATTAACTCCAGTTTTCCCCTGTCAGTATCATTCCACCAGTGCTCCGTAAGCATCTTCATCTACACGTTGTTCTTAACAGAAGGACTAATGGGCGAAGCCTGGGAACCTTCCAAAAAGCAATGTTCGTTCATCTTTCAAGGGTCATATAATTCAGAAGACCCCCAACGAAAGTGGGTAAATAATACCCATTAATAAAAAAAGGTAAAGCAGTCCCGATACAGGCCTGGGGTGGCCCAGAGGGTTCCAGGAAGTTAAAATTCCCAGATTTCATGACAACGGCCGGGACGGTAGTAAGGTTGTCAGCCTTAAGCACCGGTCACCTTCACCTCCAGGAAATTCTCCTGGTACTCATTTTTGTTAGAGGCTGAGTCGACTCCAGGGTCATAGTGCAATCAGAAGGATTATGTCAATGTAAAATTCAAATGGCACCAGCCGGGATTGAACCAGCAATCTTCCGATTTGTAGCACAGCACCTTAACCACTGTGCCACCGCGGTCCCCCCAATACCCATTAATGAATATTTATATAAGTAGAACTGGATTCATATTATCTGCATTCTTTGCCTTCGTTTATGTTGTTGCGATTTTAATTTGCTTTTTAGGCGCCTTCGAAAAATTGCGAAAAGTGACTTTAGCTCCATCATGTACGTCCGTCTATCCGTCCACATGGAACAACTCGGCTCCCACAGGACGAATTTTCATGAAAATTAATACTTGAGTATTTTTCGGAAAATCTGTCGAGAAAATTCAAGGTTCATTAAAATCGAACAAGAATAATGGGTACTTTACATGAAGACCATTGCACATTTTCGATCATATCTCGCTTAATTCTTCTTAGAATTAGAAATGTTTGGAAAAAAATTGTAGACCGAATAAAAAAATACATTTTATGTTCGGTACCTTTTTCCAAAAAATCGTGCCATTTATGATGTAATGTGAAAAAACACTGTAGAGCCGGACAGGCCACCGATGGCAACATGACGCATGTGCATTGCATGCTGGATGCCTAAGGCCACAAACACACACTGAGAATACATAATACTTATTGCTTTTCCACTGCAAAAATAGTTGTACGAACGCGTCTCAATGTTACGTTACACGTAAACTGCCTGTCTTGTTTGACGTTTGTTTGCTATTCTGCTGTTAATTGTCCAACGAATTCCGATATTTTAAAGTTAATCTTACACTGTTATTCCGCCTTTCACCTTGCAATCTCCCCATTATTCCAACCGCTCTGCTTGTTCACACTATGGGAGTTGTGTTACTGAATTACGGTAATCTGTGACACTCCTCCTTCACCCTCTTTCTAGGCAATGCATTTGGTGTTTTTTTAATAAGTTGAGGCATCGCCGTTGTGTTTTCAATAATAAAATGCATAGATTTATAGCCTAACACAATTCTTATAATAAAATCAACTAGATGCATTAATTTCTCAAATTTATTTTTGGAATAAAACTCTACATGTTTCGGACACTTCCTCTGTCCATCATCAGGAGTTTTTCGCTGTACACGGAACGTCCTGATCCTGCTCGCAAGCCGTCAGCAAACCTGTATGATATATACCATTGTTGTGTGTACAGTGGATAACTCCTGATGGACAGAGGAACTGTCCCAAACACGTAGAGTTTTATTCCAGAATAAATATGAAAAATTAATGTATCTAGTTGGTTTTATTACAAGAATTTATCACGATGCACGGTCACCTGAATGTCAAATCAGTCTAACACAACTCTATTTTATAAATATAATTAGTTAATAAACATAGCAACTACTTTAAAGCCGAAACATTGTAACCTCTATGTTCTTTTAATTAATTATATTTATTAAAATAAAGTTGTGTTAGAATATATGTATATATTTATATACGTGTATTTTATTAAGTAGTTTGTGTCGATGTTTCTGTCAATAATGTAAAGTACCATGGTCGTACAGAGAACAGTGATACATTCACCAACACAGCAACAGACCACGACATAGCCTATTTTACTACGAATATAGTCACAGAAAACACTCTGATGACGAAGCACTATACAAACAAGTTGACACACAAAGACAACTAATGGTTCTGGGTATTTCTCAGCGCATATCTGGACGCTGTGGAAAAGTGAAAAAATCACTTGCCTGTTGCAGGAATCGAACCGAGACTCTTCAGTCGTTTAACCCATAAGCCTGTCACTGTAGCGACTGAACTATCCCGTTTGTCATTATAGCGACGTTGTGTGTTTAAATTCGAAACGTGTGGTAACTAAGAGGTTTGAGTGTTGTTCTGAGTCGGTGCAACAGAGAATTCAGGCTGCTTTGTACCGCAGATTGCTCGTTTCGTAGCAGTTCCAACCAAGGCAACAGAATATGACAAATCTTCGCTTCAATTAACGCCAACATTAATTGGTATTAAACACAGTTTATGTTATAGCGTAGAAGTTAAACGCTTAATGAAAACAACAATAATAATAATAATAATAATAATAATAATAATAATACAGGTCTCTTAGGGAAGAAATTAAGAGCAGATTGAGATTAGGAAATGCTTGCTATCATTCGGTGCAGAATATTTTGTCTTCTAGGTTGCTATCCAGAAATTTAAAGATTAAGGTATATAGAACTATAATTTTGCCGGCTGTTTTGTATGGGTGTGAAACTTGGTCGCTGACATTGAGGGAGGAAGGAAGCTGATGGTGTTTGAGAATATGGCCTCGAGGAGAATATTTGGACCTAGGAGGGACGAGGGAACGGGGGGATTGGAGGAGATTGCATAACGAGGAGCTAAATGATATGTACTCCTCACCCAATATTGTGCGGGTGATAAAATCTAGAAGAATGAGATGGGCTGGGCATGTGGCGCGTATGGGTG
>Ga0123357_10006188_pt1 | contig 14522 bp, 7 predicted proteins | sample TergutEmb28metaG_FD_89873 | JGI IMG/M metagenome (GOLD analysis project Ga0123357, IMG submission 89873) | Embiratermes neotenicus P4 segment gut microbial communities from Petit-Saut dam, French Guiana - Emb289 P4 | ecosystem: Host-associated > Arthropoda: Insects > Digestive system > Gut ...
GAAGATTCTAAAATATAAAGATCTTACAATAGAAATACAGCGCATGTGGAATGTAAAAACAAAGGTGATACCAGTAATAATAGGGGCGACTGGGACTATTTCAAAGTCATTTAGAAAATACGTAACATACCAGGAAAACATGAAGTCAAGGAACTCCATAAAACAGCCATATTGGGCACTGAACACGTACTTCGGAAAGTGCGTATGTAAAAGTACAATAGATTCAACACTGGAACTAATGATATAAGCACCATGAATAGTAACAACAGATTAGTTACAACCCTATATCCCCAAGGGACATAGTTTGTCTCAGGAATGTACGTATAAATATCCTGCATAAAGGAGATGATGATAATAATAATAAAAATACTAATACGCAGAAAATAATGAATGTGAATTCGCATAGTACACAGCCAAACATGGATAGCATGTTTCCTCCAGGTACTTGACATAGAACTACGCGACCCTACAGACTTTCGGTATAGGAAGAACACCAGTATGTACTTCTCAGGTATTAAGGACCCTAATAATGTTACTGGAGGATGACATTACTGCAATCGCAAAGGCGATACCACCTACCTGATCACATCTAACGCTATGCCACTGAACGAACTGCTGTAGCTGGATAAAACCTCACCCTAGAACAGGCCATCAAGGCACAGATGGGGAGTATAGATATAGGTATACCCTTCCTTTAACCTCGGCCCTAGATGGGGGTGGGTGTTCAGCGCCACGCCTCGGCCGCTTTACCCCGGGGAAAAAAACCCGGTAAACATTGTACAGGAGATTGTGTGGGTCCTGGAATCGGCCTGGGTTGGTGTGGAATATTTCGTCCCACCACGATTCGACCCCCAGACTGTCCAGCCTGAATGAGTCGATACACCGACTGAGCCATTCTGGCCCTTGTTGCAACCGGTATGCTGTAGAATTGTATTCGGGAGACACCTGGTTCGCCTCTCAGCCCGATCATTGGCTATCGTGTCTGAAGTGCTTCCGGTTCTTCTCCAGTCGTTTGAGGTACATTCCAGGATTATACCTCAAAAAGCCCACAAGAACTTCCTTCCAACCCCTTTGTAATTCAGTGTTCATAAATTATCCCATAAGTTGACGCTACACCATGAGTTACAAAGAGCATACTAAAATAAATTACAAATATTAAACACTAAGGCACTCCATGATACGCTGCGTCACATGCAGTTTACTTTACCTCCCCAAAACACATTATCGATATGTACTTGAATTCCATTTCACCTTACACCAATCTGCGTCAACCCATCCCACACCGATGACATAACGACGCATTTCGTGACTGTCAAACATATTCCACATGGCGTAGGGTGCGCGTGCACTCAGTAGAATGCCACATCAAGATGACCCAGACGATTCGACTTCCCAGGCTTGGGATCCAAAGCCTGTGGATGCTTAGATACATCTGAACGCAATATGACCTGAGTCAACAGACTTCCATATCATCGGCATTCTATTCCCGGTTGGCTTCCTATCACAACACGTTGTATCAAAGAGGGTAACCTCCATCACGTTTCATTGGTTGCGTCGCATCGTTGTTGTGTGGGCGTGTGTTTGAAAATAGCTTCAGAACCAATACATAGTAAGAATGAGACAGAAATACGTTGAGCGAATAAATAAATAAATAATGATGCTGAAAGTTGAAAGTTGAAAGAGAGAAAACCAATTAGCGAGAAGAAAGATATATAACAGTGACGACAATTATCTTTTGATGCTGTGACATGATGGATGGCACCGTACGGTTTGGTACTCTTACACTTATCAGCACTTCACGATATATCCCACCTGACCCTTCAGAATGTAATTTCTAACATAAACAAAATTTTAGAAGACAGTGGACATTTTAAGTCTACAATTAAAGAGATGCATATATATTACAGGCACGCCACTAGTAGTTACTCCCTCGTCCAGCCTACACAATCTCCACGCCTACTCGTGGTCTTCACATAGCACGTATGGTCCTATTCTACACCAAATCTGCATGCTATACAGCTTATGCCTCCATCTAACTTGAAGGGTCAGAAAAGGTGACTGGGGCTTGTCTCGTGGATGGACACTAAAGCCGGTCTGCACGCATTCTATAAGGGCAAAGAATATTCTGCCACTGAAGACAGGCAAATCCCGATTCCTCAGTCGTGCAGTCTATACTGTATACACTGTAACTGCTGAGCTATCCAAGACTGTGTACGGTATAACGGCATAATATACTCCTGTTTTTAGACGTTTATGTGCACTTTTTAAAGTGTATTATGGGGAACGGTCTGTAAAGCTATGCGCGACAGGTTGCGAAGGCCTTACTATTTGAGTAGGGTTGATCATGTTCGGAAAATTAGGGACAGGAAGCAAAGAACGGATATCGGGAAGTATTCCTTTGTAAATAGGACCATTAAAAACCGGAACCAACTACCTGCAGAAGCGTTAGGGGCTTTCCCTTTGAAACAAAAAATTTTTAGGTACAGAGTTAGGAAAGCGATTATAAACGGTTTGAAGCGAGAGGAATAGAAATGTGGCGAATCGTCTATACGTGCAGTGAAGTGAAATGCGGTGAAGTGTAGTGATGTGAGTGTAATGGAGCAGTAGGAAATCTAAATGGGGTTAAGCCAAACGAGAGGATAGTGAATTGTAGTTGTGTGAAGTTTAAATTAGAGCAACTGAAGTGTCGACAAGTGAAGTGAAGTGGAGTGAAGTGTAGTTGGGCGAGGTGTAGTGAAGTGGAATGAAGGTCTTAGTTAACAGGGTGTCTATCATTATTAGAAGATATATAGATCTATGAACTTTGCTGCTATATGGCTTTATCCATTATCACATTCTTTCATATTCTTTTGGTTCCATTTTTTATAATTGTACATATCGTTGTATGTTTTGTATGCTTCTGTTTCATTTCGTAAATTATGTAATTTTATTGTTATGTTTAGTTGTTCTTATTGTTATGCGTGTTCTGTTCTGTGTGTTCTGTTTCATTTTGTTATTATGTGTATTGTTTGTGTACAAATGTGTACTGTACTACTGCCATCGGGTGTCAACCCAGCTGCAGTTAACAAAACATATCAAATTGTGAAAAGCAACAATTAGCCTCGTCATGTCTGTCGGTCTATCCATCCGCATGCAACAACTCGGCCCCCACTGAACCGACTCTGATGAAATTAGATATCTGAGTATTTTTCGAAAATCTGTTGAGAAAACTCGAGTTTCGTTAAAATCTGACAAGAATAACGGGTACTTGACATGAAGACCAATGTATGTTTTTTATCGTATCTCGCACAGTTCTTCTTAGAATGAGAAATGTTTCAGACAAGCGGTGTAGTGAAAACAAAACACATACTTTATATTCAATAATCGTGCCGTTTATGAGATAAAGTGAAAAAATATTGTACAGCTGAGCAGGCCACTGATGAAAATATGGCTCATGTGCATTGTATGCTGGGTAACTAAGGCTACAGACACACATTCAGAATGTGTAATACTTACTGCTTTTCCACTACAAACAATGGTTGCACGAATGTGCCACAGTGTTGCTTCATACGTATATTGCCAGCCTTTCTTCGTTGATACTGGCAATGAAATTGTCTGAATACTGCACAACCTTTACTGTGTCAGAGCGTCGAGTATGGAAAGCCGAAGATGCAAATAACTTATATGTGTAATAATAATAATAATGTATTACTAAATTTAAGAATTCCTAAGAAAAATCACCATTTTCGACTATTGTCTTATAATTATGGCAGCGGAGACCTAGTTACTAGAAAATCGGTTAAAGGAGATTCCACTGTGTTTGTGTATGTGTATATGTGTGTATATGTGTGTGGGTCTGTACATGTGTGTTGTGTTTTGTGTGTGTGTGTGTGTGTGTGTGTATGTGTGTGTGTGTGTGTGTGTGTGTGAGGACGTTGTATCACGAACACGAGCTCTGTTGGAACAAAATACCAGAGAAAATATTTAAGAAAAGCATACCGTTAATGATACGAAATAAAGTCTACAAAACTGTAACAACGTAATTCGACACGCGCCTAAAATGATAGAGTAAAACCAAGCAAAACAATGGCAGCAAGAGATATTCATATATTTGTTGCAGTTAAAAGGTATGTAAAAGGGAAGCACGAAACGACAACCACAACTCAATCTATATCAGATTTATTGCTTGCTACATATTTCGGCTCTAATGAAAAGCCACCATCAGGCAATCAAAAATATGTAAAGAAAGACAGTTAAATATATTCTACTAAATGATATTTTTTCATACAGCTGAAGTCACATATTTTCAAAATTTGGATTTGTGTAAAACCAAACTTGACAAAAGTCAAGAATTGAACATTAAATATTAAAATATAAAAAATCAGTATTTTATTACAATTTTACTGTTGTTTTATAGTACTTCAGGCGTGAAAGGAAAGTTCTTCAATATTAAAATAAACTTTGCAAGTTACACTTTACCTTACCTTTTTTTTTAACTTTGACTGGCCCTAGAGGTGTACGGTAGACTATACTACATAGGTTTTCGGCCTTGTTTTTCTTTCCTTCTATCTCATTTTGGCAATTAGTGATAGTATGTCGATGATATCTTCATAATATAATTAAACAAATCGACTAGATCTTAGCAGAATGTGGAGGCTACCTTTCACTTCAACTTTTATTAACTACTGTGAGATGTCCTACTGCAATTTTTGTGTAGTTTAAGATTTCAGCTTTCTTAAAAAAAAAAGGATTGTTTTAATGTGTTAATTTGTCTTTTTTTGTATTTTAATTGCCTGATTATGGCTATTCATTAAAGCCGGAACATGTAGCAAACAATAAAAGTGATACATATATAGGTGTGTTTGACGGTCGTACTTCCCTTGCACTCTTCGTGTATCACAAATAAATGCCATTGATAAATATACAACTTTTGTCGTCACACAATCTGATCCCCCTCTCTGTTTGCGAAGTACTTAACTTCTAGGTCCTTAACGTGTTCTAATTCCATGGTGCACAATGCTGAATACTGAAACTGAAGTAATTCTCTACCTGTTTCAGGACCAGACACGTGAACCACATCACTGGGCCCTAATGTCTGCCATTAATCTTCATGGCACGATTACACAAGATTCCACATCACAGGTTGTTACAGGTTATGTTTATTTGTCAAAGTACAACCGAAATGTGTGTATAATCTGTCTTTAACTGACATATTATTTGGCTGATATTCTGATGAGGAACAAAAGCAACTTGGAGGAGAAATGTTTTACAAAACGGAATTGCATCTCTTCGCCTGTCACCTTTCGCACAATGTTCCTGACCAGCTGTTTGGAACAATTTAAGTCACTGGTCAGATCATAGTGGATCATGTCTTATATCTAGAAGTCAGTTGTCTTCGTCCAAGCTCAATCTGACTGGTGTTAGAAAATGTGAGTAAATTACATCGAAAAATTTCCAAGCACTCCCTTCCTTTCGTCTCCTTATTTTACGAATACAACCGAGTTCTAAACTAAAGTCTGTACCAATTATACATTTTCTTTGGAAGCCGATCTGCAACGAACCCAGTCAAAAATTACAGATCCCAATAATTAATTACGTGTCGGTTCCCTTCGATTCGTACTATTGTGCGCTGGGTCTGAAAAAATTTCGCATTTCTTATACACGTTTCAGTAATGTCATATGTTGTAAATTCACCACAAGCAACTGAAAGCTTCTCTAAAAGTGTTCGTTCTGACTGTACCTCGTGGATATGAATCAAGATTTATATCATGAAACAATTTAAAAAAAAAACAAGATCAACACATAATTCTCCTAGTTCTATTCTGTTCCGTCTGACGTAGTGCGTTCCGGTATCTAAACAGCAATGTCAATAAAATTTAATGGCCAGAACTACAGAGTTAGAAGTTTTGTTTCCGGACCTTAATTAATCGTAAATATGTTGAAAATCTGTCCTAAAATTTGTTAGCAGTAACTGGCTGTTTGGAAGAGAGGCCTCACTGAAAAATTTACAGTTGTTTGGGCAATCACTAAATTCCCGGCCCGTTATAGACATTATCGTGTTCAAAGTTTCCCGTCACTGGACATATCCAATTAATTATTTTGGACAGGGTCTTCCTTCGGAAACTAACATCTGAACATGTATCGAATACCTCTTCAATATTCCAACCAAATGCACATGAAATATTAAATACATATTCATGTATATTTGGCTGGAATATTGAAGAGATGTTCGACGTAAAGAATGCACGGAATGGTAGACTTTAAAATAGCTGTACATGTAGTGTTTTATGTCCCTTCTAGACTAACACAGTGTATATCATGTGACAGCACGCAAGACCGTTAGCTCTCCGTCGAAACAATCCCTTGGTGACCGCTAATTCAATACATACGCAGCTGTCGTATATGTCTTAATTAGGGGTGCACAAATTCTGGGCGCCTGGTCACCCGGGCAAATAATTATTTTGCGGTGACGCTTAATATCTGTGGGTCCTCAGTGCTGACTTCGTACATTTCCCCATTGTAGCGCCTAATATTTTGAGTTGGCTTCTGTGTTTGGAAAATTTGTACACCACAAGTATTGGGTTACTTTCCTATACCCGCAATAAGTTGACGCGCCAAGCTATGGTTACGAGAGACCAAGCAATGATCACTGCCACGCGAATTGATATTCCCCTGCAAAAAAGTTTTCACTTTAAATACCTGACTTTCGAAAGCAGACATGGCAACAAACATCACATTAACTATACAGAAATATGTTTAACAGCCTATTTCATCCTGTAGATTTATTTCATGTCTCTATTATCTCCCACCACATAGGTTGCCGGTCTAATACCTCACTCACTCTACTGTTTTTAACACAATAAAAGAATTCCCTCCTACTGAAACAAATGCCGAATTTTCAGGCTGAACAATGTACAAAGGCCCAGACGCAAATCCGACGCGCATATTTGTCTTTATTTTCGTCAGTTCCTGAATGGTTCCTCAAAATAAATCACGAGAATTCTCGTCCAAATCATTTCCAAATCGTTATTCCTTAAATTCGAAATAAGCAGCTGGAAAAACGTCGTCAAATAAGAAATAATATTTTTTTAAATAGTCTCGTATTAACTACTTTAACAGTTTACTACGGATAAGTCACGCACTTTGCAGTACGAGTTGAGAAATGCAAGAAACAGGGCTACTGCAGGTGATGTTTTAAATCTAGAACTTAAATTTATCACCAAATCATTTAAACTCCAATACAAAATTATTGGCAATACATAACTCCTATTTTTGGTTATTAAGTCAGTCGTGTTACGTAACATTAATATATATCCCTGCTCAAATTATTACCGTGTTTTACCTAAACAGAAGCTTAAAAGCTGTTGGTCTACGTCACACGGTAACTGAGCCCCAACACAGGTTTTTCTATTTTATAGTGATTTACTTTACAAGTATTAATGTCCAGTGACGGAGATGTTATTAGGGTAAAAGCTTCCGACACTGTTGAGTGTCGTTTAATTAGTAATCCTAATGCGGATATAAATGTCGTTTATATACGGCTTAAAATTAAATACCAAATATAGTTGTTGTATAAACGAGTCAGGGTTTCTAAACACGCATAGAAAACAATTTATCCCATTATCAGTGAGAAACCAGATGGAATGTTTTCACCATTTATACATGTCAATGATATTTGGGAATTTGTTTTTTTTAATTAAATTGATTTCGAAGAGAATGTGTTAGATTATTGTAAATCAGTCTATTGATATAACTATCAAGCAAACTAGACAATATAAGACAACATATCTGACATAAATAACGATTATTATTTAAATTCTTCAATTACAAATTAATTTGTAATATGCTGTACATTTCATGGCCCATGAGTAGAAATATTTTTTTTTACTCGAGGTAATATCAATGATCATCAATTTAAGATTATCTTGTTCTATACAATTTTATGTAAAGCATAATTTATCGTAACCTTAAATACTCTTTCTTCTTTACAATGTAAAAACACAGCGAAAGATGATGTTTTATGTATGTATGTATGTATGTATGTATATATATATATATATATACACAAATGTATATGTAGATGGTTCTGATTAAGGTATGATTTAATATGTATCCAGTATGTGTCTGTGTGTGTGTGTATTTTTGTACTTATGCGTGAAATACTCTCATAAACCTGAGCATGTTGCTGCGCAGTGTTGTTCAAGCTGATTGTTTGAATGTTATTCCATAAATTATAAAGGACGCATTCCCCAAAGTCGGTTGAGATTATAAAACACAATACTTTCTTGTAACCAAAACACCAGAGTAACCGTATCACTAAAGTCTATGAATATCAAATTCCGCCGTTTCTTTTCACGTATCTGACTTCAATGAAGCAACGGCAATTTTTCTGCTTTGAGATTAGAAGAACTTGTAATACTGTTGTAACCAACAGCAAGTGTAATTAAATATATACTGTAAAAGCCAGTCAGATCGCAAACACTTAGTGACTTCCAATAGTATAACCAGGTACGGCGTTTTGTCAATTACATTTCTTGCAGTTGTAATCACAGTGTAGCAAACGACTACAATAAAGTTGAGGCACAGTAAATACATCTCCTCCTGTATGGGTATGAAACTTGGTAGAACACCTGACTTAAAATGGTTGCTTGTCTCAATTATGTCCAAAAGTTCGTTTTTAGAATTATCCTTTTAAGCATACTGGAGTACATTACAACGAACTGTGTGGTTTATGTGCTCGATTAGAAAGTGTAAAGACCTTCATAACTCAAAAAAGTTTTATACAGTGAAGGCTTTATATAAACAAAAGACTTAAGTAGATTGAAGGGTTTTGTTGAAAAGAATTTCGTGTAAATATAGACTTATTAATAAGGTAATATTCCGAATGCTTATGTTTATAATTAGTGTGAACAAACACATTAATATTCCGAGGTATAATATATATGTAGACATTTAATAAAGAACTAATTGTAGTTCATTACAGATGTTATACTGCGCGCAGTATATTTCGAATACATTACAAATGGAAGAGCATGACACAATCTTTCACCTTACACAGCCCTATTCTAAGTCGCATTACACCGTCGTACGATCTGTCTCCTCTTTTATAATAAATTCGTAACAATAACACTGCGCACAAACGCCCTGTGAAAATTGATTATTTTTTTATATTCCTTTAATGGATATTTTTCACTTTGCAACAGATTTTTACCTTAACAAGGAAGTTAACATTCTAAAATTAAAATCTCCCTGCCGCATTCTGAAATATTATACGAGTTGTCTGATATAGTAAGAATTCAGGCAACACGAATACCGGTACAGAAAGCCGATATCTGAATGAAAATATCACATTTTCATATTTAAGAAGATACCAACTCTTGCTTTCAAAGAGACAGTTGTAATTATCGGAACTGCGCAGTATATACGCTTTACACGTGTTTGTTGGAGTTGAAATTCTTGCAGCAATTTACTGTCCATAATAGGCACTTCTAATAGTTCAGCGGTACACAAGGTACTTCCTACTGACTCTTTTATTCTCTACGGACAGATGTAGCCCCCAAGATGGACTTCAAGCCATCTGTCTTTGTTCCGCAAACACTCTACCTTTTAGTCCAGAGAGGAAGTACCTTTCGTGTATTTTATAAACTATTTACCAATAAGTTTTGACTAACTCGTCCTGCGCATATTAAAATCATAGATTTATAGCAATTTGATAATAATACCTGAAAAACAAATCTGCGTGCTTTAAAGTTCTATGTATTAACCACACTTTATATACGGCCCTACTTATGTATTTAATATTCTTCAAGTGTTTATCAAAATGTGTAACTGATATACTATGTTCTCAATTCAATTCATTGTGCAGTTTCCATACGAATGACATTAATGTGTCTTCGTATCAAAACGTACTGTAACGTAAAAAGCGCCAGTAGTTGCAATACGAAAGACAGGGGGAGACTTTAAAAGGGTGTATATGTACTGAGGACGAATAAGTAGTAATCTAGCCAAAGTGCTACACTGGTGATATGTGATTTACTGATAAACGTTATGAAGGTACATAATACTTAACACCAACATGTTGTACAATAGTCATATATGTTAATTATTGCTTCGACATGCTTCGACCTGAGCTGTTTTTCATCTTCAGGGAGATCACCAAGTTTTTCGACTTCTGCTGCTTATGCGTCAAATTATGTGGCAGAGATTATACATGTATAATTAAGATTATAATTAAAACTGAAATATTAAAACCTGAAAATCAGTTTATGTTTTAATCTCAATTATAAATTTAATCATACATGTACAATCTCTGCCACATAATTTGACGCCTAAGCTGTACACGTTGAAAAACTTACGAGCTCCTTGAAAATGGCCAACTCAGGCCAAAGCATGTCAGAGCAATAATTAACAAATTGAAACTTTGTCAACAATTTTGTGTTAAATATTATGTATGTATTTTAGTTGAGGGGAAAATGTACAGTATTCAGTTTTGAGTGTAGTAAAATGTGTGACAATTACAGTTAATGTGTCATGGAAATGTAATATATGTTATAATACAGAAAGCCGAATTAAACGTTCTATATAGAAGACAATATTAAAATTGGATGTACATAAAAAAATTATACCATAAATTTTATTCAATATTTTGTGTTATTGTTTCTAGCCTGAACGTAATATAAATCAGTTAAAAGACTGCCAATTAAAACGGAACTGATAAGAATTTATATAAAATCGGCTCCAAAAGAAATTTTCTAACTATCAAAGTCTTCATTTTCTGTCAGGTTACATTCGGGAACCAAACTATTCAAGTACATCCTTGATTGCAGCAATAGATGTTTCAAAATTTTTACTAAGGTTCCTTGGCTTCTGATATCCAAATTCGGGTCCAGTGGGTTTTGAGGCATCAAGAGTTTAGAGACACAAAATGAAGTGGGTCTCTCACAACCCTTGAAGATGAAGGCGTTAATTTTGTTCTAAAATTCGCAAAACATTAAACAAAAAAACGCAGCGACACATCTCAGGAGATCTGAACCATCAACAAAAACGCTGCGGAAAACTAAAATCTCCCCTACCAAATACATGTTAATATGGATTCTGCTTCAGTGGCTTGTATTGTGCCATTTCGCAGAAAATTGCTGTCTCCATCTCCGTTACATTGGTTCTCTGAAAAGTTCGGAATTACAGCCTACATCTGCTCTGTTCGTCACCTGGCAACAGGATCCACATTAGCACTGAACCAACAAGAAATTATAATATATTTTCTAAATATCCTCGAGGAAGTTCAATCCTATTGTCTTTTAGCGTCAGTAGTAGTTTTGTACAAGTGTATATTCTAATTTAATAAAAGCCATCCCGTTGTGTTGTGATAATAAAGCGACGGTATATTCTAATGTTATATATATACTATACATACTATGTACATAAATTACTGTAAGTACAGTACCGAAAGGCGAACATTATGTTACAACTGCAATATGTAATACATTTAAGTATCATACAAGGTGGCCTGCTCAGTCACAATCTGTAATCAAATCATGTGACATCAAATTTGTATCTGTTAACCAATCCTGTACCCTGAGCCACCTAGAGTACCAGACATTAGAAAAAAAAATTGTATATGTAGAACTTATGGCTGCGTTTAGAAGTAATATAAGGCTTGTATTTTAATTTCCAATTAAAAGTGGCAAAACTGTGTGCTCAAACGAGTGCCTCTTCTAAGTGTACTGCAAAATAAGGTTAATCTGTAGTGTTCAATGTGTATTAAAATATGGTCATTGTGTCTAATATTTAGTGTTAGTGTTGTAATCACGGACATGTCTAGATTTGTATAAGAAGAGAGACACACGAATGGTTAAAAAATGCTGTGGTGTAGTGTTAAAAATTTTAAAAGTAATACATGCTCTTATTTATAGAGTAAAGTGCCAACATAACACGTGGATTCAGTCACGTGAGTATGTTATCAGTGTTGTGGTTTTGGAGTTGAAAGAGCAAAGAGTTATGTCCGATACATTTAATTACAAAATCATTATATGTTCGAAACACATTCACAATGAGCCACAACATAAGCCTCAGCCCATATATACGCATATTACGTAGCAGCATTAATCATGTGCTTGACCAATCAGAATAACTGTATCTCTGAGCCCCCGACTAATTTCTGATTGGTTGCCAAGTTCACATGATGTTATAATTTTGGTTCTGAAATGTTAATAGGACCAAACACACAAAAGGATTTCGGAGAAGTGTTAGAACAATTCAAAGCCTACTTTCCCATTACACAGACTTCTAAATCTACATTTCTATTGTTATTGCTGCTTTTAGTTTATTTTATTTTTATGATTTTTTTATTTAACCTTTTGACGCCTAACGACGGTTATAGTGGTCGTACCGCACCGCTAACCTCTAAAGGTTGCATTTTTATATTAATTCAACAAATATAGGTAATGAATATTTTAAACACGGTATATACTCTCCGTTTTTTTCTCTTCAAAATGCAGTTTGTTTCATAATTCTAACGTATTTGGTTCCTGTATTATTCACATTTTATATACAGGATGTGCTAAAATTAAAAAAATAATTCCGGCGCCAAAAGGTTAAGTACAAATTATCTCTACGTTAAATGTGCTGGATATAATCTTACGGAGTTGTGTTAAGATTTACTACTGACAAACTGATATCCAGTTCTCCTTATGCACTATTTCAGTACCAACTTTCACTTGCCCAGCTTCAGTGGACCAATAGCCATCGCCATCAGACAGATAGATCCAGCAAATCTTCGCGACAACCAAAATGTTGTTTTGCATTTTACAAAATTCAGAGTAACATATTTTACTAAGGTCTGTTACTGTGCGTAATTTCAGGAGCTAAAAGTGTCACTCCCGCTTCACAATTTCGCTCGCCCGCCATGTTGTTGTTATTGGCAGTAGGAAATTTAAATATCAAGGTAACGGGGCGTCCACTTGTGATATAATGTTGCGTGGATACAATTTGTTGGGTTTCCAAGGCGGATGCTGCTCAAATGGCGGTGTTTTGGGCTATACATCTTGTTGGTTTTGGGTTATACATCTTGTTGGTTTTGGGCTACATATGTTGTTGGTTTTGGGCTACACATCTTGTTGGTTTTGGGCTACACATCTTGTTGGTTTTGGGTTATACATCTTGTTGGTTTTGGGTTATACATCTTCTTGGTTTTGGGCTATACATCTTCTTGGTTTTGGGCTATACATCTTGTTGGTTTTGGGCTACACATCTTGTTGGTTTTGGGCTATATATCCTGTTGGTTTTGGGCTATATATCTTGTTGATTTTGGGCTACACATCTTGTTGGTTTTGGGCTACACATCTTGTTGGTTTTAGGCTACACATCTTGTTTGTTTTGGGCTATACATCTTCTTGGTTTTGGGCTATACATCTTCTTGGTTTTGGACTATATATCTTGTTGGTTTTGGGCTACACATCTTGTTGGTTTTGGGCTATACATCCTGTTGGTTTTGGGCTATACGTCTTGTCGGTTTTGGGCTATACATCTTGTTGGTTTTGGGTTATACATCTTTTTCGTTTTGGGTTATACATCTTGTTGGTTTTGGGCCATACATCTTGTTGGTTTTGGGTTATACATCTTGTTGGTTTTGGGCTATACATCTTGTTGGTTTTGGGCTATACATATTGTTGGTTTAAAGTTAAATACGATTATCTCTATCTTTAGAATATCGGTTAAATGGCTCAAAAGTCGAAGTGAGGGAGACACAGGATCCTTTTGATTTTTAGGAAGAAAAGTGGGTTATAAATTGTGAAAAAGTTCGTAGTGATTCTGCTGACTGTGTATTTGCGCAAAGTCAAATTATCTTAACACTGATAGAAATGTTATATTGTCGACAGCTGTGTCTCGTCGGGTGCAAAATATTATTATACTAAATGAAATGCCTTTTTGTAAAAACTTGAATACAATAGCCAAATATTTATCTAAAGATAGCTTATCCAAGAACTTAACATGCATTCTGAACAATGGCCTCTATCGCATAGCACAACAGCAGTTACACTCGATCTACTTTTTCAATAACATCTCAGAACAAAAGCTGAAAGCGCTTCTCCACTTCATGAATGTTTCGCACTGTATATTGAAGTCTTTGTAAATAACCAGCTAATATATGTACTTGACATGTTCTATGATATTTACTAAGTATAATAAACCCCTTCACACCATTTTTCCATGGTTTGAGGTCAACATTTAAACCCAGCTCTGTAGGGTCATTATTTTATCTGATCAATATTGCTTCTTACTTCTAATTCAAATGTGCTTGTGAGTCGACCGCTGAGTTCCAGCGGTTTATCTGTTGAGCGACACCACAGAAAGAGACAAATTGTATTGGTCAGATAAAAAAATTGTTCCTATATAATATCTACCATATCGGTGACAAGAAGAGTAAAACATTAGTGATGGTGGTGGTTGTAGTAGTAGTAGTAGTAGTAGTAGTAGTAGTAGTAGTAGTAGTAGTAGTAGTAGTAGTAGTAGTAGTAGTAGTAGTAGCAGCAGTTGTATGAGGA